>Ga0098039_1000229_pt1 | contig 25265 bp, 21 predicted proteins | sample 6_EtaG_FD_75047 | JGI IMG/M metagenome (GOLD analysis project Ga0098039, IMG submission 75047) | Marine viral communities from the Subarctic Pacific Ocean - 6_ETSP_OMZ_AT15160 metaG | ecosystem: Environmental > Aquatic > Marine > Oceanic | place: Pacific Ocean | collected 2015-01-08 | reverse complement strand
TGATCTTAGAGGATATAAAGCTATATTCAGAGAAAAGTTAAAATGATTAATGATCGCATCACCGAAGAAGCTGACTGGAGAGACGGTATGAATCAATTTAGGATTAAAATTCTAGAAGAGATTAAATTAATAAATGAAAAGTTAGAAAAGTTAAACCAACAAGAAGGAGAAACCCCATGAACCCGTATTTACCAATAAGAAAAGTACCATTAGATTATAATGGTATATCATCATCTGCTTATGCAGTTCAGATGCAACATCCAGAAACTGGAGAAAAGCTATCTGAATGGAGAGAAGCAGGTGTAGTAGGTCATAGCTATATGCTATTATCTAATGAAGAAGTAAAAGATGCTGCTAATCAAGTAGCAAATGAATGTAATTTAAACTTTACATTTGATAAAACGTTCTTTAACGGCCGTAGTTATATCTATTCCATGAAATCTGATCATGTGTGTGGTGAGGTAGCCCAAAATGACGATGTAGCCTTAGGCATGCAATTTTGGAACAGTTACGATGGATCGAAAGCTTTTGGCTTTGCTATGATGCTTTATAGATTAATATGTACAAATGGAATGATGAGTAAGAATTATTTCAATACATATAGATTTACACATGAACCATCTAGCTCAGATTGGCATGAAAATCTAGAGCAAGTAGTAACCAATATTAATAGTTTAAGTGGTGGATCTTCTAATATAGATGAATTCTTAGGAAAACTTAAATCTCTTAGTAATTTAAAGGTTACTACTGAAGAGTTAGGTAAGATTAGACATAATCATCTAAAAGATATCCCAGTACAATTATGGGGTAATATAGTGGATAAATATACTGATCCTACCAATAAGACTCCTCATAATGGATGGACATTATTGAATACTGCTACTGATCTTCTATGGCATAAAAAGAATCCTACTGTTGCTAGTTATGGACAGAATGCTACTATTGTAGATGGATTATGCAGGGCAGTCGCATAAAGGCACTTCAAGAAATGTTAAAGAGAATTCTCCTTGAGAACACCGAACTCCGTAAAAAAGTTCGGGTTCTTGAGGAGATCCTTCGCTCTTATCTTCCAATATTAAGGAGAAAAGATGATAAGTGAATACACAATTAGAGAACCCATATGGGATGGAGGCTCTAAACAGAGAGCTATAGGTATAGCAGAGTTTAGACTCCCCTGTAAGGTTAGTATTGATTATAAAGATGAACATGGAAATATAGTATACCCTCATAAATATATAATTACTAAGGAATTTGCTAGTCAATTTAGAGTACAGATCTTAAGTAATGATGTTAGATTGAGAATAATACCTATATCTCAGTTAGAAAATTTATAAATGTTTGGGATAAATGCAAAGTTGCCAAGGAAATATTTCAAGTGTACTATGTGTTCTGGCTCGCATAAGTTACAGCATGTATATATCTATGGTAACTTTGCTATTCCCCCTGAACATCCTTATAAAGAAATTGAAGTATGTAAAGCGTGTGCTTTACGTGAACATGGTAAGAAGAATAAAACTAAACTAAACACAATAATAGAAGAGAGGACTAAAAAATGGCTAAAACAGTACTAGAAGAAATCAAAGAACTAAATGAAAAAATAGAAAGACTAGAACTAAATAAGAAGCTAGAACATTTAGAACAAGAAGCAAGTGAAAGTACTGAATCACGAATAGAAAATGGATTTGAAAGCAGTACTGGAAGTATTGAAGATATAGGTTCCACTGTTGTTTTTAATTCAGAAGTTGAAACTCCATATCCTGAAGAAAAAAAAGAAGAAGAGAAAGAAGAAGAGAAAATAGGATGGTTTGGTAGAAGAAAAACAGCATCTAATGAAACAAAGTCTGATGAAACGGAAGCTGATGAAACTAAGTTTGTAACTATTGATCAATATTCTGATAATATAGAATCTAATAAAATAGAAGCTGATAAAGTAAAGTCTGATGTTGATTTTATAAGTACTGAGTTAACTAAATTATCTGATAGATTGAATGAAATAGAACTTGTAAAAAGTAGTGAACTTGAATCTGATGAAGCAAAATCTCTTGGAGATTCTATAACTACACTCGAAACTTTTCTAAATACAATAGATACAAAACTACAACAGGTATCTGCTAGAATGGGACTTTAGTGGAAAAGGAAGTTAATACTTATCAACAATTCAATTTCCAGATAGCTCTAGAGAAAATAGAGACACTCACACAACAAAATAATGAGTTGCTTGATACTGTTGACAGACTAGAGAAACAATTAAAAAGCAATTCTATAGAAGCTACCCATAATCTTAGAGAACCAAAGACTAGCAGATTTCAAAAGATATCTGCAGAAGCTGATGCTGCTATGAAAAGGTTTTCTGCTAAATTAAGAAAGGAGTCAAAGAATAATGCCAAGTCCAAGCAAAGCCAAAGGGAACCGGTTTGAGCGAGAAATAGTAAACCTAGTTAAGGGCAAAAGTCAAACAGCTAAACGTGCATGGGGAAGCAATGGAGCTTCCCTCGGTATGCATGAAGAAGTTGATGTCCTCATAGGTCAAGATTTCAAGGTTCAAGCAAAATGTAGGAAGAAACTGGCATCTTTTCTAGTTCCAACTGAACATGTAGATGCTGTAGTATGTAAACAAGATAGAGGTGAAACTCTCATCATCATGAGATTTGACGATTGGTTAGAAGAAAGATTCATTACTTCAATGCCGGAGGATAGGTAATGGAATTTGGTAATAAATATGCTGGTTGTAGTATACATAAAGATTATTTAAGTATCTTTATATGTCCTATTGGTATTGAATTATATTGCTTTAATGAAGACTTTGAACTTAATCTTATATTTTGGCCTCTACAAGTAACGCTTGGCTTAGGGCGGAATAGAAGTTTGTTTAGAGGTTAAGAAGGAAAGCGTAGGTAATAGATTGTCTCCATATTATCTACGCATACCTTCAAGAACTGCTAATGCTCTTTCAACACCAGCTTCTCTTTTCCTCTTCTCTTTCTTAGGTTTTTTACCAAAAATAAATTGATGTGCTTCTTTAGTATATTGATTGGGATAAAGTTTTAACCAATGTGTAATAAGATCCCTACCCCTACCAGCTTTAAGTGATGGCCATATCTTATTCTTACCTACACCCCACACAGTAGACCATTGATAAGCAGCATACATAGTAGATAGTTTATCACTATCATCTGCAAAATCTACATTTCCAAACAAAATTTTATTTAAATCATTATGATCTATGTCTATAATCTCATTAGCTACAGCTAAATGTTTCAATGTTCCAAGAGTAGGACCAGTAAATTCAGACATAAGTCCAAATGTACCTTTATCTGGATTGTCAAATTGAGTAAGGTCATCCATAACACGCTGAATACGTTCTACACTCTCATTTTCAATAATATTAGTAAAATCTATATTAGTAAGGGCTGATGCTAAAGCTACTCCAAGTGATACACCTGCGTACCTCATAGCATATTGTATTTCCTCTGATTCTAATCCCTGTCTTGCAAGTGCAGATTTATGTATACCTTTTAAAGCATCATAATGTGTTTCAAATAAAGACATAGGATAATGAAGTAAGTGGAAAGCTACTTCAGATCCTGCCCCAGCAACACCTGAACCTTTTTTTACTATCTTTCCACCTTCAATTTCATCAATAGTTCTCCATTCACCACGTACAATTTTTGATTTAGCATGAGCTGCATATTCATATGCCCAACTATTAACCATCTTCAAAGCATATGCCTGAGAGAATGCTTTAGCTTTATCTGGAGCATACCCATCATTTACAAGTTTACTATATTTTCTATGGAAAGCAGTTCTAAACATCCACTTACGCTGATGATTCTCTGTAAGTCTATGGAAATACAATAACTTATCTATAGTCCAACTGGTTCCTTTTTTCAAAGCATCCCTAACGGGAGTTCCCTCTATAGAAATCTTACCAGTAAGAGGATCAAAATCTACCTTACCAGATTCTAAGTCTTTTCTACTAATAAGTCCCTCAGTATATAACTCTTTTGCTACATCTGTAAATAAGAATCCAGCCTCTTGTTCAGCCTTCTGCATCATATTCTGAAACTCTTTATCATGAGACATAGCTTTACGAGCTGATGAAAGTGCACCAATACCTACTCTACTATAAAAATGGACTGCACTAGCAGCATTTTTAACAGCTCCAGTAATATTAAGTCCCATAGTTCTTGCTGTTGCTAGAGAATTAAGAAGTGTAACAGCTCCATTTGCCCAATCAGGACGTCCAGTAGTACCTTGTGTAAATACAGTATACTCCTCATCAATAAACCTTCTTAATCCATTCTGAAACTCTACATCAGTATTAGGTAAATGTTTTAAAGCATCCAGATAAGTAATCTGAGTCTTTATCATCTTATTAAACTGAGCTGCTTGATCTCCATATTCTTTTAGAACAAATAATGGATCTTTTTCCCAATATCTATTTAATAAAGGGTTACTTCTCTGTGCATGTGCTGGTATCTTATTAATATCAATCTTAGCAATCACATTATCTACTACATCAGCAAAAGCATAATCCCTGGTAAGTCTATTAGCATTCATAGCTTTAGATAAGTTATCCTTAATCTGCATTATAGTCTCAAACTGTACTTGTGGGAAATAACCACCCCTCTTATTACCAGCTTTTATATCTGTAATAGAATCTTCGATAATATCAATCATCCTTCTTGCCTGATCACTACCAGCCCTTGCTTCTTTAATATTTGTACTGTTCGTATATTTTAATGCAATAATTTTCTGTAAATTTATAAGACCATTTGTAAAGACACCACTCATATCATTTAAATTATCTCTTGCCTTTTCTACAGCTTTATATACATGAGAATTGTATTCTACTAAATCTCCAGCTTCATTTCTGTAACTAGGCTTACGTGCTTCTTGAAAGGTCTCATTATCCATCTGAGTAAGCTCAATAAATTCTCTAATAGTTCGTCCCTTATCACTGGCAACAAAATCTTCTACCTTACCAATAAATTCAGCTTGTACGTGCTCATTAGGATCTGCCTCAGCCATTTCTTTTCTCAATTCCTTGAGTTTTTTAGTAGCTAAGTCTTTCTTGCCACCATGTATAGATATATATGCATCAAGCATATGGTTAGCAATAAAGCCATTAGATGTAAGAACTTTATTAATCTGAACACGTTCATAATTAAGGATGTTATTTAATTCAAGATAGAATTTTCTTGCGGTTGGATCTTGTTTTGATATTCCTTCTGGTACCACCCATGCCAAATTACTAAACTTCCCACCTAAAGCTCTATCAAAAGCATCAATTTCTACCTTAATTCTTCTATAATGAGCATCAGTAAGGGGACTATCAGAATCCCAAGGCATTTCTAAACGCTGTTCTATAAGCCATTTAAGATTATGAACAGAAGATTCTCTATTATAATCTCGCTTACCATCAATAGATTTAGAACTAAACCTATCCACTACATTTTTCTTAGTAATCCAATAGTCGTATATATCGCTCATAGCCTTCATACGTTCTTGCTTGGTTTTATTAGTTACATTACATAGTCCCATTTAAATTCCTTTTATATTCAAGTGGTACCTAAGGTCGGAAAAACAGAGAAACGTCCATAAAACGCATCCTGCACCCCTTTTGCACTCCCATATTGACCTTATATATGATATATTAACTGCAAAGGCTCTATTATCCACTTTATCAGCCATTAGATTTCAAAATTTCATACGCTGGGTGGGGCGACTTCTTAAAACAAAGTTGAAAATCAAGTATATATAGAAATACTTTTTCGTTATTTTTCATTTAACAACCTTCACCTGTCTGATCAGTCTGGATATTCCAGTACTCTCCCTTCTTAGGCATCCTACGTATTGGTATCTTCTTACCATCCTTACCTATAACTGTCTTAACTTCACCTCTAGACTTAGGTATAATACCATCTAACTTAGCATTTAACGTAGGCGAAGCAAAGAATACATTTAGATGTTTAACTAAAGATCTAACTGGATTAGCCATTTCACCTAGCTTTGAATAGTCAAATCTATCCATGCTACCCCTACTATAACTACTAATATCTACTTCTGTATCTTTACCAGCAGCATAATGTTCAACATCTTTTACTAATTGCCTTACAAAATCATGATGCCCATTGTTTTCTGCCCATTGTAAAAGAGTTTTATATAAATGTTCATTAGTTTTATAAGCAGGCATCTCATGGCCTTGAGCATCTTTATAATATGATGAAGGTGTAACTTGTGGTTGTAATAAATATCTAAGAAGTACAGTCATAGGATCCTTACTTTCAATGACACTATCACTCCAACGTTCTACAAATTCAGCTATAGCTCTACCCTCCTTAACTTGTTCTAAAGAATAAAGACCATCGCTTAATACACGACTAGATAAAGCATCCTGTACTGTCTTGATATAATCTATACTAATAGATGCCCTAAGTCTACGAACATCATCTCTAAAATCAGATACATTCTCTGTCTTAATAAATCTCTCTGGAGTAATATCATTACCATACGTAGCTTTAAATAAAGCCATAGAATATCTAGATTCATTACTACTTTGAGAGATACGTTGCTTAGGTTTATTATCTATTAGATATGTATAGCCCTGTCTTGTAAATATGGGCTTACTATTCCTATCAAAATTACCTACAAATTCAAGCTGTCCATAATCTAAGTTCTTCTCTGCATCTATTGAATGATTGAAAAGAGTAGCCTTTTCATCTTTATTAAGAACTCTAACATCACCTTTAATTCTATACATGGCAATCTTCTTGCCCTTTGGTAGCCTATTAAAAGGATACTTTCCAGGTTTCTTTGGAGTAATAATACTTGGATCTGCAATTTCAATAACCATATTCTTAGCTATCTGATTGTCCATTATATCCATAGCAGATTGTAAATTACCAAGCCTTCTCTGTAATTTTTCTACCTTGTCAGCATTAGAAAACCTTTCTGATCTAAAATAATCCAGAGTTCCCATTACATTTCTATGTTGTCTCTGTATTAATTCTCTAAGTACACCATTATTTAAAGAGTTCCTTATTTCAGGAGAGACAGGTGCAGTATCAAATGATCTGATTGTCATAGCACCAGCAGCCCTATCACCTGCTGCTTCCACTGGATTATCACCAAACATACGAGCTGTCTCTACAAAACTTTCAATACTTTTAACAAAGAACCCTGCCTTATTATACATATCTCTATTGCCATTTTCCAACCCACCATAATTGGCATCCCAGAATCCATTAGTTCCAAGCAATCTTTTCATTACATATCCACCTATAGACCTATCAAACGCAGCAACAGGATCATCAGCAGGAATATTACTAAAATTAAATTTCTGCTTCATTATACTATCGTGCTTGCCTTTTAATATATCAAAATATAAAGCCTTTCTTCCATCACGTCTCTTAATATCATAAGTATCACCATAAAACATCTCTGCATATTCAGATACCAACTTTGATCTTGTACCATCAGCATCACTCGTACGACCTATCTCTCTAGATAACTGCTTAGCTAAATAAGCATTAGGGTTAGCAAAGAAAGCTCTTATATCATAATAAGCATTTCTAATTTCAAATGGTTCAGGAGAACGACTACCTCTTTCATCCCAAGTATCATTCTGTATCATATTAGCTTTCTTTAGAGTCCTAAGTATTTCATAAAATAGTTTCTTCTGTAATGCTGTCTTGCCAAAAGTTTTATCGTTAAAGAATCCAAGCCCTGGTTGATTATGCTTATCAAATACTGGATCACCAGTAGGCTCTGCATACTGCTCCTTATGGCCAAAGAATAAGAAGTCTTTTAATTTATTTCTAGTTTGTAAAGCTTCATGAATACCACCATGAATATCTATAGCATTCTGAATAGTATCATAGAACTTATCCATTGTCTTCCAATGATCTGAACTCATCTTATTTTTAGTAAGCATATCCTTAAGAAGAGGAGTGCCCTCCATATTAAAGCCTACTCTATTCAACCAAGAGATAGCACTTCTTGCACCTATTACCTCACCTATCATCATTTGTGCTTTATGTAACTTGGAAGCATAATTTTGGAAACCTACTTGTTCTCCATTCTCTCCTGCCTTACCACCTTCACCTATGCCAAAGATATTAATATAATCTCTATTGAGAACTTCTTCCCTTCCTTGAAACATTCTAAAATCATCCTTGCGTCCATTTTCACTAGCGAATGATTTAAATACTTCCCAAGGCAATCTAGTATGTGTATATAAATGGTCACCATCATTATCTCTCTGCATTACAGTGCGAAGATCATGTACATTTACCTCAGCAAGGCCATTCATATTATCTAATATTTTCTCTACACGGAATATAACTTTATCATGTCCAATAACTGGTATAGCGTGAGACATAACTCCAAACTGCATCTTTAGATTGGCATCCACAGGTATATTAAATGTAGTAGCTACACCACTTTTGACCTTGGTTATAGTCTGTCCATCTAATAGCCTAAACACATCAAAGTAATTAAGATCATGTTTCTTAACCTTATCCATAAGATCTTTTAATTGATGTTCAGCCTTTGCTTTACTCGTAGATTCCATACTAATGTTAGCATCACGAAAAGTATCTGCACCACTAGCATCTGTACCTTTATACTGAATATCTTTACCAACCTTAGAATAAAAGGTGCTATAAAACTTAGGCTTACCATTCTCTATACCAATTACTACATCTACACCATTACCATCTCTAAATATAAATCTCTCACCTTCAAGATTAGATCCAATTCCATTACCCAACTGTCTTTTAGCAGTATTTCTATTGAGACCTATGCCACCATAAGTTACAGCAGCTCTATCTATTTGCTCTCCGGGTCCACGTATATCTTTACCTGTTGTTGGATCAAATCTATATCCTGTTACATGTAATTCTGCATACAAAGGAACAGACAAGTCACCTTTAATATTAGGTATAATGAAATTATCTTCACCACCTTTCTGGTTAGATACTTTACCAAGATGCTTATAGTTTGAACTGCGGAGTAATCTCCTAAGAGCCTTTTGTACATAAGGAGCATTAGGCATAGCACCATAACTAAATAGTAACTTAGTAAGTCCCATATCACCCTTATCTAATGGATTGCCTTCAGACTGCCCTATTTCATATAACCATTCAGATAGTTTAGCACCATCTCTATGAACTGAGTTCCATTGTATACCAATTTGTTTTAACTTAGCCTCAAATCCCATCCACGCAACAGCTTTATCTATTGCTTTTGGAGATTGAAAGTCAAAAATAGAAGGAGATATAGTAACACCAGTCTCAGTCTTAGATGTAAATGATACACCAAGACTTTCAATAGGTAGTAACATTTTATTGCCATTACCCATATTTCTTATTGAACTCTGCCATTCAGGACCAGCTCCAGATATATCATAAGCTGAAAGCTTAGAACCATTTATAGCTATACCATCATAAGTTTTAGCAGATGTTTCTCCAAGTAATATATCTACACCATCAGGCATGTGTGCTGCTATCTCTGGATGATATATCAAATAACCCTTACCACCCATTTGATTAGCACCTGTAGCGAATATAATTGTCTTAGCTCCATTAGGACTATTAGTAAAATCTGTATCAAGCATACCTTTTTGAGCCATAACAAGTTTCGCCACTCTTTCAGATGCAAACTTACCACCATCAAGTAAAGAAGCCATTAAACTAGGCATACCATCTAAAGACCTTTGTTGTGCTAGAGCTATTTCTTTAACTAAACCAGATGCTTGATTACCTATAATCTGAAGCTGTCCCATTTCTACATTTTCTATATTTAATGGGTGGGATTTATCTCCTTCTGCTGCTTTATCAGCAATTAAGCCTGTAACAAATCCACCATTCTGTAAAACACGATTAGCCTCTTCTTTAATTTCTGTATTAGGATGATGATTTTTCATCCAATCTAATACTTCATATCTCATAGGCTGAGTAGTGCCACCATCAAATAAGAATCCACGCTTAAACATATTAGCTTCTATCTTAGCAAGAGTCTGAGGTCTTGCATCTCCAGCATATTCTGCAATCATTTCGTTAAGAGAACTTCTTCTACCAGTATGTTCAATATAAGGTAAAAGCATTTTAAGTTCTACCATATGACGTGAGCTATTAGAAGCAGTCCTTAAATGCCCAAACATTTGTTCAAAGACGTCACGTTCTTTACCAGAATATCTACTTAAAGCTTTATTATACCAAGCTTCAAACTCTGTATCCATAACTTTAAGATTCTTTTCAGTACCTATAAACATCATTTTATCCATGGGAGATAATCTTAAATAGAATACATAATCAGTAGGATTCTTTAAAATCTTTCTTATATCTCTCTGACCTAAACCTGGATCTATAGATTGGAAGCCATCAAGTATCTCTTGTGTAATTTTGTCGGTACGTAAAGCTTCATTTAAAAACTTCTGAATCTGATCTGGACTCTCAAAAGTACTGATGCTTGCATTCCTAAGTCTACCATCACCGATATCAATACTAATTGTATCATCTATCCAGTGAACTTTATAACCTTTATCATTAAAGTACTTAGTATTGGGATGTTGTATATGTGGAGCATTATTATTAAACTCAAGAATGCCACGCTTTTCACCAGCCTTTGTAATGCCAAGTATCTTCACCCTATTAATGGGCTGGGAATTTAGAATGTTAGTTAAAAGCTCAACAGCATCCTTCTCTCTAAACCTTCTCCACTCAGCCTCCTTTTGGGATATAGTTTTCTTTGCAGGATCTTGAGCAAATATCTTCTCACGTACATTATCAGCTAAAGCTCTATACGGATTCTGAGATACAGCTTTCTTAAAGCCTTGGTCTATCTTGCCATCCTTATCTACAAGACCATAATCTTTTGCTATCTCAATAGGAGTACGATGATGCTCATGTGTTTTATATCCCTTTTCAAGTGATTCAGACATACGTACACCGTCTTCATTGAGAGGATGATGTTCATTATTTAGAATAACCTCACGATTAACACGCTCATTAACACCTTCTAATAATTTAATAGCATCACCAAAGAAACCCTTTTCATTTATTTCTGTGATAAGCTCGGATAATACCTTAACACCTTTACCCTTTTCTCCCTTATAAGTCTCATACCATTCTCTTGATAGATCTTCTAGGATTCTCATAGTATCAGACTTATCAAGACCAAGTCCAGCTCTACCGCTAGCAGAAAGATTTTCCAACTTAACAACAAGCTCTCTTAATCTATCAATAGACTCATGCTCTTTAGCAAATAACCTAGATAAAGTTGTTTGTATTGGACGAGTTAAAGCATCATGTATTCCATATTCATCACCAGTCAACTGCTCTTCTTCAGTAAGGATTCTCTTTTTAGAAATATTAAACCTACTTGTAGCCGGATCAATGGAATCAATTAAAGTATGTAGCTGAACAATAACTTCACCAAGATCCTCCTTACTTTCTTTAGTTCTAGCTACTTGTTCTAAAGACATAAGCTTATCTTTTAAAGCATTGATTTCACCAATTGGATCTTTAACAGGAGCTTTGTTAGTAGTTGGATCGAATGTATCAAGAAGAGTAGTAATTTCATTATGTAATTCATGTATTCTTCTCCTCATACCTCCAGATTTAGAGCCAATCTCTTGAAGAGTTGCTTGAGTATTAACAAGCATATCTGAATACATTTCATTACCAAGTAACTTTGCAGCCTTAATATAATTACTCATATCTACTTCTTCAAGCTGCCTCCTGCCACTTTCAGTAAAGGCCCAATCTATTTCCCTAACTACATCATCACCAAGTACCTGTCTAATAGTACTCAATGATCTTTCATATTCAGCTAACTGGGTTTTAGAAACTTTACCTTGCAGTTCTTTTAATACAGCTTCCTTAGATGGCATATTAATAATACCACCTTCACCTGGTAATACTAAATTATTATCAGACATAAAGCTAAGTAAATTGATAGCCCTTCTATCAAATCCACGTCCTTTATACATTCTTTCAATATATAATTTTCTAGTATGACCAGCCCAATTTTGCTTCCACTCGACAGGAAGACTTCTATATATATCCTGCCATTTTCTTTGTACTATAGACAATCCTTCAGCATCTATAATACCTCTTTCACTAGCATCTTTTTTAGAAGTGCCACCTAATGCTTGTTTCCTCAAATCAAATAATAGACGAAGATCTTCAATATTTTCTATTATAGATTCGTTAGCAGCTTTCTCTTTATCAGTCTGGGGATCTTTAATAAGTCCTTTAATAAGATTTTTATATGAATCTATAGATGAAGCATACCTATCATCAGTTAACTTGAATAATGTATCTAAATTTTCTGTAAGAATCTTATCCTTTGCTGGATCTCCAGAAGGGAACTTTCCTTGAGCTATATTGTATACTCTTTCAGCAGCTTCAACATTTTTAGCCTGCTCGAAAAACTTCCACAGTGGATTTTCCTTAACAGGATCTCTATAGATATTCTTATCACCGTACTCCCTGCCAAGAACATCCATATGTTCATCAATAATTTCACGAGTTCTTATATTAAATTGTTCTTCAGTAAGTCCACTATCTCTTACCATCTTTTCATAGTTCTGCTTTTGAGCATCAGCATCTATACCAGTCTTGACGTCAGCTTCATTAATATTTCTTAAAGCATCTAATACTCTATTGTAAGTATTAGCATCATCAATTGGTTTATTTTCTTTATTAGATAATACATAGCTACCAGTAACCCTGCCTTCTTTAGTTACAGCTACATCATATCCAAGTTCACTACCAAGAGAAGCCATCATCTGCTTATATATCTCAATCCCACGAGCTCTAGTATCAGAAGTAAGTTTAACTAAAGCACCCTCATATCCTATATCATCAACTGTATTACCATCAGAAAACTTAAGACCTTTTAATTTATTAGATAGATTACTTAAAGTTTTAGCATCTAAATTCTCCATCTTAATAGGTTTAAAATCTGGATCAGCCTGATTCTTTATTACATTATATAAATTGCCAAGATCTACAACTAGAGCATGATCAGGATTACTAAAATCCCTACCAGATGGTCTAGATTCAGCAGTCTTTAACTCACCATCAAAGATACTTACAAGTTCTTGACCAACTTCATGCGTACCAAGGGCAAGACCCATACCTTCATATACAGCCTTACCATTATGAAATCTAAGAACATCTTGTACATTCTCAGTATTTACACCAAGTAAATGCAAAGCTTCATGATAAGGAGTAAAGTCTGCAAAGTATGCACGCTGTTCTTTATGCCCCCAAGCACCTCTACCCTTAGTCATTATAGCAGACATAAACATATGGGATGCTAATTCAGGACCTTCCATAGATCCCCAAGCATCCTTATCAAGTATCCAAGGATTCATAGCAAGAACACCTACACCCATTCTTGGTACTGATCTACCAAGATCAGATAAAAATCCAGGACCCCATTTCTTTAAAAGCTCTTGATTGGCAGTCTTATTCATCTTATTAAGTAAAGTATGAACATCAGCCATCTTCATTTTAGGTAAAGCTCTTTCTATTTCTTCAGCACTTTTATATATCTTACCTCCTGCTTTCCACCAAGCATCACCCAACTTACTCCTACTCCATAAATCTTTTCTTTCTCCACGTACCATAAGTTTAAGCATATTCTTAACTACATCTGAACCATGTGCTTCTTCAATAGCTTTATAGTTAGTATTCTTAAACTTGCCCATGTAAGCTTTAACACCAGTAGATATATTAGCCACTCCACCACCAGGTATCATCCTTATAAGTGGGAAGCCAAGCGACATTAAACCTGCATGACTTAAAGCTCCAGTTGCATCAAAGTCCTCACCATTAGCAAGAGCTTTAATCTTACCAGATACAAGGCTATGTGTACCTATCATCATTAGATCTTGTGCTGCCATACCAAGATATTTAGACATAAAGCCCTTTGCAGTATCAGGTATACGGCCTGCTAGACCACGAGCAACCCATTCAGCTACATCATTTACATAGGTACCACCCTTTACACTCTCAACAAATTCACCTGCTATCTTTGCAGCATCTCGTTCTACTATATCCATACCAGCATCTTTAAATGATTTCATTACAGCTCGTGTACCAGTAGCTGCTAAATTATCACTAGCATTAAGAGCTGCAGTACCAGTAGCACTTAAATCTTTAATCCATTTAACACCTAAATCATCCTTGGCTAGCTTATTTAAACCTTGTACTATATCATCTGAAAAATCAACACCCTTTGCTTTAGCTGCAGCTACAGCCGCACCTTGTTTCACAGTTAAGTTTGCTATACCTGTTTCAGCAGCCTCTTGTGCTGCCTTACCAACAAACTTATTAGCACCCTTAGCAGCTAGTCTAGAGCCCTTACCAAGCAATCCAAATGGCCCCCAAGGTGCAAATAGTGAAGCACCCTCACCTAATATCCATCCTGATTTTTCAGCACCACTCATTTCCTCCCAAGGCTTAGATGGAGCAGCTAATTCAGCAGCTCCCCAAGTAAGTCCCGATACACCACCAGCACCAAATTGCCACATAAAATCTCCAATAGAAGCCCAAGCACTATCCTGATCTCCTTGTACATCTGGAGTTATATCTGGATACATTCCAGAGGGTTGTGTGGGAGAAGTTACAGGTCTATCTCCTGACTTTAATATATCGTAATATTCCTTTGGTAATGGCATTATTCTTGTAACCCTGCTTCATAAAAAGCTCTACGGGGAGATGGAGCTCTAGTTATTTCTCGTTGATGTCTTTTTTCCATTGCTGCTTTTAAATCCTCCACACTTATATCGACAAGAGAAGAAAGCTCAGATAGCTCCTCTTCAGTCATTATTCCTTGTGATAATTTTCTATTCAATTCTTCAACATAATTTTCATAAGTTTGTTTTTGCCTAAGTTCTTGATTTAAAACCTTCAAACTATCACTAATATTCTCATATGCCTCTGTACCATGAAAGCCTGATTCCCATAAAAGGTTTAGTTTTTCAGATAAATCTTCTATACTAGTTTCTAGTTCACTTGTTACTTTTGATGGATCATCTGGCGGATCATCTGGTGGATCATAAAAACCCTTATATTTCATATATGCCTTACCTGCATCTATTCCACCAAGCTGTGCCTCTACTACATCAAAAAACTTATCATGTAATGCTGGATCTCTACCAGCTATTGCTTCATCATAAAGACCAAATAAAGCTTCTTCATTTGTAACTCCTGAAATATCAGCTACAAATCTATCAAAATCTGTAACGTCATCTGGCTGATTAATACCAGCAAGCTCATCATCTAAAGTCCTAATCAAATCAGCACCAGTCTTTAGATTACTAAATAACTGTGCTGTATTGGGATTATTAAGTAACTCTGCTCTAATTAAATCACCACCACCTGATGCTGGGTAAGCATTTAGATTAGTTAAGAAATCATCATAATCATAACTTTGTGCAGCCATACTCTGTATAGCAGATACAACTTCCTCAGAAGGCTCTATATCCTTTCCAGTTGCTACATCTTCATAAGTAAGTTTGTCTACCAAATCATCAGTATTCTCACCTTCACCTGGAGTATACATAGCTTGTAATATAGCATAAGTTCCCTCAGCTCCAACCTTTGTATCCTTTTTCAGTTTCTCTGTGAATTGAAAGGACTGAATTTCTCTTGTAGAAGCATCAGTCTTATAGTATTCAACATCCGCACCTGCTGTAGTAGGCCACCCTAGGCCACCTTCCTCAACTGGAGTTAATGCATATTCTTTTAATTGTCTATACTCAAAAGGTTGTAAAATTTTATTCACTCCCCAAAATGGTCTACCAGTATTTGGATTTATAGTAGACTGTAGTTCTTGTAACTTCTGCCCCTGGGACTCTAACTCAAACAATGATGCCTCTAACTTATTTTCATAAGTAGTTAAAGAATCAAGATTTTGAACAACAGCTCCCATATCAATTTTATTCTGTTCGTCTACTATCTTGATCATATCCATACCATCTGGAGATTTATAATCAGGATCTGCAGCACTATACTTATCAAACATCTCTTCAGTCTTTGCTACTTCATCCCTTTTATTATAATATTCCTTAAGAAGAACACTTCTGGCACTCTCAGCTTCCCTCATCTCCATACTAAGAAGAGTTAAAGCTAAATTCTGCTGCCTAGCTTCTTTTCTCTCTTCAGCTGCTTGTTGCTGTTGTATTATCTGTAATATTCCTGATATACCTGTTGCCATAATTTCCCCTTATGAAAACAAACCTTCTAAAAATGTATCTGGTTCAGCTTCTAGTCCTGTTAATGTATCTTGATATGCTTCTTCTGCTGACATTTCCCCACTTCTATATGCAAGATCAGCCTCTTCTTTTGCAGTTGAAATCGTAAGATCTCTTTGTTTTGATGCAAGATCTCTCGACTCAAATAATTTCGTCATATCACTTTTATATTTTCCCATTAAATCAGCTGTCTGTGTTTTAACTTTCTGTTCAATAGTTCCTGATGTAGCTAAACCAGATTGAGAAATAGCAGCCTCACTAGACTCTCTAATATCTCGTGTTCCAGTTCGAGTTCCCATCGTTACATCTCTTACTCCGCCAGCATACTGACTTTCAGCACCAGCAAATCCAAGTTCTGCTTGTTGAGTAGCACCAGAAACAGCTTGTGTCCTTACATCTCCTAATAAACCCAATTGATCTTGCCAAATATCATATGCTGCATCTTTACCTGCTTGAATATTAGCCTTATTTTTTTTGGAACCTGCACTAAAGCCTCCAAATAATTTACCACCAATAGTTAATGCTGCAGATCCTATTACTACATAACTCATAACGACACCTCCACTCTCTTCTTAAATCTGTCTAGCTCTTCCTTATCAAATTCATCAAAATCTTTAGAGATCACTTCTTCTTCTATTTTATCTATATCTGTTAGCTTAGTAGCATGCACAGTAACAAACACACAATCTTCATGACAATATATAATACGCTTAGTTCCTGCTGGTGTTATGCCATAATGAGGGGCTCTAATACGTTTAATACCATCTTCCATAAGTATAGTCATATCACCTTTAAGTAAGAAGAATGGATGTGATACCTTATGTATCTTAGTTACCAACAATTCTCCCTTAGGATTAAATATCTCCCTTATATAGCATCCATCTGCAAATGAATGCTTTAATGGATTAGCTTTCTGTAAAGCTTCTCCAGTTAAACTATCAGGATGATTCTCTAAATTCTCTTGTACTTGCATAATCCCTCGTCTAAAATCCTCTTTAGACAGCTCTAATTGACGTTTCTCCTCCCTTTTTCTCAAAGTTAGGTCATACATCTCATCAAAGGAGAAAGTGTGTTCTAGACCCAATGTCTGCGTCCAGAAGTCAAACTGGAATTTAGCATAGTCTCTATCCATTAATAATATTCTTCTTCTGGTGTCTGTGATGTACCTAATCTATTTTTATTATTCTCTATCTGTGAATTCCAAAGATTTCTCTCCCAAGGAGATCTAAAATTAACTTGTTTTTTCCATTCTTCCCATTTTTCACCTCCGAAGCCTTGCGTAAAACTTTTAAATCCACTAGCTACCTTTTGACCTAAACTCTGATTCATTTCAAGAGGTTCTATTCTTTGACCTTCGTATTGAGAGTAGCCACCCGTCTGCTGACGCCTAGGCTGCATATTAGTCATTGACCTAGGAAGTTCGGCAGGAGTCTGAAGTGTCTGCTTAGTCGATACGGTTTCTAAACTTGGAGGGCTTGTACTTCCAGCTTCAACTGGCTTTCCTGGAACCATTTTTTCCGTAAAAGTAGCACTTCTATCACCAAGTGCTTTACCAATATCACTTTGATAAAATGAACCTAACTTCTGAATATCTTCTCTTTGATATATTTGATCGCCAACAGTTACTTCACCCTTAGGCTTAGAAAACCATCCTCTCTTTTCTGGAGTATATTCTTGATCAGAAAACTTTTGTTTATAACCAGTTTCATATTCATCCCAAGCAGTTTTAGATTCTTTTAATTTACCACCTACAAAAGCTCCAATAGCTCCAATATCTTCAGCTAAACCGCTAACTATATTAACTTTCTGTTTACGCTTTATTATATTTCTTCTTACTTGACCTAATCTTGCTCTTGCACTTGGTTCTGCCATAATATTATCCTTCTTTAATTTTTTTCATCAAAAGTTTGCTCCAAAAAATGTTGCATTAGCTGTTACTGCTTCTGTATATGTTACTTCAACTGCAAAATATGATAGATATGCTTCAACAGTTGAAGCCAGAGTGCATCTCATCTGTAAATCTTCCAAATTAGCATATGTCCAAGCAGCACTACTACCATCACTTGTAGTTCTTGGAGTCCCATTTATTGTAGTAAAGTCAGTACGATGAGCTGGATAAATTGCATTTTGGTCTGCATTTCCAGATGGTACATAATATTTGAAAGAACATCTGGTAACATTTGACCTATGAGCAGACTTACCACTACTTAGAAATCGAACAGAATCAATTGTGTCTATATCACCTTCTGCAACAGATGGATTGGCAAAATCTATTTGAAATGATTCACCCAAATCGTCACACTTAGCATAAGAACTTATACTATTGTCAGTTGTAAGAGCCTCCCAAACATTACTTATTCCTACACCAACATACTCCCAATGAACACTAACATTATTTTCCCCACCAGGTAATAGTATCATTGTTGCCACGGTTTATATTCTCCATATTTAGATAAAGATTGAACATAATTAATACCATCTACCTGAAAGAATATAGGGTAGTCAGCCTTTTCTTTATCATTATCCTGAAGGGCATTACTTGCATACCATTGTCTTAGTGGTAATATCTTATCCATATGCTTATAATGTTTTTCGTTCTTGAGATAAAATCTATCATCATAAACTAAATCAAACTTCTCATCACTATCATAATCCCAACTAAAGATATTTAGTATCTCTATATCTGAATCATATTTATCTTTCCATTCTAATGCCATCTGATAGTTCTCTTTATTTGGTTCAAGTATTATATGACGCTTAACACCTTGTTCTTGAAACTCTGTAGCAGTCCATCCCTTACCAAAGCCAAATTCTAATACTGACTTAGGATGGAGCTTATCACATAATAGTTTTACACCTTTCTTCAAATATTCCGTTTCTTCTTTATATAATATATTCTTACCAGCTATTGTATAATCTATTTCAGTCTCTTCAAATACTCCATCTATCCATTCTTGTAGTTCCATATTAAAAATCCAAACTTGCTACTGCAAAAGCTGTCTCATTATCAGCATCCCAATAGAAAGAAATTATGTCTACATCATATTGTGCTGTTGAAAGTGTTGGAGCAGAACCACCTGCCCATCTAACTCTTCCGTCTGCTTGGTCATTACCTGCGTTATTCAGAGCCTTAGTACTACCATCAGATTGATATGCTATCCATCCTGCACTTGCAACTGTACAATCTGCTACACCTTGTATTAATACTAATATAAAGTTACCAGAAGTAGCTGGAAATATAAGATTGATAAATTCACTAAGACCTGATATATCATCAGTCAATGTTAACTCATACTTATTGCCTAGCCTGAAATCAACATCTGTTGAGTCATTTGCATCGCTATCTATAGGTGATGTACCGAATGCTGCAGTTTCTTTATCAAACCCTACCCCACATCCATCAAACTCAACATGACCATCAGCAACAATAGTTAAATGAGCAGCAGCTCCATCATCATCTACAGTAGACATTGTAGTAGCACCAGCAGCTACAGTTAAGATTTGAAAATAATCTGCTGGACTGCCGAATGGCGTGTCTCCCGAACTTCCAATTCTTAAATCATAAGCTTTTCCAGTATCATCATTCACCATAAGAATGCCATTATTCTGGTCAGCCCCAGTTGTTTCTAACCTCATTCCTGTATTAATACTTGCATGGGAACTTCCTGCATTATTTCCTGTACAGGTTAATATAAAGCCATTTAAAAAAGATATACCAGCATCAGCAGCATGGGTTAAAGTTGGAGTGCATTTAATTCCATTCATTATATTATAACCAGAAGTAGCAGTCGTATTATCCATATCAATCAATAAGCCATTTATGGTATTAGTAGTTGTACTTGCCCCTGTTTTATCAAGATCAATAGAGAGAGCTGTATATGTGTCAGCATCTATGGAAGTAATAATTTTATGTATTGTAGTATCGCCTCCTGCTACAATATTAATATCATCACCAGCCTCAATATTTATACTAGCTCCAGATACTAAATTACCACTACCACTAGACATTAACTGAAACTCAGTAGATACTCCTTCATCAACTCTTGTAAATTCTTTCTTATACGCTATACCATTATGCCTTACATATTCTACTAGACCTTCAGATGTAGATCTAAGTATAGGCACACCTTCTTTCAATTCAGAAGCAGCAGGAAAACCATCCTTAACTTGCAATCTCTCCTGCTTCTTATGTACAGCAATTCTCTCTTGTCTTGTCATTGGCATATTTTATCTTACACCTTTTAATCTATAAACTATTGATATATCATTAATTTCAAAGTCAGCTGGTGTATTTCCATTATTCCAAAAACGTAACCGAAATGATTTTATATTACTAGACTGTGAAGGAGTATCTGGTACTAATTCAGCTACACCCCATTCTCCAGAAGTATCTTCTAATTCCAGATTACTATCAAAAAGAACAGAAGAAGAAGAAAAATTTTTCGGACTAGAGAAATCACCTCCATCATCATCATACTGAACTCTTATATTAGTAGCTCCATTACTTTTATATGTTATATATACTTTATATACTGTCTTTTTCTGTCCAGGTTGTCCAAAATCTATATCTTTTGTATATATTTGAACATGACCAGATGCTTGAATATCACTAGCATCATCCCATTTAACTACAGTACCAGTATTACTAGTATGAACATATGCTAGATCACCATTCCAATCTACAACAAAATTTGTTAAAGCTTGACTTGTTATAGTAGTATCAGCTCCTTTAACCCAAGATCGTGTTACCAAATCATATAAAAATGTCTTACCAGTACCAGTAATACTATTATCATCTACAATAAGAAGCTGTCTTTTCTTTGGGATATATCCAATCATAGGTTCATTAGTAGTAAATGTATCCCATTCACTCTCTTTTATTATCTGCCTACCCTCCTTCTCAAGTAAATTAGTTACCTTCTGTCCATCATACAGATAGCATCCAAGTTTATTTACCCATGCTATACCAAAATCAGTCTTACAAGTAGCAGCAGGATGTGATACTCCCTTATGTAAAAATGTATCTTCTAAGAACTCTACCTCTTGAGATATATTAATTAAATGCATCTTATTCTTTTTAAACTGTAATATTCTATCTGCATATTCTTCTAATTTAATTATCTCATCACCATCTCTAATAGAAGCTTCAATTATTCTAGTTATAGGAAATGTATCAAACTTATTAACAGGAGATTTAAGCATAGCATCACCTAATACCACTTCCTCTCCATCTTCATTAGTAGTTTTAACATTACCTATATATGTCTTTCTATTAGCAACAACTGCAGTTTTATACCTAGCATCTAGAGTAGCCAAATCTTGAGGGAATCCATTTAATGATTCATATGTTTCTACATTAGGACTAAAAAGTAGTGAATTTGAAAAACCATATTTTGGGTTTACATTCATAAGATAAGCATTACTAGCAGCAGCTCCTGATCCAGTAGAAGTTAAATCATGAGCATTACCAGTTCCGGCAATAACCCATGGATCCCAGCTGCCATCAATACTTGTTTTAACACCATATTTTAGGCTTATCTCTGCAACAAACTGCCAGGGATCAGTTGTCCCATAAATTCTTATATAAACACGACCTCCTGTAATTCTTGGATCATATGGAGACGTTGCACATACTCCGATAGCCAATATTCTTTCGGAGGCAGCAATACTTGAATTATCTGAACCAGCATTTTCAAAAACCAAAGATTCCTGATTATTATCATAAATAAAGGTTGTTCCAACTTCATAATCCCCTACTGTCCATCCACTTCCTAATGTAGAAGTACCAGTCTCTGCAAGATATATATTAAATCCTTTACCTGCAGATGGTGCAATAATAACTATATCACTAACATAGTCACCAGAACCAAGAGTATCTGTTTCTATGGTAGAATCACTTGCTCGTGAAGTAATTATTCTAGCCTTACCATCGCCAGTTCCAGTTGTATTAACAGCAATGTAATCTCCTCTATTCAATTCAGTAGACATACCATCAAATGCAGTAGCTTCTGTACATATAAAAGTATCTACATCTGAACCTCCAGCACCGTCTAGACCAGTAAGAACAAGTTCAGTATGACCAAAATATAAACCTCTTGTTGGAGCAGCTATTGACTGATCCTTACTAACCCAACTATTATAATCATCGGCAGCTCCACCAGGTGTGAGTCCCTCAAAATGTGTTCTTTTTATATATCCATACCACTTCACATTATTATCATTTCTAAACTCAGCATCACATACCCTTAAAGCCCCATCTACACTATAAAACACATCTTTTCTTTGTCCAGTACCAGAAGTATTATCAGTTAATCCAGTTATAGGATTTCCCCAAGTAGTGTCTTCTCCACTGTAGATAGAAACAACTCCAGTAGTATCAGAATCAGAAAATACTAGATAATCAGCACCAGTTTCAACTCCAGAACCTGCTGTATGTCCATCAATCCTATCATGACTAAATTGAAACAATCCATAACCTGGAGTTATAGCATTTGTTCTAGCAGCAGCACCTTGTGCTGCAGTACCACCCATCAGCCTAATCTTACCCAGCTCATCTACCATTATATCAGTAGCAGCAGAAAGCTCACTATCAGCTATATCTCTAGGATCTGAATTATTATTCAAACCTCCATGAAACTGAACTATCTTATAAATCTGCTTAGGCATCTTTTTCTAACTTTCTGGGAGAGGAGTACATAACAGTAAGCGAACCGTCTGAGCATGTGAGCCTAGCGTAACAAGGAGGAGTCATATACGTCCTCTCCCAAATGTAGTTAATTATTGTACCATAGAACACTATCTATTTTCCAGCAGCTTTTTTTAGCATCTTCTTCAACGTAGTCCATAGTAAGTCATCCATTTTAGATGGACTAAGTGCAACGATTTTATCTATAACCAAGAATCCAATTACAACAAATTCCCAGTAATTTGATAAGAAACTCATTTATATCTCCCTTTATTTAGTTTAGCCTTCTATTAATTCACCCCACAATGAGGTCTTGCCATTAATTATCTGTATTATGTGTACTGTAAATAGACCTTTTTTAAAAAAGTCTACTATGGCAAAAGCATGTGCCCAGTTTATATTCCTATTATCCAACCAACTATTTGCTTCAGGCTTCATATCCTTTAAGCATCCTATTGACCATGCAGCTTTAGGTCCATCCATATGTGTAGCTGTCATGTGTTGTAAATCATGCCAATGCCCGTACATTACATTGCATCCCATCTTCCGAAGATGATTTGCAGTATGATACTGGCCACCATATTGATGACCATGATAGAAGTAAAGTTTCCCTAATTTAAGGGGTTTACCGAATGGGTAGTACGTATACCCTCTTTCTTTTAACTTTACAGCATTGGCAAATTTGAACTGGGGTAGGTATGGATACATTTCAACAGACCTATTAAGCCAGTTGTCATGATTGCCTTCAGTAATATAAAGCTCCTTACACCCTGCTTTATCTAAAGACTCATCTATCATATCCATTCCACTATTAACATTTTTCACATCCTTTGTGAAATCATCAATTAAATATTCTAAAGGTGGCTTCTTCTTGCGTTTAAACTTCCACGCACTAAATGAATGAAACTCACCTACATCACCTAAATCAACATATGCATCTGGTCTAACTATTTCAATTGTTTTCTTTAGACAATTGATTGCATGCTGATCGTGTAAAGGGAAGTGCTTGTCAGGTGTTACTATTATTCGCTTCACCACCCCTTTATCAGATTTAGGCATACTTTCTCCCTATTTTTTTAGCTCTTTCCCTATTTTAATAATAAGGTACACTAGTGTGGCGATTCCCACACTTAAGCTTACTAATTCTGGTAACCATCCACTTATAGATAGCCACCAACCACTAACTCCAATAGTTTCTGTACGAAGTGTATCTAACATATTATTCTCCACCATCCGCAACTATCTTATCCAAGAGGTCTTGCTTAGTATCACCTGCATTATAAGCAATCTCATTGGCATCCATATATGCTTTTAATTCATCCTTTTTCCATACCATTGATGGATCTCCATCAGGGTATCCTGTTTCCTCTGCTGATTCTTCTACTGCTTCAGTTTCCTCTTCAGCTGACTCATCATTATCGGATTCTACAACTTCCTCTTCAGATGCTTCTTCAACTGGTGCATCTTCTACAGTATCTTCAACTACCTCTTCCGGCTCTTCAGCAGGAGCTTCTGATAAAGTACCTTCTAAAGCATCAACCTTGGCTGATAATTCTTGAACTGCTTTTACGAGAACAGAGATTAAATTACCTTGAGTTACACCCATTGCATCTATCACTTCTTCCGTAATTTCCTCCTGTGCTTCTACAGCTTCTACAGCTGCTACAGCTGCAACAGCTTCTTCAATTATATTTCCCTCTTCATCTAATACTGCATCTTTAGCTTCCACTCCTTCCGAACCATTAACAGCTTCAACTGCTGGAGTAACTTTAGTCTTCATAGCCCCTGGAGTTCCAGATGTAGCATGAGGATAGACTTCGTACAATTCATCAGCTACGAATCCACCTATAACTTGTTTATCTTCCTTATTTTCTCTTTCGGAGTTCCACTTAAAATCTCGCACTTTTACATTATTTATTATATTCAAACCTTCAAGAGATGTATCTACAATATCCTTTTTCCACCTAATATCTGAAGGCTGAGTAAAATCTACATTTATATCTCCACCTGCCCCATCTGAACTTGTTAAATATCCAATTTCTCCACCTGAATCGTGGATAGATATCCACCTTGCCAATTCGTTAACTGCTGCATCTGCTGACCAATCTAACCAAACTAATACATCACCAATATCTGCTGGTGATTCAGTACATTGAACATGTAGTGAAGAATCTGCCCTACCAGATGTAACATCAGAGTCTTTAATATGCAAGGCTGAATCTGGGGCAGTTTCCCCAATACCGACATTGCCATCTTCACTAATAACCATTGCCTCTGCCATTGTACCAGCAGCATCTTTTTGAAGGA
>Ga0098039_1000225_pt1 | contig 25384 bp, 21 predicted proteins | sample 6_EtaG_FD_75047 | JGI IMG/M metagenome (GOLD analysis project Ga0098039, IMG submission 75047) | Marine viral communities from the Subarctic Pacific Ocean - 6_ETSP_OMZ_AT15160 metaG | ecosystem: Environmental > Aquatic > Marine > Oceanic | place: Pacific Ocean | collected 2015-01-08 | reverse complement strand
CGGAGTTGCTAGCGAAGCCGTCTTCGTTGAGGATGTCCGTGACTGTCGATCCTGGTCCCAGCTTTAGTGTACCAGCGGTGAGAAGCCCAGTCACTTCCGCATTAGTTGTCCCCGTTGCAATCTGTATAACATTGGCATCTGCGTCATTCTTGATTACGACATCATACGTGGACCCCTGACCCGTGACGATGATGCCCTCTGTGGAAGTGTAGCCAATCGCTGCGTTATCGCCAGCAGCAGTATCGCCATCAGGTTCAAAGCTAGCCGCCGTAGCCACGCCCACGATATCCACATTCGTTGTACCTGTCGGGACCACCAGCACATCGGCATCAGCGTCGTTTTTCATGGTGATGTCGTTGGTGCTGCCCTGGCCAGTGACGATCAGACCTTCGCCAGGCGTATAGCCAATGGCTGCGTTATCGCCAGCAGCGGTATCTCCCCCAGGCTCAACGGTGGTGGTGAAGATGGATTTCGTAGTGGAGTAATCGACGCGCTTGGTGCCGCCCAAACTAAGGCCGATATTGTCAGCGCCGATCCTATACCAGCCGGTGTTGAGATCGTCCGTTGCCGACAACCCAGGCAATGCTTCCGTACCATCAGGCCAGGACAGAGCCGTGTTGGCGGAGGTGGTGTTCTCAAGAGCGGTTGCTCCTGCATTCCATCGAATGTAAGACCCAGCGACGGGGACAGGCCACTCCAAGGAAGCGCCGCCAGTGTAAGAGACGGGCAGAGTGAAAGACCGGGCAATGACTTCCTCTTGCTGAAGGTCAATCATCAACAGCTTATCGAATTGCTCTTCCTGAGTGGACGGAAGATAGCCGCCCTGGTTCTCTAGGTTGGTCTGCTGCTCAAGGGTAAGCGTCCGCTTGATAGTGATGGTATGGGTGGAAGCGAGGGGCGTCCCACCTGATGCCGGGTAGGTGATGGAGCCGGTGGCCGGATAAGTGGTGATGCCCACGCTATAGGTGGAGGAGGTAGCGCCTTCGCTGATCGTAGTCTCAACGCCGGTAGCGATGACCGTGGTGGTCACTACGATGTCGGTGGAAGCGAAGATAACCATGGGGCTGAACGAGAAGGTGGTAGCGCTCCCGTTGCCCGCTGTAGTGGTCTTCGTTGTCTGGCTTGTGACCGTCATTTCATGTCCTCTTGCACACTAGATATGGTAACACTGGATAGATACAGGTTCAATCATTATTCTACGAAGTCAGCGCGTCTTGCTTTCTCTGATACTGCTTCCGATAATCCCCAAAGCTGCAACACACCTTTCTCAATCTCACCTTCCGCTAAAAGGTTATATCCGCCTTCGATTGCGTTACGAGTTTGCTCGATAGGCTTACCAGTAGCAAGGCCAATGGCATCAGCCATCTCAAACAAACCTTCCATCATATCTTCTACGCTAGCGCCTGGGGCTAGCGCATCAGATGCACCTTCCATCATATCTTGAAAAACTTGGGCCATTGGGATTTGGTTTGCCTCACGCCAGGGGTCAGGCTCATCGGTAAATGCCTTTGTCGCCGCCCAGGCTAGGATGTCCCCGAAGATAACAAAGCTATTAAGTTGCCCCATGAACGCAGCCACAAGCTGGCGATCCGTATCCCAGCGGAACCCACTCGCTATGAACTGGATCATCATAGGCATGAGGAAGTGGTAGATAGCCATGCGCTTGCCGAACTCACGATAGCTGATCTTCTTCCGCCTGACCTGACGAATGGCCCTCATCTCCCCTCGCAGCAAGGCCATCCTCGCTGTCATAAACATGGTGAGCGTGCGGCCTATGGCGCTGGACCGCTGAAGCGCGGACATCTTATCGATATCCACCGACTGCTGCGTGCTGTTCATGGCATCTTCAAACGCATCGATAGCTTGCTTCTGAGATTTACCCTGCTTTAGTGCATTCTGATAGACAGCCCAGCCGCCAGCGTAAATAGGCATCCTATCGCCCAGCTTAATGAACTTGAAGAACAGGTCTTCCATGGTCTGGTTGTGCCGCCAGCGAAGTATCTCCTCATTCTCCGATCCGATCTTGGCCAGTTCAAAGTCAATCGATGACCCTCGCGCCTGTAATGCGGCAGAAAGCTCAAAGAGTGTTTTCATGTTCTTCTTCGGGTTCTTGAAAAAGTCAGCCTGAGACTTAATGAAGTCCGTCACCGGGATGTTCTCTGCCATGGCCAGCCAGGACACAAGCTGCTTGGTGCCGATACTGGGCTTGATGGCTAAAGCCGCAGTCGAGAAGCGCCGGTTGAACATGGCGATAGATTGCTCCGCGACGATCCCACGGGCAGCATAGCCGGTGCCGAAGTCCTCAAGGAACTCATCGATCTCTTTATTCCTGGCCTTGCTGTGCATTGCCTCAATAGCTTTACGCAAGGGGCGGCTAGCGAACACACTCTTCATGTGCATGACTTGCTCCGTAGTTTCAATGAAGTGAGCCATGTCGTGCATATAACGGTGCATAGCGCCTATATCACTACGGCGCTTCAAAGGAGCAATCACCCCCGGCAGACGTTTCTTCAGTGCGGGAGGAAGAGAGCGACGATAGGTTTGCTCATCAGCTATGACCCGATCCGCCCCGAAGCTATCTTTTGAGCCGTCTTGAACTGTATCTCCCTTGTCCCTCTGGATTGGGCTATAGAACTCGTTAAAGGGGAGATTTACTCCGTAGACCCGACGATGCACTGCGTTAACTTGGGGGTATAGCTTACGGTAAAAGGCAAGTTGTGCAAGAGCATAATCATAGTGAGTGGGATCGTCGTTCAAGACGTTAAACATCGCTTTCATCATCTCGTCAGTAAAAGCGTTGCCTTCTACGTCTGTTACTACATCCCGAATAGTGGGGTCTTGACGCTCCATCCAAAGCTTCCTAATGTTAGCGGGAGAATATTGCAGTCTAACGATATCTCCATTCTTATCTTCAAACTCACCAAAATCAATACGCTGGGCATCCTTGTGATGACGATCCATCAACTTCCGATAGTTCCCTTCTTCGATACCGAAAGCTGTATAGCCAATCTCGTTAAGCTCCTTCTCCCATTTCAGCATCCTTCCCTTAGCCCGCTGAAGGTACTTCGTGAAGCGAAGGCTTTTAATCAGCCGACGAGCATCTACGTCCAGCTTATTGAAGGTGTCATCCAGCACTTCATCCCAGGCGTTGTGCATGGACGCTAGCCCATCACGGAAATCCCTCAAGCCCCGCCCCATACGAGCGAACAAGCCAACGGTATTCATCGCCTTCACCGGCTTGCCCTGCGTGGTGAACTCACGGCCTTCCGTAGCATCCAAGTTCGCTCTATCGCGCCGTGCCATGATCTTGTTGAGCGCCGCCCCCTTCCCAAACAGTTTGATTTCCTGAAGGTCAAGCAGGGCTTGCTCAGCAGTCGCATTATCAGCTTCAGGACGGTGGGCTGCGATACCCAGCAACTGCCGCTCTAGCAGCCCCTCAGTGGACGGTAGCTCCTTACTAGACAATATCTTCTCTAGGCGTTCTTCCGCTACCCCTACTCCCAAGTTGATCGTTGTCCTGGCCATGTCCATAACTTCTTGCGCTTTTGCTGCATCGTCACCAGGGCCGAAGAAGCCAACCTTCCTTCCTCCTTGTATCTTAGACGCAGTTCCCGCTACAACCTTCTTAATCGCAGCCTCAAGTTGCTTCCGGCGCTCAGTCCCCACGATCACCGCTATCCTCGACTGCACGACGGGGAGCAGCTTCGTCAGCGCCTTATCCGTAGGGGCGTTGTTCAAGCGATCCAATTGTACGCCGATTTGGCTAGTCTTCGTAAGCTTAACGCCTGTCTTCTTAAGCGCAGCACGTATCTCCTTCTTCAAAGACTTCTTTCGCTTTATTAAGTCTTTCCCCACATCAAGGCCAGCCCTAAATGCCTTGCGAACCTCACGGATTATTTCAGCAGTAATCTTTACCTCAAAATCTTGCAGTGTCTTCGTTTTGATTTCTATAGCTGTAGGACGCAAATCCTCCGCTTGCTGCGCCCTAAACTCAGCCTCAACACCTTCCCCAACACCAACTACAACTTCAGGCAACTCTAGCGCTGTCTGCTGCTCTATGAAATCATCCCGCTTAGCAATAGCTGCATTCAAGCGCTTCTGGATAGCCGAAGTAGCGGTCTTCGCCTTTGTCGCCCGTTCAAGGTTCGTTTGCTCGTTAGCTATAATCCTGTCTTGTTCGCTTATCTGGCTATCTAGCTTCGTCAGCCTACCCGTGCGAACGATTTCATCGGTGCCGCCCTTACGCTCTTGAACGTTCTGGATCAGCGTGTCGAGTATGACTTCCACATCCCGGCCAGCGTCATCGATAATCTGGTGGCCTGACTTGGGCTTCGCTTTCACCTTCTGGATTGTCTCTTGCACTCGCTCCTTCAGGTCTTCGGCAGCATCGTAAGCTTCCAGATCAGCTTCATAATTTTCAATGTCTTCTTCTTCGATAAAGGCTTCCTCGACAGCTTCAGCCAGCGAAACAGTGTCCTTGGTGATAGTCAGGTGGGGAGCGATCAAATCGTAGGCTTCGGTACCGTGGAGATGCTCAGCGAAAGCTTCCAGGGATAGCTCTACTTTGCCGGTGGCGTTAGCTTGAAAGAAATCTCTAAACTCTTGCGTAGGGTTTGCAAAATCACTTGCCCTAAAAACTGGCCCATTTCCAGCAGCCCCCTCTCTAAAAGCTTGTCCTCCTAGCAGATGGTTCATCTCTTCGTGAGTAGCTAGGGCTGCATCCCAGATAAACAATTCTCCGGTCTGAAGATTTTTAGTCCCCCTCAAGCGTTTGAATTGTGATTGTGTAAGTAGCCTTTTCGCAGTTTGAAAGGTTGGGCTTTTAACTACTTCTACCGCTCGATCTGAAGCGCCGTGTATTCCTTTAACATCGACAGTTATAGTTGCCATGTTATGGACCCCAGCTAACGCCTCAGATACACCTAAGTTTGCTAGCGCCTCTACAGGATCAGCCTGGGAGCGAGCGTACCGCAGAAGGACATCCATCGGGAGGAACACGCTATCCACACCCTGCGCCCGTAGCTGAGCGGTCTTCAGTTCCGCCGCTTTCACCGCGCTTAGCCCCTTCAGTTCCCCTTCCTTCTCCAAGCGATTGCTCTCGTCCATCGCCCGCTTTTCCCGGCGAGCGCGAACAATTTGTCCGCCCGTGCTAGTGGTAGACGTTGCCCCAGCACCCAACAACATACCCGCCGCGATATTTTCGATAAGCTCTTTTGTGAATTGCTCTGCGTCAATTTCGGTATCAGTAGCGTGCGCTGCAAAAGTTTCGCTGACGATAAACTGCGCACCTTCCGTTATACCTTCAATCGTCAGACCCCCAGCAGTCTCTGAAGCCACCTTCATCGCAGCCACCTTAAAGGCGATCTTCTGGTACATTTCCTCCGCAGCTTCACGCCCAACAGCCTTGCGAGCAATGGTCCCTAACTTGCCCGCGAGAAGGCTATCCAAAGCGCCGATAATGACGCCGCCGCCAAGAGCAACAAGGGGAGCTTCAACATTCTTATCGCGGGATTTTATGCTTTGCTGAACCTCACCTACGCCCAAGATGAAACTAGGAATGAAAGCCCCCAGCATAGCCCCTATGGTAGCCGTCAGGGGCGCAGCGGGACCACCGACAGCCAGCCCTACGCCGAAGCCAGCAGCGCCACCCGCCAGGGACGGAGCCATGAGAGGGATGCCCTCGCCAGCCGTCTGCTTAGCCCAGATAAAGAACTTTTCCGCTTGCTCCCCCAGCGTCCCCTCAAAGATGCCGCTGAACTCTTGCTTATGGCCACGCACGGATGCCCTAGCTTCCTCAAGCTCTGCCTCGCGCTGAGCGAAGGCTTCAAAATCCTCGTCAACAAGCTCACCACCAACCTCTAGGAAACGCCAGCCCAAGCTCTTCAGCAAGCTGACGCCATTGCTTAGCGCACCATCGAAAGTCAAGCCTTGAACTGCTCGCTCGCCATCAGCCACATTTTTAACATTACCGGAGAGCAACGCCGTCAAATCTTGATCCGCTTTCATATAGCCTTGCGTAACTGGGGCTGCATCCGACTGAAGTTCAATATTCTGACGAATGCGTTGCTGATCGAAACGCTTACGATTACTGTCGGTAATATTATTTGGGTTAAGACCCAACACATTACCAAGTTCAAGATCATAAGCCTTCGCTTTAGGAGTAGTTTCGCTGGCTCGCCTAGCAGTGTCTCCTATGCTGGTGCCTTGGATCGGAAGAGTAGGAAGATCACCCTGCGGAACCGCTTCGACAGATGGCGCAGTTATCCCCAGAAGAGTATTAGTCGCTTCCTCTCCAGGGGACAATGGAACTTTAATACCACCAATATTAGGTTCGGCCATAATTAGATACTCACAGTACCAGCTTTACTATCAGGATGCTTTCCGCCAGAGGGAGTATATTCTTTAAAACCGCCGTCTTGGAACGTATAACGGATACGTCCATTATCAAATTGCTTAACAGACACAATCTTCTGATCCCCGGAAATTGCATCGTTATATTTCTCTGCTCGCCGTTTAGCTATGCCTTTCATAGATTGCGCAGGTTTACCCACATTGGCAGTATCTAAAGTTTCTTTCATTGCACGAATGAGATTACCTTCTTTGATCTGCGTTTTAAGCAAGTTAAATCCTATAGCTGTTACCCACTTATTCCCAATATTGTAAGTCATATCGAGGATTGCAACTTGGGCAACTTCAGGTAATAACAAGAAGCCGGGGATACCTTCGCTAACAATTTTATAATCTTCCTCAAGCACCATATTTATAGCTTCATCATCAGATAACTCTCGGCCAGCTTTCGCTATCATCTCATCTTTGCGCTCTTGCGTTAAACCCCATTTTAATGTCTTTTTATCTCCCGTAATACTAGACCCACTAGCTCCTTCGCTAACTGCAAGACCTGCTTTCACCGTAGCTATCGTAGTTTGCTTAGCTTTCTCTACCACCGTATCTACCTCTGCTAATTCTGTTTGAGTAAGTTTCGTGCGCGGAGAAACGGGCGTTTTTTTCTTCAGACGAACCGCAAGCGCTGTTGTAGCCTTGCCTCCTTTTAAGTGCTTTTGCAAACGCTCTGTGAAAGCTTTATTTACTTTCTTAAAGTCTTCAAGTGCTTTATCCCGATCTGCTTTAATTTTCTTTTGTTTAGCCTCAGATGCCCCTTCGCTTTCTTCTAAATGTTTTTGCAAACGCTTTGTGAAAGCTTTATTTACTTTCTTAAAATCTTCAATCACTTTAGCCCGAACCGCTTCAGCTTTAGCTTCAGCATCAAGGTTAGCTTGAGCTTTCTTCTGTTCCTCATTAATCATAGCTTGCAACTGAGGAACAGAAACTGTCTCCCCTAAACGTTCTTTTGCTAACGCCCTTTTTAATGCTTTTTCTTCAGCTTCCCTATTCTGAGCCGCCGTTAGCTTAGGAGCAACAACAACAGGTGTAATATCCATTGTTGCAGTTTTAACAGCAGCTACCTCTGCTTTTGTAGCTCCTAAAGCTTCGACAGCAGCTACCTCTGCATCAGTCTCTTCTGATGGTTCAAACGATACATCAGAAATAGGAATTGAAAAATATCTATCGCCAATTTTTTGTACCTTAAATCCTCTTGCTTCTTCAGCAGCTACAGCTTTATCAAAAGTCGGATGCTTTTTACCCTTGAGTAGCATAAAACTACCTTCAGGCACACCTAATTCCGCTATTTGTGCTTCAGTCACAGGAACAACAGAACCTAAGTGACCCGTAGCATCTCGTTTAAGCCCGTGAGCTTTTGCTGTAGCGTCATCAAACCCATCCCCCTCTGCATCAAACGATACTTCAGGAGCGAGCACTACATCAGGCGTAGGCTCTGGCACAACTACTACAGGCGGTCCTTTCCTAACAGCGTCAACAACCTTCTTTTGTGCTTCCAGCTTAAGTATTCTTTCATTATCAAGCCGAATAGCTACACTAGTCAAAGACAAATTATGCTTCCGACGATACTCACCAATTGTTTGCACTCTAGCTAGAGGAATATCCTCTTGTATAGATGTCTTCTCATAGAATTCTTCTAAATTATCATATACAGCTTTTCCTAAAAGATTATCTGTAGCAAGCTGAGCTTTAGTAATATCAGGATCATAAAATAGTTCACCCTTACGCTCAACAATATCCATCGCATCTTCAATAAGCTTATCAACATCTAGCTCGCTAAACTTAACATTAGGATTCTGACGGACAATATCTGCTACTATTTCTCCTAATCCACGGCGAAGGATAACCCTATCTTTAGCCTTATAGTTTGCCTCTTCCATCCGATCTTTTGCAGCCACCATCATAGGAGCAAGCAATTGGCTTTTACGAACACGCTCTTTATCTTCTTTAGCTAACGCTTTTTGTGCAGTAACATCATCCTTCCTTAAACCAAGAACAGCAATCTTCAAATCTGTCCACTCATTTGCTGCTGCAGCTTTAACCTTTGGATCAAAGATTTTAATATTTTTCGCTTGCTCTGGATTATTATATACCGTATCCCACATTCTATCGCTGAACTTTGGATCAGGATTAAGGCTCACATTATTTAATATACTAGTGAAATCTTTTAACAACTGTGGAAAATGCCCACTTTGTTTAACCAAATCTCTAATATGTTTAGGAAGATCATTTGGATTTTTCTTATCTGCTACCCATTTATCAGCAAACTCAACTGCATCAGCTTCAGCCGTTTCTTTATCCCTAGCTTCATCAGCATTTCGTTTCCGTATACTTAACAAAACTTTTTCTTCAACATCTGGAGAAACCCCAGGTAATCGTGAAAGTCGTATACCTTCATCCCTACGTTCTTTAGGCGTCCCTTCAGACATAGCTTCTTTTACGATACTCTGCACAGTCGCATCAATTTTGCTAGATGCAATACTATTATCAAGTTTATTACGAGTATCGATATCAAGCATACTTTTATATCGCTCAAAAAGTGCCTTCGCCCCAACCACATCAGGATTATCACCAGCTAATCTCGTATCAACTGCTCCCGCTATCAACTGCGATATATGTAATTCAAGCAAACCTTCATATCGAGGCTTAGATAAATTTGCTGTATTTGCAAGCTGTGCTACTTGATCTGTAACTTGAAAAATCTTTTGATCTGTAGAAGTAAAATCTAGTGTACCATCGGGGTTAACCTTAAATGGTTGAAGCGCAGCTTCTTTCTTCGTAAACTCAATATCAGCTAATCGAGTAACTTGTTTTGCGACTGTACGCTGTTCAATGCTGCCTTCCGCATACGCCGAATACATCTCTTCCCGCTTGATAGCTGTCCGCTCTTTAACAGCTTGGAGAACTACAGGATTAGTAATTTGCGCTGAAAGCTCCCGACTAGCTTTTTTAAGCCCCCCTCTAAGCGCTTTCTCGTACTCTATATATTGTTGACCCGTTAAATTTTTCCACCCAGGAAGCCCTTTCTCTTTATTTCCGTAAGTATAATCATTCAACGTCTGACGAAACCCCAGCATTCTCGCTTGTACTTCCCGCTGCTCATCTTCATGCTGCAAGCGAGCGCCAACTTGAGCTAGCTGGCTACCAGCACCCGTAATCGTCTCTCCAAACTGTTGCAACCCTTTTGCGCCAGCATCCAGATCAGGGATTTCATTATCCCCTGGCAACTGGCTAGCATGAGGCCGTATATCACTTGCTTGCACTCGTGGAACATCAATTGTCATCTTACGCTATCCTTGGAGTTCTAAATGCTAATCCACCACTACCGCGACGGAACCTAGAGAAACCAGTAGCCAAATTAATACCAGAACCAAATTGATTAAGCCTAGTTGCTTGTGTTGCAGCCTGACTAGACACCTTAATACCAGCCGTATCAAAATCAAGACTAGTAGACGCGATACGGAAATCCCTGATCCGCAGTTCGCTTTGGTGCTGCGACAATAGCTGCTTGTAGGCAGTCTCGCCCGCGATCTCCTCAGTGATGTCGGCAGCACTTCCCTCGTTCACTAGCTGGCCGAGGGCAGCTAACTTAACGATGGCATCACCGCTCGCCCGTTTACCTGCTTCCCCAAGAAGTCGTTGACGCTCCCGCTCCGCTTCTCCCTCAAGCTTTATATCCCCAGCTATAGCAATCTTCCTGCTGGCCAATGCAGCTTCCCGTAAAGCAAACTGAGACTGTTGCATTTTAAGTTGTGCTTGCTGTCCAGCGACGGTAACTCCGAAGCCTATGACCGCCGTACCGACTGCGAAGCCGGGGGAAGTAAGGAAGCCTAGTATACTGCTACTGCCAGCTTTCGCAGCAGTGATGCCCGCACCCTGAAAAGCCGGTGCCGTAGCTAGGTTAGCAAGCGTAACACCCCCTCCGCCGCCACCCGCTAAACCCGTTAATCCGCTAACTCCAGCCGCTGTCGTACCTTGCCCAATCAAGGGGCCAATGATTTGTGGCGCGAACCATAAAGCCGCAGCCGCAGCTATCCCAGTCCCAATCTTCTTGAAAGTGCTGCCACCAAAACACATCTTACCTCTCCCACACAAAACGATGGAACAATTTTCTTCCCGGCCCGTATTGCTCAGCGGGTTCTATTTCAAACCCCAACCATGCCAGCCAGCGCAAGGCAAACTTGTTCCCAATATACACGTAATTGGCCAAGGCGTCGAACTCCTCTTGCATGGCATCGCGGCACTTGATGCTGTCCCTGGCGAACTTCCTATAATGCTCTACCACCAGATCAGACCCCAACATCCAAGGCACCCCGGTATCGCTTAAAGCGTTGACCCGCCGCACACCAAATATACACCCTACAGCGCCGTTAACCAACCACGTAGTTGTATCCCTGGATACCGCCGCCGAAGTCTGTATAGCGGCGTGTGGAATCTTCTGAGCGGCATACCAGACCTCCTTGGCGTCATCCTCACGCATCGTCCTCGCCAGTTCATCTATATGCTCTTGGAGAACGGGAACAAACTCGTACATCAGTCCCCCACTTCTATATCAGGAATGACCGCCAGGATCGTCATCGGCAGCGGATTATTCTGCCGTAAGAAGATACGCCCGTTGGAGTTCCAAGAAGGCTTGATTACGATCTCCTTGTCGCCGGTCAGCAGCCTCGTTGCCTCACCCAGCTTCTCCTCGTCCCGCTGCTTCATCTCCACGAGATTATCTTCCGTGGGTCCAATCAGCAAGCCACGAGATTTCTCAAACCGCACCACCACTTTCGGTATCTTCTTCGGCTTGCCCTGGATCGTACCGTCAGGCGCTTCCACATCCAAAGTCTCAAGATCGGAATTATATTCCAGCCCAATATGGACCCGGCTTGCTCGCTCATCCAACGTCAGCGCTCCCGCAGATACAGACTTGCCGGTGACTACGTTGCCGTTGGCCAGGATCATCACGCTCTCGCCCTCAAGGTGATTGAGGCCGGTGATGCTGGTGACTGCTTGGCGTATCTTGCCATTACGCACGTAAGCCTTGAACGAAGACCCGTCCTCCCCATGGTAGACGTTGCCGCCGTTGGTATAGGTGGTAAACCCGCTCGTGCCGTCGATATCTACACCGCTAGTATTTGTGACCTCAAACGTATCAGTCGTGTTGTTGTTTGCGGACACCTTGTAAATGTTATTGTTGGCTTCCGTCATCCCCGCGACACCATTAAAGGCAATGATATCCCCAGACGTAAGACCATGAGCGGGGGCCGTCACCACCATAGGATCAGTTTCCGAAATCCCCGTAATAGGAATAGGACTTTCCGTGTTGACTAGATCAATCGTCGTCGCCGTGCTGTCGGCCACGATGTAACGCCGCCCGTTAAGCTGATCGGGATTTGTCTTGACCTCGTTGGCCGTGTACTGAGGCATCCAATCTATCCCTTCGATATCGATGTAGTCTCCGTCCGATAGCCCGTGAACAGCCGTGGTGATAACGCAGGGGTCCGCAGCCGTGGCGGCAGAGATGGCGAAGCTGGTATCCAAGCTAAGCCCGCTATCCACGAAAAAGGCATCCTGTACGTCTTCGAAGCGCCGACTATGGACCCGCTCAATGAAACCTACCGTATTGCTATTGATAATACGCTCAACCACAAAGTAAGCGGCGTCATTCACTTCCGTAGACGAGGGCCGCATGGCAGCGCACCACTTGAATAGGCCATTGCGGGTATTCCAGCGGGACCAAGCGATAACCTCTTGCTCTTGGTTGAAGGTGAATACCGCCGCAGTACCATCCGATAGTACTATGTGCGTTACCGGATCAGGAGAGCGGGTGTAACCCCAAGATACGCCCGTTGTCTCCTTGAAGATGTGGGGCGCAAGCAACGTCAAATCGGTGCCGGTATAACCATCCAGGCTAAGCTGATATCCGAGGGACCGCACCGCAATATTATTCTCTTGCATATAGAGGATCGTCTGACCGATAACGATGGGCGGCAGATGGTTCGCCCCCCAGTACGTCTGAGGCTCTTGCTTCAACGTGTCCGCCGCGAAGCCCGAGTTGTCGCCCGCATTGACCCGCCATTCTGACCCGTCCGTGAGAACGATAAGATCAGTTCTCGCGATATAATGCCTGATCTGGTTCACCCTACGAGCGTTCAGCGTAGCCCTGATAGCATCATCCGCTTGCAAGGGGTCAGATTTGCTGAAGTTGTCTTGGTGACCGGTGCGTGAATAGTCGGAGGTATCAGGAAGATTAGTAGACCCGCCGAACACTCGCCGCTGCTGATAGTACCCAACCGCCCCAGGATACTCGCCAGCGATCCTGAAGGGGTCACGATAGGTAGGCGGCACCACATCCAGATCGGTCAGCGTCAACGCCGTTGTATCGTCCGTATAGGTAAGCTCCGTGGTTTCCGCCAGGAAGCCGTAGCGCCCGCTGCCACCCTTCGCCCTGTACACCGCATATTTTGTCGCGCCCGTCACTGCCGTCCAAGTGATCGTATTGTCAGGGATCGCCGTCCCCGTAGGCGCAGCTTCCGTACCGGAGACATCATGCGTAGCAAAAACTTTGCTAGTACCCCCCGTGCTTTCCGCCGTGTATCCAGAACCATCTTCCCCATCTAAAGAAAAGTTATCAGCATCAACTTTAGTGACATAAAAACGACGATCATTAACTTCTGTCATTTCCGTGAAGCCGGTGATTTCAACTTCATCTCCCGTTACTAGCCCGTGGGCTACGGAAGTGACGACTACCGGATTAGCATTCGTTGCCGCCGATACGGTGTTAGGAAGCGTAGCCGTTACACCCGCGAGGCTCTCCTCAAATGTTTCCGCCTTGACCGCCGTGATCTTATACTTCCAGACCTCATTATTGTTTGCGCCGTTGACTGCTACCGTCACCGCCGTAGGACCGGCAATGCTGGGCGCAAAAGTAGCGTCTGCGATTGTCCAGGCATTATGGTCAGTTCGCGTGATCTCCCGCACCGGATATGTCGGATGTGTAACCGTAATGGTATCGGCTGATTGGGTCCACTTCAGTTCAGCGAGATCAGCTTGGGCATAAGTGGTGGTGACTTCATAAACTTTTCCCGCAGAAGCCGTGCCGCTGAAGGTGCCAAAAGCTGAGCTATCTATCGTCGCCGTTCCCCCATCGTAAACACTTCGCAACGAGGCAGTAGTCCCGCTATCAGCCGTAACATGGAAGAACCGATTATTCAACTCCGTCATCCCCGTCACACCCGTAATATAGATGTGATCGCCGGTAGACCATCCATGCGCCGCTGAAGTGGTAATCACGCAGGGGTCCGCTTTCGTGGCGGCGTTAATCGTGTCAGCAGCTTCCAATACCTGGGCATCGTTGCGGATAAACCTCATGTAGAGGTTGCCCATTTCGATGATATAGGTATCCGTCGCCTTGAACTGGAAATCGATCAAGACAGGAAGATTTGTATGATCTTTAACAGGGCAGATAAACTTCGTTCCAGCGCGATTGCTGAAGCCGCCGTGAGCGTGGACAACGCCATTAAGAAGAGTACGAGCAGCAACGCTATATGCAGCCGTATCTACACGCCCATAGAGAGCAGGGCCGAATTCTCCCTTAGCGAAAGATGGTTGAATGAAAGTCCCCATCTTAGCGCCCTCTTATATAGTCGGCATCCCTTGGGGGCGCATCTACCCGCTCGTTGGCGTCGGAAGCGGAAGCAGCGACAGCCATGTTGCGGAAATTCTCTTCCATTCTGTCTTTCATGTCGGTCTGCCCCGTAACCGTATACGCTATCAAAGAGCCGATAGCATAGGACAGCATCATCACGAAATATTCAGAAAACATCGTTACCGTAGTCAGATCAAAAGTATAAACCCCCACGGCATCATCAAGATTAGTAAGAATACTCTTCGTGTCTTGGTCATCGTCCGTCTCAATATCGAAAGGAACAGCGTCGGGTTCGTAGTTCTTGTTGCCATCATAGAAAGCAATCGCCGCTAATCCGCTAGGATTTTCCAGCTTCCGCATGACGATGCAATCGGAAGGATATTGATAGCGGTACGACCATACGCCAGACGGAGGATCATCACCGTGGTCGGCCAGCGTCAGTCGCCTACGGGCGAAACTCCAATCATAGGAAGCGAGGGTCATGCGGCGGGCGAAAGTATACCAGAGATCACACGCATTAGCTTCCGTACTATCCTCAGTCATGCTTTCGATGGCAGACTTTGCGCCTATGTGACTAAGCGCCATGTTCGAAATCTTAACTTCGCTGATGCTAAGCGTGGCCATGACGCTCTCCTAGAAGGAAGGGAGAGCCGAGGGAGTCACGTGACTCCCTCAGACCCTCCACAAGTCCCATTAGCTAGTTGTCGTGGGCCGAGGAGTGACCCAGATCAAGTAGTCGATGTCCAACTTAGTGACGCCGCACGTGGACGTGCAATCGTCAGCCGAAGTTGAGACGATGTATGGGAACATATCAGCGGTAGTAGCAACCGCCAAAGGCTCCGCACCCATCAGTACGCCATCGACGTACCAATAAGCATCGCCCGTAGCATCGATTTCGATCCGCAGCCGCTGGTAAGTAGCCGCAACCGGAGCATTCCCGAGGGTATACTCATCGGCAGCGTTACCAAGCGCGGTAGCGTTAGTCGATACAGCGTGCAACACCGTTGGAGCCACCGCATCCGAAGAGAAACCGAATTGGATGCTGCTAGAAACCGTAGCATTGTCAGTGACAACATTAGTATTGATGTCGAACTCCGGGTCTTCCGAATTGTTAGCCGAAACATCTTCAGTCAAGCCGACGAACCAATCGCCAGCCGTGATGTCTTCAACCGAAGAACGAACTTCGAAGATGGTCAAGCCATCGCTCACGAGGCCAGCGTAATCAGCCGAGCCAAGCGTGCATTCCGAAGTGTCTTCAGCATCGCCATCATCACCGCCCGTAATGGTCAAGATACCTTCCGGGGAAACCTCGCCAATGCCGACAACCGAAGAGCCAGAGCCGTCACCAACAAAGCAGATGTAGTCGCCAGGGTATGAACCCAGAGCCGCAATCGCCAGCACGCTACGTCCGAAGTCATCGAACCATTCCCTATGCGTCTCACGCGAGGGAATAGCCGAAGGGCTATCGCCGTCCGTAACAAGCTGGATTTGGCCAGTGCCGCCGCCGTCAGTAGTCATATGCAGACGGAAGCAAGCAACTTCCGGCGAGGTATAGCGTGTGATCTGCGTCACGCCGCCGACAGCCGCCGCACCATTAGCCGTAGGAAACACATCCGTATACCCAGGCACAGCTTGCCAGGAACCAGACCCAGGAGAACCAACTTCTTTCTCCAAAGCCCAGACCTGATCCATGTCCACGCCATTACCAAAGCCAGAGACTTTGCCGTTGATCGCGGTAGTGCAAGCAGTCGTAGTGACATCATCGACGGTAGCAGCGCCGACTTTGAAAGCAAACTGCCGCGCCTCAACATCAGACGCACCGAAGGCGACACCAAACGCTAAGGCCAAAGCGGTAAGAGTTGTAACGATCTTCATCATTACCTTCCTTTCTTTCTAGTGATGGCAGCTTTCATGGCGGGTTCAGTCTTATAAACCTTGCCGTCAAACTCCCATACGGGGGGATCATCCTCTTCAGGTTCAGGATCGCTTTCGTCAGCCCAGCCAGCGTGGCCGGATTGAACGAGAGCGGCATCGCTTGTATCGGCTTGCGCTCGCATTAAGTCCGCAGCCCTAAGTTCAGCTTCTTCTCTGGCGGCGATTTCGTTATCTTCCGGGTAATCATCCGGTAAAATTTCCGCCGACGATGGAAGCGCATCCCTTAAGCCTTCCGGTACGTCACGCACGATGCCTTTCTCAAACCTCTTCCGTCCGAACCCCGGCGCATGAAAAGTATTCTTAAACTCCACGATCATGTCTTCTATCCTTCAGGAATATCAAGAGGATTACCCTCCCTCACCTATCCTTAGTTGGTGGCGTCAGGGTATGACTGCCAACCATAGTTGTCGAGGGTCAGGAAGGCGTTCACAGCGCCAGCCGTCAAGGCAGCAGTGCCGGTGACAGTCTGGAAACCGAGATACCTTTCGTACCCAACATTATCCTCTCCCAGCACAGTGTCGTTGCTAGGCAGCGGGAATACCATCGTCAGACCAGCCGTAAGCGTGGCCACCGCGATGGCATCCGAGAGGAAGTGAATAGTCTGATTGCCGTTTGTCGCAATCGCCGCCACACCATCACTAGCGACGGAGAACTGCACCGTAGCAGAACCGCCAGAAGTAACAGCAGTCGTAATCTGAACGACGAAATAGACAGGCTGGCCTTGCCCGATATCGCGACCAGTAGCACCAAGATCGATAACGTCACCGATCAAATCGGTATCAGTACCGGAGGTATCCAGCGCAGTCGCGTCGGCAAATTCAAGACGTTCATCTAACCACATGATTTTATCCTTTCCTATTGCCGGTTTATGTCAGAGCCGCTTCGTCGGCAGACAGGCTATCGCAACGCCTTATCGGAATGCCGTTGAAACGCTCAGTCATGCGCTGAGAGCCAGCAATCGTGTCAATAGTGACCGCGCTAGCATTACCCATAGCCGCACTCTGACGGGCAACCCAAGTGGCAATGTCCCGGCTCATGTAGAAAGCGGGACGACCAGCACTCAAGTTGGGAACCAACCGCAACGCCTGGAACATCAGGTCGGGGAGGATGGCACTGCCAGAAATCGTGCCGGAAGTGTACACCCTGCTAAGAGCCGACTTATCGATGTTGGCAATACGGACAACGTAACGCCAATCGCGAACCGAGAGGCCCGCATCCCAGCGATAGTGCGTCCGATACGCTTCCATGCGGCCAGTGTTGCTGCCATCCGAAGCATCTTCAAGAGTAACCTGACCCTTGTCATGCACCTGAATGCCAGCCATCGAACCTTTGGGAATGATACCATGGCAGGTATTCGGACCCCAGACGATCAGCCAGATGCTGGCATTGTCGGAGCCGGAACCGGCGCCATCAATGACGTTATCCGAGTTCTCGTCGGCAGTAAGGTTCGTGAAGCGCGGAGCGAGGCCGGTGAAGGCTTCGGGTTCTGTGTCTTCATTGCCGTAGAAAAGCGTGTCAACGATTTCTTGGTTCATGCCCTCAATGTGAGGACGATTTTCTTGCAGACGGAACGCCGCCGTGTTGCCGTTCAAGTCAGCCAGCGCCTTATCGACTTCGGCGTAGGCTTCCAGCATACCAGTGTTATCGGTCACTTGCACGTTGGTTGACTTGTTAGGCTGCACGCCGCCGTACAGCTTGCGCCACGTGGGGGCGGGGATACCGCTCCTCACCGTGGTACGATGGCCCGTGGGGAGATTGCCTTCAACCCACGACATATCATCCAAAACTTCATTAGTCTCGTTCAGGATTTCAACCACCGCCGCGATAGAGCCGTCTGGATCAGTGGCCTTGGCCAAGTCCAGAAGGGTAGGATTTTGAACGCTAAGTGTAGCCATTGTTCAAACCTTTCTCTCGTTTAGGGGTGATGAAGAGAAATTAAGCTGCTTCCTTGCCCTGGTTGGGGAATAGACGTTCCGCAGTCGATTTCTGACCGGGAGCGTGCGCCTTACCAAAGCTGAAGTTATCCTCTCCGATTGCTTTTCCGACACGGTAAAAGAACCGTATGAACTCAGGGTGGTTTCCCATCCCTGTCTCTTCCAGTGCCTTGGCCAATGAGGGACCGCCAATCTCGCGCATGGCACTGCGGGCGACGACCATACTCTTGTCGTATGCACCCTTGCCATACTCTTCATCGTTCTCAGCAGTCTCTGACCACTTGGCCTGGATATCTGCCCACTGCTTCTCCTGATTTGCGAAAGCTTTGCCCATGTTCTTCATGTACAGATCGACCATCGCTTGAGCTTTTTCCTGGGTTGCGCCGATATCTTTCAGCACGCCATGAAATTCGCCCAGAACTTCCTTGTCAATCTCAGTACCTTTAGGCAGGGTAAAGTCTGCATACTCAGAAGGTGCGCCGTCCTTATCCGTGTCGGCTATGCCGTCCTTGGATGTATCGTCGGTGTCGTCGGCAGTCTTCGCTTCACCACCATCGTCGGTGGCTTTTACATCGTCCTTGTCACCGCCTTCCTCTGCGGTTAATGTCGTGGTCCCCTGCGGCTCTGCCGTATCTTCTTCGGCTTCCCCGCCAGACCCTAAAATCTCTTCTTCAGCCATGGTCAATTCCTCTCTTTGGCTATATCACGTGATACGGCTTCATCCCTCATTTTAGAATAAGCTTTTGGGTCTGCTGCGTCAAGCTCTGCAATCACCCATCCGCCTACTCGCCGCTGTCCTTCTTGGTGGTTCAGTTGGTTGTTGTCTCCACAATATCCGAAGGTCGTCACCTTACATTCGGTTATCAACCGCCAGATAAAAGCCCTGCCCCCTGGCCTGGAAAGTAAATCCTTTAGCTCCTCAAGCTCCTGTTGCCGGTCCAGCTTATGCTTCGCCTTCTTATGTGTAACTTGTTTCTGGTCACCTACGTCCATCTTCCCCTCCTATCTTATTGCGTCCCAAGCCTCAAAGTCCAACCCTTCTCTAACTTTGTAATAACCAATCGCAACGGTAGCGTCAGCCGCGCCTACAGTTATCATGTCAATCCGTAGTCACGTGACTCCCTATTGTCCTTGCGCTGCCCGTTGCGCCCCTACGTTTACCGCTCGCGATACGAGATTATCGCCTTCCAGATCAACCTGACCGGCACTCGCCGCAGCCCTGCCAGCTTGCTCAGCAGCTTCAAGATTAGCCGCCTGGGCTTGCTGTCGGGCCTCATGCTGTCTTTGCTGAACGATCACCTTATCGTCCACCATCAACTCAGGCGGCGTGCCAAGGAGATCAGAATACTTCTGGATGGCCCGATCCCCATCGAACTTCTTGCCGTCTGACATCCCGGCACCCTTGAGGCCCGCGATAAACTCCGTCAACCTATCGATGCCTCTAGTATCCACTGACCGCTGCGCCTGGGCCAAGGAGGAGATATATTCGACCTTCAACGGAGAACCCTGTATCTCAGGCGGCGCTTCCGGCACCAACTCAGCCTTCACCATCTGGTTGAAAGTGCGGGCAATCAACGGATCAAGGAACTCACCCTGCATCCGCTCAAGCACCGGACCAAGCTGAAGCAGCCGTTCCGCATTCCGCTCCGAAAGTTCAAGCTGATTGCGGGGCTGGATGCCCTCCATGTTGGAGATGGCCAGGAAGAGATCAACGAAGAAAGCCTCATCGATCCTTCGCTCGACGCGATCCATATCATTCGTCAAATGATCCAGAGGAAGATTGACCTGATACAAGCTTTCGATCTTCTGCCCGCTGCCGCCATCGTATACGTTCAGCCCACCAGGAAGACCCGTGATGGGAGTGTTACGCACGGAGGGAGGAGCAGATAGCGGAGGATTGACTTGCTTATCGATAGCTTGGGCTTTCCGCTTCTCCATGATCTGAAGCTGCTTCACATCCCCCAGCGTGGTCATGCCGGGGCAATCGGTGCCGTAGACATCCTCGCCCGTAACACCCCAGCGAGGAGCATAAACGGGGAAGTCATCGAAACCCTTCTTCGACAGGATCATGTCCTTGTTTTCATGTCCAGGTTCATACTTTACCGAAACAAACGGCTTAAATTTGGATAAAGGATTATGCGGCCTGAAGTCGTTATTAGGTTCAATGAAATGGACAACCGAGAACATCGCGCCTAGCTGATTGGTACTGAGAGCATTGCGGACGGCAACGCTGAGCTTGCTCAAATCTTTACCGTCCGTAAACTCCAAGGCCATCTGCTCAGCCGACATCATATACTCGCGGGCGAGCGTGTTGACCTGAAACTTATCGTCTTGGGAAATGTAATAGCTGCCCGCCGTATGAGTGTAGAAGCGGGCCAAGTTCTCCTCGTCGTCCACGTGGGTCATGCAACCCGTGGCGAACATGAGGACTTCACCGATCATCACCGGGGCCATCGTATAGAGATTACCGGCGTTGAAGATGCCACGCATCTGCTGAGCGACTTGCTTCAGCCAAACCTTCACCGGCATAAACTGCATGAGGCCGGGATCAGGAGTAGCGAGATCGAACCAAGGACGGGTAGGCGACATGACGCCAGCAAACAACCCCGCCTGGGCCGTGTGCAGAGCTTGAGTGCCAGCGCTATTGATTATGGCTTTATGACGCTTGGTGCCTTTGTTGACATCGGTGTTATCGAAGCGCCCGCGCCGAGGCTGTATATTCTCCGATATCTCTTTCCAGTGGGGGCGGAAGCTAGACTGATCTTTCTTAAGATCACTCAGCCGCCGCTGGTAATAGTCGCGGAAGGATTGGTCAGGCATGATTACCTACCCAGTAAAGATTTTTTAGCAGAACTCGGAGCTTCGCCAATAATACCAAACCCGCTTGTCAGGATAGTGCTGCTGCGCCCTGCCGCCAATCTAGCCTGTTGCCTAGTGCTGCGTCTGGCCCTGGTAATCGCCGGATCAAGAGGTTGAGGCGGCGGGGGAGGAGCAGGGGGCGGCGGGGGAGGAGCCGGTATCTTAGGAGAACTGAAAATACACATGATATTCCTTACTGACCCAGTAAAAGCTTCTTGTTCGATCCACCAGACTGACCCAGTAAAAGCTTCTTGTCCGATCTACCATCCCCATCACCTTCCCGCAAACCTAACGTAGAAGGCGTACCATGTCCCGCCGCGATAGACCTAGAAAGCCTTTCCAGCCTCTTTTGCGTCACCCCCGTAACCACGTTATACCCTGCAGCAGCTATCCCTACCTTCTCTAATAAATAAGATGTTCCTCCCGTTAAGTAGGCGGCGAGGGCGCTGGCGCCAACCCCGATAACATCAGCGGCGTTCAAGCTCGTATCGACGCCGCCTACCGTACCAGGGCGATCATGCCGATGGTCTGAGGCTGCACCGGCAGCAGCTTGCGCTCCCCCAGCAGGGCGATCATGCCGATGGTCATCGCTATCTGATGCGTCACACATTAAACGTGTTCCTCTAAAGGATCATACTCGCTCTCGACTATCTGGGGTGCTGGCCCTCCGAAACCTTCCGGCCTGACCAACGGAGCAACGTCTTGAGCAAACGTCAAGGCCAAGGCATCGGCAATGTCAGGAGACTTAACCCCGCGAGCGACCATATCCTTCTTTGTTTCCAGATGCACTTTATTACCTAGTAGAGTATAGCCAAATTCTCGCTGGGTCAAGTCAGCTTTCAAGTCAACCCCGTTCTTTTGGTTATTGGCGGGAAGGCAAAGCTTCGACATTCCATCACGCATCCGGCCCCACATCTCGTCGGAGCGAAAACGGTATGTCTTCTTGTCGCCGGGGCTACCGCCGAAGTTGATGCCGATAGCTCCCCACGCCCAAAGGTGATCGACAACGCCGCCGCCGACGCCGCCTTCGTCTATGAACAGCCCGCTACAGTTTATCCCCAAGTTCATAAAACTCCTTAAAGTCTCTATAACTTTCCCCTCGACCTCCACCGTATCGGCTCCCTGGATACGTATAGCTGGCCACGAGCGGGCATCGTAGCCTATTCGCGGGAGGATGACAGTTTCATTATCCCCGAAGCGAGCCACATCAACGCCAATGATAAGTGGAGCATATTTATCCTCGTAAAGCTCTCGTGCTTGCGCCTCTTCAACACTCTGCGTAGAGATGAACTGGCATGAGCCAGCCGAAGGGAACATTCCTCTAACTCGTACTTTAAAGAAGTCACTGTCTTCACCATAGTCTTGCCGCCATTGCTCTATCCTTTCCTTGTTCGTGATCGCCACATCCCGGCTATCGATGCAGCGAACCCTGTAACGGTGGCGAAAGCGCCCAGCGCACTCTTCGAAGAACTTACCGGAGTTCCGTGTCGGGTTCCCGAAATCGAAAACCATCGGCTCCCCGTCAGTCGTCCCCCCTTCACGAACCTCAAATATCTTATCCGGCACCGCTGAAGCTTCGTCAAAGATGTAGAACGAGGTAGCCGAGGCAGCGTGTTGTCCAGCAAAAGCTTCGGAATTTTCTTCACGACAGGTCTGAGCGTCACACCGCCATTCCTCCTTGCCGCCCACGCGACAGAGGTTCATGGCTCCCCGGCCAGAGTTGTAGGTGAACCAGTGTTCAGTGAGCGACAGCTTATGCCATTTGCCCAGTTCCGCCCAGGTCTTCGTCTTCAACTGCTCAGCAGTATTCGCCGTAACCGTCCCTTTCGAGTAGGGCCGTGTGTCCATTATAAACTTAATCAGCCACGCCACAAGCACCGATTTGCCGATCCCATGCCCGCTTGCCGTAGCGCATTGAATTGGCTCGACTGCATCGTGACCATTAAATTTCCGAGCCTTGATTTGTTCCCCCAACTCGTCCAAAAACTCGCACGCCCAGACATCGGGGCCGTACTTACAATTAGGGTAGCGCTCCTTGTAGGGAGACTGTAGCTCGACAAGCTGGATAGGAACATACTTGGCCCAAGGGAATACGAACATCACGTACCCCAAGGGATCGCTGTAGAACTTAGATAGCTGCGCCGCTAACTGTTCATCAGGAGTACTCATTCTCCTACCTTACCCGTAGCCACCAGCACTGTAACAGGTCCGAAGCGATATAGTGTGTACGGAGGATAGTAAGGAGTGTTTGCGCTGCGCACGATCTCAGGCTTCTGCCACGCTCTTTTATAGAAGCGTACATCGATAGTAAGCTGTGTAATCATTAGCTTCCCCTAAATAAGTGGCACGTGCACCTTAATGTACGGTACCAGGATCAGGCTCCGTCGCTTCTTGCGCTGCTTGGTTCCGCCCCTGCTGTATCCTTTCGGCCAAGGTCATGCCGTCGGATACCTCAAGCTTGTCGTTGAACAGCCCCAGATGCCTCGACAAAGCCATCAGCGCCGCATGACTGTCCACCACTTCGACCTTCGCCTTCGTGATGTCTATGGCGTTCTTCCCACGCCCAATCTTAGCAAACTCCACCCCGCACGCCTGTACCAGCGCCAACTCATCTTGGGTGGCACCCCTGAAGTTCCAGTAAAGCTGGCCATCCTCATCTACCTTCTTGTATTTCGCCAGCACCCTCCCCGCATCGGCACGTGCCTTTAGCCGACTAATCACCCACTCCTGGGAAACCTCATGCTTCTTGGCGAGCGCCTTCCTCCGCGCCGCAATCGCCGCTACCATCAAAGGCTGATTAAACACCCGCGCCGCCTGATCCTTGGCGGTTGACTTCTTATACCCAGCCGCGATCATGGCATCCATCTTGTGGAAATCATTATCGAAATAGTGGTCGAGGACAGTCTCTTCCCTTTCGCTGAGCTTCTTCTTCACGTAAGCCATGCCACCACCACTAATATAGACATTATCCCCGTCACCGCTAAGATATGATACGCTTTATTCCAATCAAACATAAGCCCTCCTCAAAACTTGGGAGATTTTTGTATACCGTTCCACCCGCACGGATTGGCCAGTGCCCATGTTACTGGCCCTTGCGGGCGCTACGAGTGCCGGGGAAGAAGCACGAGCGCACCACAGGTGTTAAAGATATCAGTAGTAATCCCTTAAATCAAGTTAGTTTATTGGGCTGGAACACTACATCTTCGAAGATTAGCGCCCCAATACGGTTAAACTCCTCAACCCAAGCGCGGGCATCAGGCTCGTTATCGAAACCCTTGACGACGACATCGGCCATCCAGCCCCCCGTCCGTTCGTCGTAGACCGCTATGGCTAAGTGAGTTAGCTTGTGCATCATTCCAGCAGTATACCATCTTCTCCCGGAAAGCCTTTGATTTTTTTTAGGATTTGCTGAAAAGTACTCTGTAGCGATCTGGAAGGTGGAGGGAGGTCGAGGCCCCCCGGTGCCCCCGAAGCCCCCGCCCGCAAAGGCACCCCCATGGCGATCCTACGCGATGGTTGAGCCATGGATCACCCAGCACCACCGCCACGTGTACAGCCATGGATAACAATGGCAATGCTCATGCACTCATTAGTATGCACACGCTATCGGTGCGGTATGGGTGGCCATGCACTTAAGAGTGTACGCTCGCCATGGTAACATTGGCTTCGGCCATACACTTGGGGGCGGTGGTGTTGCCTTGGCTGTTCCCACGTTCAGACATTTAGTGGGGCTTGTGAAGGATGGCGTTAGCACCCTGGCCGACATAGGCCGACGATAGCCAAGAGCATTGACTTAGCCCAAGATATATGGATAATCGGCACTCTATATGCCCATGTCGTGCAAGCTTGTCTCGTGAACGAAGGGAAATAACCATGACTAAAGTCAACATAAAGAAAGTCTTGGATGGATTGCCGCTAGAGCGATGCATCAAACACGATAAACCCGCTAGCGTTGATCGCTGGCATACTCTTGATCGCGTATCCTATCGCCGGGTCAATGGCGATATCGTGCGCGGTTTCATCGATAGCATTAGCCATGATGCCGCCTACATATTCGACACTCGCAATGGCGATATCGTGGCGTGCAATATCAACCGTTTGGAAAGGGGATAACCTGATGACTTACTCTCATTCATGGCTAGCCAATAATGCCGACGCAAAAGAAGAGTACGTGATATTTGCATCGGATCAATCGGCAACCGATACCGACCACTATTTGCAAGCTTGCAACATCGGCCACAAGCGCCTTGTAGGATCATGGGAAGGCGTCAAAGAGCCTAGTTGGATCATAAACGCTAATGACTTCAAAAGGGTTTCTAGCGCCTTTGTGGTCAAACAAGTATGCATCTTACATTTAGGGCCGGTAATAGCTGAAAAGAATGCTCGTCTTGCGTCCCTGGAATGGTTCGATGGATACTCTGACAAAGAACCTATCGGCTTCCTGTTCAACTGTTCGCAAGCTTACGCTAACGGCTGCGACGGCTGGACATATGATCCATCTCAAGATCAATACCATGTGGCGCAATGGAATAAGCCGAAAGAAGGATTTAACCTTCCACGCTAGTTTCGAATGGTTGTCCCTGGCCATGCACCGGGGATAATCGTGCGAAGCTATCCAACT
>Ga0098039_1000216_pt1 | contig 25867 bp, 27 predicted proteins | sample 6_EtaG_FD_75047 | JGI IMG/M metagenome (GOLD analysis project Ga0098039, IMG submission 75047) | Marine viral communities from the Subarctic Pacific Ocean - 6_ETSP_OMZ_AT15160 metaG | ecosystem: Environmental > Aquatic > Marine > Oceanic | place: Pacific Ocean | collected 2015-01-08 | reverse complement strand
CTGCCAACAGACATCGCGTTCTTTGTCTCCGGCGCATGCGGCTCAGAGAGTAGGCCCAATACGTTCGGTGCTGCTGTGATGGGAGGTGACTTAGTAGTATCCGGAGCTTTCAAGGTCCTAAACTGGTGTTCACCTGGCAATATCAAGCATGGATTAGACATAAACAACCCAAGCGCATCAGGGGTGAATGCACAAGGAGATGACTTCCAAGGTGCAGACCGAGGAAATGTTAATGTCTATGATCCGGGCGGTGCACAGGTCAACTTAATTAGAGCTGATACAACAACAGCTGCTGGTGACCTCCTTGGAGGAATCATGTGGTCTTCAACAGATAGTGGCAATGCAGAACCGTCCACAGTACCAGCTTACATGCAGGCTGTTGCAACGGCCCCCCATGGTACAGACTCCGCTGCCGCAGCAATAAGAATTGGTGGTCAGCCAATGGGGTTAAACAACGCTTTCAACTGGTTAGAGCTAACTTCGGGCCCAACTGTTCCAAGTTTGCCCGGTAGTCCGAAGGTACCGCTTGTGACAGTTGGAAACTGGGCCCTCGACGGTGACGATGTTTTACAAAGAGCAAATTTAAGACTCACAGGCCACGTGTACGGTACGTCACCTGTGTCTATTACAATGTCTGGCTCGCTCGTAGATGGAAACGGGTTCCAGACAAGAAATCATATAGGTCTTCTTGTTACAGGTTCAATTTTTGCCAGTGGCTCTTACGATTATAAACCGTACGGAACGATAAGTGGGTCAATACAGCAAACTCGAGACGGACTATCTTACTTGGTAGCAGGTTCAAATGTGACAATATCATCTGCATCAAATGGACAGGTGACAATAGCATCGACTGGCGGCGGCGGTAATTCGTTCGAGACAATAGCAGTTTCAGGACAGTCAAATGTGGTTGCAGACGCGTCAACTGACACACTTACACTAGTAGCCGGATCGAATGTAACGATAACCACGGATGCAGGCGCAGATTCAGTCACAATAGCAGCTGCTAGCGGTGGTACAATGACAAGCTTTCAGCTAGAGGACGACAAAGCCGTCGAGGTAGCAATTAGTGACGGAAAAGAAGTTAAGTTGATAGGCGGCCCAGGTATTTCAACAGAGTGGACAGACACGAGCCACGGAACTGATGGTGATCCCTATGACATGATCATAGCAGCAACAGGCTCAGCCGGCAGCGCACTGTACTCAGCAGACGGTCCGCATAGATTCTTTCAAAGACCTTCGTCAAACTTAAAGGCTGATGTTTCTGATCCCACTGCAGTAAACGAAGATCCGCTCGGAAGGGTCATTGAACTGGTCACCACCGCGGAAGAGAATCCTGCAGTTGCTATACGATCTGTTGTTCCTCATGGTGCTGAGAAAGTACGATTTGAGATGATGTTCCGGGGCCTTGCGCATACCGCAGCCACAGGTGATAAGATCGAGTTGAGAATTGCAGGGCGCTTGGTAACAAATAAGGGCACATCTGAACAAACGGTTCATATGACAACATTAAGCACAGGTAACACAAATAATACATCAGGTCACTGGCTAGACTCAGGAGCGGATATGGGCTGGAGATTCATTACAACGCAGAATTCAGGTGCAATTATTACTCAAAACACAAACTTTTTAGTTGTGACAAGTCAAACATACGGTATTAATAATCTAATAAACACAAATGACGCCTCAAATAACTATCAAGGCGCCGGGGATGTGATTGATTACATGATAGCGAGAAATAGATCAACCAGTCAAATTGGTTCTACAACTGACACTGTTGCTGATAGTGTGCTGCTGGCTTACGTTAAAGTGATATACGATTATCAATAAGGTGTTTATTTAGTAGGATACTATAGTATACTTCTACAAAATCTGTAGGGGTTATATGATTAAATCACCATTTGACAACACTGTTAACTCATCACGGAATAATGTTTCCTTTGATGATGCCGATGTTATTTTTGTCGCTGACTTATTTAGTGATGAGTATGTAGGGGGGGCAGAATTAACAACAGAAGCACTATTCAGCACATCACCTTACAAAGCTTTTAAGCTTAGGTCTATCGATGTCACAGAAGAGATAGTATTTAAAGGTGCACAAAAATTGTGGGTATTTTTTAATTTTTCGCAGTTAAATTATCAACTACTTCCGTCAATTGTTGCTAACTGTCATTATTTTATTGTAGAGTATGATTATAAATTTTGCAAGCATAGATCTATAGAATTACACAAGCTAAGCGAAAATAGCGACTGTGACTGCCACAAAACGCAGCACGGAAAAATGACCTCAGCACTTTTTCACGGTGCTGAATTGATTTTTTGGATGTCAGATCAACAAAGATTAAGATACCAAGAAAGATTTCCGTTTTTAACAGATAACAAGTCTGTTCTATTGAGCTCAGTATTTGAGGTCAGCGACTTAGAGCACATAGAGCGTCTTAGAAAAACGAGAGAAGATACAACACCAGGCCCAGAATACGTGGTACTTAAGTCTAGCTCGTGGATAAAGGGCACTAATGATACATCTGATTATCTAGAAGAACACCAGATACCGTTTGTCTTGGTTTATGGGTTATCGTACCATGATATGCTACGAAAGCTTTCTGAGCAATCTGGGTTGGCTTTTATGCCACTTGGCGGTGATACATGTCCAAGAACTGTAATAGAAGCAAAACTGCTAGGGTTAGATTTAATTTTAAATGATAATGTGCAGCATGCATCAGAAGACTGGTGGCAAGGTTCTATCGACGAAATTGAGGCATATCTGTTAGACGGTCATAATAGATTTTGGAATAGAATTACTAATTTTGTAGAGAGAGAAATATCGTTAAGCGGCTACACAACTACAAAAAATGTGATCAGCAGTGATTATCCGTGGAGAGAATCTATCACATCAATGTTAGGATTTTGTGATGAGGTTATTGTCGTAGACGGTGGTTCTGATGATGGCACGTGGGAGGCGTTAGAGGAATGGGCAGCACATCAGGCAGACGATCGTCTTAAAGTATTTCAAGTAGACAGAGATTGGGATCATCATAGATTTGCATTATTTGATGGTCAACAAAAAGCTATTTCAAGAATATTTTGTACCGGTGACTGGTGCTGGCAACAAGACATCGATGAAGTGGTCCATGAAAATGATTATCAAAAAGTTACTAATTTATTAAAACAACTGCCCAAGAGCTCAGATTTAATTTCATTGCCAATTGTTGAATTCTGGGGCGGCTCTGAAAAAGTAAGGCTTGATGTGAATCCGTGGAAGTGGAGACTTAGTAGAAACAATCCACAGATAACTCACGATGTTCCTTCCGCGCAAAGAGCCTATGATAGTGATGGAAACTTGTATTCTATGGGATCAGATGGCTGCGATTACGTGTTTATAGGTAGTTATGCTGTAGTTCCTGATGTTAGTTTTTATACACCCCAGTTACACCAGGTTAGAGTTGCTGCGCTAAGCGGCGAGAACCCACAGGCATTTGATGCATACCAGGAGTACATTAGACAAGTGTATGAACAATTACCTTCTATTAGACACTACTCATGGTTTGATATTAAGAGAAAGATATATACATACAAAAATTACTGGAGCAAACACTGGTCGTCAATATACAACAAGACAATATCTGATGTTCCTGAAAATAATATGTTTTTCAATAAATCGTGGAAAGATGTAACTGATCAAGAGATTGATGACTTATCTGTCAAGTTAAGAGATGAAATGGGTGGCTGGATATTTCATTCTAGAATTGATTTCAACAAACCAACACAATGGATTGCTTTTGAAAATTCACATCCAGCTATTATGGAAAAGTGGATAAAAAGAAGAGAATAAGTGCGTCGTAAATATTGTAAAGTTATTAGTATTATTAAATAATATAACAGGAGTAAATCAGATAAATGGAAAAAGTAGTTTTCATCATACCAATGTATAATGCAGCACAGCACATTAAGTCGCTTGTGGCATCTTTAAAAGAGCAAACAAATAAAAATTGGGAGGCAATTTTAATTGATGACATGTCAGATGATGACAGTATTTTTATGGCTAATACATGTTCTGGAAGTGACAGAAGATTTACAATCATCAAGAATGAAGAGAAAAAGTGGGCACTAAGAAACGTTGTTGAAAATGCTAGAAAATATCAAGATAACGATGTGATCATTGCAAACTTAGATGCGGATGATAGCCTTTGCAATGAAAATACAGTCGAACTATTATTAAAAAATTATAATAGCAATACAGACACAGCATGGACAGCACACACATGGGACATTAACGGCATGAACATATCAAGAGCATTACCAGACAATATTAATCCATATCAGTTCCCATGGTGCTCATCTCATTTAAAAACATTTAGATCTAGCTTGCTTTCTAAAGTTTCAGATAATAACTTTAAGGATATTAACGGTAGCTGGTTCAAGAGAGGATATGATCAGGCGCTATATCTACCGCTTCTTTACTTGAGTAGGGAGCGAAAATTTATAGATGAAGTTTGTTATCTTTACAGGATTAACTCATCATCAATTAAAACAAGGGACTGGAATGAAAAACTTCAGATGGACACTGTAAGATATGTAAGGGCCCGAGGCCTCATTGACTAAAAAGAATGAAAGTATTCCCACACAATTTCAATCCAAAATCTAATAGTGGGCCAAATAAGTTCACCAGGCAATTATTTAAGAATGTAATAGACAATTTCAGTATAGAGATAGTGAGTGATCAGAAATCTGCAGATATTGAATTTTGTTTAATACAACAGGTTGCTGAAAAGATAAAACCCACTGTTCTCAGGCTTGATGGCATCTATTTCAACTCATCACAAGATTATGAGCAGCAAAATGATCCAATTAAAAACACTTATAACAATGCTAACGCTGTAATATTCCAGTCAGAATTTAATAGAAAGTTAACAGAGCACTGGTTCGGACCACACAAAAATTTTAAAGTTATTCACAATGCTCCCGATGATACTCTCATTTCAAAGATAACGTCATCACAATTTGATAAAAAAATTGACCCAAATATAGAAGTGTGGTCTTGTGCGTCGTCTTGGAGGCCTCACAAGCGACTGCAAGAGAATATAAGATACTTTATAGAAAAGTCATCTGACGAAGCGATACTGATCATCGCAGGTGGAGGAGCAAGCAATATTGACTTATATGATCATGCAGATATTTTAGGAAAAAGAATATTCTATCTAGGCGAGGTAGCTTACGGCACTTTACTTTCTCTTTTCAAGAGATCTAGCACATTCTTACATCTTGCTTACTTAGACCACTGTCCGAACGTTGTTGTAGATGCTCAAGCATGCGGGTGTCATATTGTTTGTTCGAGTACAGGTGGAACAAGCGAGATTGTTAAAAGGGGAACAATTGTCATTGAAGATAAATGGGGGTATGAACCAATTGAACTTTATAACCCTCCAAGTATGAATTTTGATAGCTATATTGAGTTATCTTTAAAAGATGATCACATCACTATGAAAGACTGCGCAAGAATGTACTACGAAGTATTTATGGGTGTTTACGATGAACGTTAAAATTTTTACAGCGTTAGAGAAGAAAAATAATTGTGCAGTATTCTTAGGCTGCGGGAATTCAATTAACACTTTAACATTAGATCAAGAAAAATTTTTAAGTGATAATTTTGACGTGTGGGCATCAAATAATTTTATGGTTCATAATAGAATTGTTCCTAACTTTTATCATGTTGAAATAAAAGATCATAGGAACGGCCCACTTGTAAGGCGCTTATCAAAGCAACGTAGTGAGTCGTATAAAGATGTTTCCTGGATAATTGATGTAACAAGACCGTATATCTTAAATTACGTCTCACCTGAAGACTATAGGCATGAAAATTTTCATGTTTATCCAAAGGCGTATAGAAACGAGAATCACGGAAAGTACAATCCAGATATAAACGCAGTATCAGTGACAGGTAACGCAAGTGTTTCGGTAATAATGGATATAATGGTTAGGATGAAGTATGATACAATTTATTTTCTGGGTGTTGATATGAATGATTCAAGATACTTTTGGTCGGATAATAAAGATTATGAAAATGTAGTTATGGAAGACATTGTGAAGACATGTAAGCCAGATGAGAGAAGCCCAGATCAACCACATCCGACAATGCACATGAAAGATTTCATACCTGAATTTTTGGAATTTAACAATCAAAAATCAGTTAACTTATCTGTAACAGGACTATTAACAGAAAAGATGACTACTAAGAAAATAGAGGAGGTTCTAAGTGAGTTTTAATGAGATAAAGTTTCCCAGCGCACAAACACCACAGGGAAAAAATGCTAATAGAGTAAAAAAGAAAGTAGGAGATTTCATGATGACGCTTGACTTGCACTCAGAGGGAATTAGCAATGTGTTATATCATGTCGGCCACCGCGAAAAGGCTTTTATGTCTATACTTTATAATGAGATAAATGAAGGTGATGTCTGTATTGATTTAGGCGCAAACATAGGATACACGACGCTTTACATGTGTGACAGGGTGGGAGAGAGCGGAAAGGTGTATGCAATTGAACCTGATCCATGGAATGTGTCACTGTTAATAGAAAATATAAATCAGAATAATTTTACTAAACGAACAGAGCTCTGTCCAATTGCAATATCAGACAAGAAGGCCGAGATAGAATTTTGGCAAAGTAATAAGTCAAATTTAAGTTCAGTTCAGAAGACTAAACACTCTACAAGCTGTATCAATATTAACTGTGAGTCTTTAAACACATTCTTAGAAGATAGAAAACACCCAAATTTTATAAAGATGGATATTGAAGGACATGAGGTGAAAGTATTTGAAGGGGGATTAGATTATTTTGATAAAAATACTGGACCCACAAAATTCTTATTAGAAGTCCATCCTCATTTTTATAATGATGATAATGATTTTGAAAAAATACTCACTGAGTATTTTAAGTTAGGCTTCAAGTCAAAGTATGTTGTAGCAACACCCATTCCCCGTCCGAGAAAATTTGTGGATGCAGGTTATGAACTTTTATTTGAAGTTCCAACTGATGGATTTGTTAGAGGAATATATGGACACATCAGTAACGAGCACTTGCTTGAATTTGCTTGTAGAGAAAATATAGAGGGCACGAGCAAAAAAATTGTTCGAAGCTTTTTGATCGAAAGAGAGTAGCATAATGAAAATCGGCCTGTGTGGTATGGGAAATATGGGAAGAAACCATCTTAGAGTGTGTAAAAAACTCGAAGACGAATTTGACGATTTTGAATTAACGTCGCTATATGATCCTGCAATTGCAACCGCAAACAATAAGGCCAAATTTCTAGACCATGCACGATTACTTCTTGACGGTGTTATTATTTGTGCACCCAGTAATCAGCATGTAGATATTGCATTAGAACTTTTGTCAGTAAATAGTGAATTAAAGTTGCTAATTGAAAAGCCTATTGACGATGATATTCAAAAGGCTGAGGGTTTATTGAAGTATTCTAATAATATTTTTGTTGGTCATATTGAGAGATTCAATCCTGCAGTTAAGAAGTTAAAGAATTTAATTGATTCAAGAAAAATAACAGGAATTACAGTTGTTAGAACGAAGAGACTAGGAAACTTTGCTGCGAGATCTTCTCAATATGTAAATTTAGACCTTCTTGTTCATGATGTTGATATTGTTAATTTCTTATTAAATTCAAGCTCTTCTAAGAGCCACTTGCTAAAAAATCAAACAAGGAGTGACGGAAAGACAGACCATGCAGTTCTTGTATCTATGTATAAAAATAAAGAAAAGACTGTTTTAATATCTGAAGCGTCTTGGATAGAGCCTGAGAAAATTAGAAACTTAGAAATCGTGTGTAATGAAGGAAAGTATTATATGGACTATATTAAGCAGGAGATCAAGTTTGTATCTTACACAGGTGATATTGAGAAAATACACGTAGACAAAAAAGAACCGCTATACGAAGAGCTAGTCCATTTTAAAGAATTTCTATATGGAAATAAAGAGACAGGCTGTAGCGTTCAAGCCGCCATCAATGCACTCAGAGAGGTCTCATAGTGGAAATTTTAACGTGGTGTGATCCTCAATACTTTGTTTTTGCAAATGCGCTGATAAGAAGTATTAGATACCATGGGAATACAAACTTAATTCATCTTAATTTAATGGATTTTACCAATCAACAGCATGATCAAGTGAGAGATTTATTTAAGAATGATAGTATGATTAATTTTATACAAACAAGATATGATGAATCTGACAGAGTGTATTTTGTCAATGACAAGGAAGAGTTTTATAGAAACTATAGACCACGATTATTTTTAGAGTTATTGAAGAAAAGTGAATCAGGTAAACTTTGCACTTTTGGTGCAAATGGCATCGTGTTTACTAAACTTGATTATATTGAAGCTTTGTTAGATGATAATGATTTTGTCTTTTTGGAAAGAGAAAAGAATAATGTTTTTACTAACAGCCCTAAAACTGTTAGATGCATTGATGATGTACAAAAATTAATAGTCGAAAATAATATAGATTTAGATGAATTGTTAGATACCACAACAGGTAAAATTGTGTTACTCGGGACACATGCAATGAGAAAAAATGATATCGTTGAGTCTGTTTTAAACAGATGGATTTCATTAATTGAAAATACAGGATCTATGAATAAGAAATTTTCTGATATGAACTATTTTGTCAAGTCATATATTACTGAACAGCTGGAAAATGACATTATCATTAAGAAAGAAACAGGATTGAACGTTCCAAGATCTGAAAATCCTTTTTGCGACACTAGCTTGATAGAGGGTAATAAAATATGGTTTGCAAAAGGTCCACAAAAATTTATTAATAAAACTTACCTCGATGCAGTGAAGTTCTTTGTAAACTTTGACTATGAGCTGTAATTTTAAACTAAAACTTGGGAGGAAAAATGTCAGATAATCGTTATTTTTCTCACAAAACTGCCATAATAGACGAAGGTGTAGAAATTGGTGAAGGCACAAAAGTGTGGGCATTTTCTCATGTCATGACAGGTGCAAAAATTGGAAAAAATTGCGTCATTGGTGAGGGTGTCCATATTGGAAATAATGTCATTATTGGTGATAATTGTAAAGTTCAAAATCATTCATTGCTTTACGAGGGTGTCGTCATAGGCAACAATGTTTTCATTGGACCTAATGTTACAACAACAAATGACATTGAACCAGTTTCCACCGGTGACTGGCGAGGAAGATTTAAAGAAACACTTTTTAAGGACGGCAGCAGCATCGGCGCAAATTCAACTATTATCTGCGGCAATACTGTAGGCACAAATGCATTAGTAGGAGCCGGTTCAGTCGTGACAAAAAATGTAGACGACAATACTGTTGTCGTTGGAAATCCAGCTAAACTACTGAGACAAAAATAATGCCAGCAATAGTAAGAAATATATTTGAAAACTATGTTAAAGAAAGATTTAATCTAGAAGATTGTATCGCTGTTAACAACGGAACAGCGGCGCTAATTGCGCCACTTTGGTCTTTAGATCTCCAGCCAGGCGATGAAGTCATCACAACTCCGTTTACTTTCATAGCAACTACAAATGCGATAGTGATTGCTGGTGGAACACCAGTGTTCGTCGATATTAATCCTGATACATATCTCATAGATGCTTCAAAGATTGAACAGGCGGTCACAGAGAGGACTAGAGCCATAATACCTGTCCACCTTTACGGTCGCGTTTGTGCCATGGAAAAAATAGGTCTTATAGCTGCCAAGCACAATCTAGTAGTCATAGAAGACACAGCACAGGCTTTTGGCGCAGAGCACGCATCAGGAAAATATGCAGGTATGATGTCAGACTGCGGAACATTTTCATTCTATAAGACTAAGAATATTTCAACATTTGAAGGTGGCATGATTTGTATTCCTAAGGGTTCAATGCTTGATACGAAGAAGATAAGAGCTATTTGCGATCAAGGTCAAGTTGGGAAATATAATCACGAGTACATAGGATTTAACTTTAGGCTAGCGGAACCACTATGCTTGATGGCACTAGAACAAATGAAAATTCACATGACAGGAATACGTGCAGAACTTGGATTACGCGGCCCAGAACAGGGTCATTATCCTGAAGTTGTTTATAATCAACCTGCATATAAAAGAAAAGGTATAACAGGTAATTGTCCTATAGCAGAAGAAATTGCGAATAAGATAAAAAATCGAGAATATTAAAGTGAAAAACGTTCTTATCACAACTTACCCGTTTGGTACTTTGAATAAATCGCCTATTGATATTTTAATGCAAATAGAATATTTGGGTTACAAATATTATTTAAATAAATTCAAAAGAAAGCTAACAGCCAAAGAGCATATTGAACAATTAAAAAAATATGATCCTGAAATTATTATAGCAGGTACTGAAAAATATTCAAATGATATTTTAAATAATTGTCCTTCACTTAAACTGATCTCTAGGGTTGGGATTGGATTAGATTCAATTGACTTAGCTGAGTGTAATAATCGCAATATACTTGTAACAAATACACCAGATGCTCCAACAAATGCTGTTGCAGAATTAACAATTGGACAAATTCTTTCTTTAATTAGGCGCACATGGATCGTTAATAATGAAGTAAAATCAGGTAAGTGGTCAAGATATATTGGTAAAGAACTCATAAATTGTCGTGTAGGCGTAATTGGTGTAGGAAGAATCGGCAAATCAGTTATAGAAAAGTTAAAAAGCCTACAACCAAAAGAAATTTTATATACAGACATTGATAGTGAAAAAAAATATTTTGACAATCATACATGGGCAAGTAAAAAACAAATTTTAGAAGAATGTGACATTATTACAATTCACATCCCCCTAAACTCAAATAATATTAATTACATTGGCAAGAAAGAGCTCAAATTGATTAAGACAGGCGCAATGATAATCAATACTTCTCGTGGAGGTATAGTTAATGAAAATGACTTATACGACTGGTTGTCTAGTAATCCAGGTGCTTCTGCAGCAATAGACGTATTTGACAAAGAACCGTATGTAGGAAATCTTATAAATTTAGACAATATTTTACTAACTCCCCACTTAGGTAGCTGTTCATATAAATCTCGACATGATATGGAAGTAGGCGCAGCAAAAAATGCCTTAAACTTTATTAGAAGAGAAATGAATGACTAATATAGGTATTATAGGCTTTGGAAAAATGGGCCAAATAAGATATGAAACACTCTGCAAAAGAAATGACACTAAGATAATTTCAATTTATGAAAAAGAATTAAACAACTTAGTACCGGATGAACTAAAATGTTCATCAGTAGAAGAAATTATAAATAATAAAAATATCGATGCAGTATTTATTTGCACACCTAATATTTTTAATAAAAAGTATTCAATACAGGCACTAGATTCAAATAAACATGTTTTTTGTGAAAAGCCACCTGCTTTTACAGCAAATGACGTAGAGGAAATTATTAAATGTGAAGAAAAGAATAACAAGAAGCTGATGTATGGATTTAATCATAGACATCATGAAAGCATTCTTCATATGAAAAAGCTGATAGACTCTGGTGAATTTGGAAAAATTTTGTGGCTCCGCGGCAGATATGGAAAAAGCGTAGATAGCGAGTTTTATAACAACTGGAGATCTAAAAAAGAGTTTTCTGGAGGAGGCATATTTTTAGATCAGGGCATTCATATGCTTGATTTATTTATATATCTTTCAGGAGAGTTTAATATTGTCAAGTCTTTGGTGTCTAATCTATATTGGAATTTAGACGTCGAAGACAATGTTTTTGCAATTTTTGAAAATACAAAAACAGGCGTAACAGCCTCGCTGCATTCAACAATGACGCAATGGCGACACTTATTTTCTCTTGAAGTTTTTCTAGAAAGAGGTCACATTACATTGAATGGGTTAGTTACACCAAGCGGCTCGTATGGAACAGAAGAACTATCAATTGCAGGAAATACGCTTGCGCCCTCAGCAAATTTAATAAAAAAAGAAGTAATCATATATAAAATTGACAATTCTTGGAAATATGAAATTGATCATTTTATAAATGCAATTAACTTTGATAAGAATATTGAAGTAGGCAATTCACACGATGCGCTAAAATTAATGAAAATGGTTGATAAGGTATATACACAAGGAGGCGTAAAATGAAAAATGATAAAAAATGGTTTGCAAGTCGTCTTAAAGAATATAATCATGCATTATCAATGAACGATAAAAAAATTATAGATAATTTAGCTGTATTTAAAAAAATAGTACTTGATGCAAGAGATAATAATAAAACAATTTATTTTGCTGGAAATGGAGCAAGTACAACAATTGCAAGCCACGCCGCTCTTGATTTTACAAACCAACTGGCAGTTAAATGTCATGCACTTAATGATCCAAACTTTATTACATGCTTTGCAAATGACTTTGGATATGATGATTTTATGGCTCGCTCAATAAAATTATACGCTGAAAGTGATGATGTAATAGTTTTAATAAGCTCATCTGGCCAGTCTCAAAATGTAATTAATGCAGCGAAAGTTGCAAAAGAAATGAAATGTAAAGTTGTAACATTATCTGGGTTTGATTATAACAATCCACTTCAAAAGCTTGGTGATATTAATTTATGGCTCGATAGCAAGCAATACAATATAATTGAATGTATTCATATGTTCTGGCTGGTGATGGTATGTGATGTGATTGTTAACGAAGAAGCAGAGCTAATTGGTCTTCATGGTCGAAAATTATAACTTTAGGAAAGCTTCATGAAAACAGTATTGATTACAGGCGGTTCCGGAGGAATAGCTTCCGGAATAGCAGGTGTACTAAAAGACTTAAATTTTAAAATTTTAATGCCAGGAAGAGAAGAGTTAAATGTAACTTCTACTGAGTCTATTCATGATTATTTTGAGTCACACGGTCCGTTTGATATTGTAATTAATAATGCAGGTGAAATCTATATTAGTGATATTAGTACGTCTGATACCTGGTTGTGGGAGAATGTTATTAATGTAAATCTTTTTGGAACATATAGGGTAATAAAGGAAGCTGTAAGACAAAAAAATGATGTTACAATAGTAAACATATCATCAATGTCAGCATATCAATACTTTAAAGGTTTTAGTGCATATGCAAGTTCAAAAGCAGGTATTGTTGCATTAACAAAATGTTTAGTTGCTGAAGGTGTCACAGCATATGTGATATGCCCGGGCAGCGTCGATACAAAATTTAGACAAAAGCTCTTGATAAATGTCACAGCAGAAGAGAAAGAAGCACACCATATTTGTGATAAAGACATGCTAATGCCTACTGAGATTGGAGAAATTATTTATGACATACTCTGTGAAAAATATGAAGTAGGTAGCAGTATTTTAGTAAGAAAAAATGATATATTTGAGGTGAGGTAGGTGCATAAATTCTCAATAGAACATGTCGATTTTAAGTTTTCAAATGACGACATTTTACATAACTTTGTAGTTAAGTCAAAGCTTAAGGACTATGATGTGAGAATTGTTGATGAAAGCATTCTAGACACTGTGGCTAGCGTGTACAGCGATGGAAATATTGTATTGTTAGACAGCATGGTGTACAGCCTATATTTCGACCAGATCAACGCAAAGATCCCGCCTTCTGACATATTTTTAGTAGATGCATTTGAAGAGAAAAAAACAATAGAGACAGCACTTAAAGTTATTGAGTTTTTAAATTATAAAGAATTTCATAAGAAGAATAATCTTTTAGTTATCGGCGGTGGGATCACGCAGGATATTGGCTCTTTTGTTGCAGCGTGTTTTAAGCGTGGTCTCAGTTGGACTTTTTTACCGACAACACTGTTGGCTCAATGTGATAGCTGCATAGGTTCGAAATCAGGATTAAATTATGAGGGCATAAAGAATCAGATAGGATTATTTTCACCGCCGGACCTGATTGTTATAAACACAAATTTTTTACCAACGCTGACAGATGAAGAAGTAAAGTCAGGACTCGGTGAAATACTGAAAGTGTATCTTATGGCAGGCTCAAGTTTTTTTAATTTTTATGATAATCATGTTACGGAAGGTGAAATAAACGACTTTAGTATCTGGCCAAAATTAATAATGAACAGTCTAGTTATAAAGAAACAGATCATCGAATTTGACGAGCTAGAACACGATACACGTCGCTCGCTAAATTATGGCCACACAGTTGGGCATGCTGTTGAAACTTTGTCTGACTACAAGATCCCGCACGGACAAGCAGTAGCACTTGGGATCTACGCGTCTAATGAAATCAATAATACAAATACAGATAAAATGAAAAGCCAGCTGTTATCGTTGATATCAAATAAAGAAGTGCTTAAAAGTATTGATTATCACTATATGAAAAGAGTTTTAATTAGTGATAAAAAGTCAGTTGATTCACATGTGATGATGGTTTTTGTAGATCCTGCGATCGGAGAATCAAGGCTAGAGTACATCGATGTAGACATTCTGATATCGAAGATAAAAAAAGTAATCAGCGAGTTATACTAATGATAGTTGCAATTCAGACAGCGAGAAAGGGAAGCAAGACAGTTGTTGATAAGAACATATCAGATGTCAATGGAAAGCCGCTGTTTCTTCATTCTATTGACATAGTAAATGAATCAAGACTCATTGATCATGTGTTTGTTAGCACAGATTGCCCTGTAATCAAATCATGCTCAAAAGATGGAAAATTTTGTGTGATAGACAGACCTGAGTATCTTGCAGGAGATAAAAGCTCGCATCATGAAACAATGATACACGCAATATTGGCAGCAGAGATAGTACTGCGTGAAAAAATTGATCTCATCGTTTTCTTATTAGGAAACACAATTTGTGCACCGTCAGAAGATGTAGATATGTGCATACAGGATATGATAAATAATAAAAAAATTGACTCAATACAGTCTGTTTCTAAGTTCAATATGTTCAATCCATATAGAGCCTACACAATCAGCCCATCAGGAAATTTAATAAACTTCATTGACTCTTCAAACATAGAAGCTGCAAATGATAAAAATAGCGCAGGCGATGTCTGGTTTAACAATGGATCGTTTTTTATTTGTAGAAGAGACACGGTAATATTGAAGAAAGGTTTGAGTCCTTTCCCATGGTTGGGCCATAATATCAAGCCCTTCAAAGAAGATACGAAAATGGAAGTCGATGCACAGTGGCAACTTAATTGGCTAAGAAACAGTTTTATGGAAAAAAATGAAAAATAAAAATGAACTAAGGGTGCTATCAGAGAAGATAAACTCATTACCGAACTGGGACAGATGGAATAATTACAAGGATATCTACGACACTAGCAAGATAACAGAATCTTTTTTAGAGTCAATTCTTTTTCAGTCAGAAGAAGAAAGTGTGCTTGATTTCGGTGCAGGCTTTGCTTTGAATTCGTTCTATGCTAAAAAGTCAGGCTTGAAAATAGATGCACTGGATATTGATACAGAAGAAGTTAGAAAGACATTTAAAGAAGTTCACAAGATATTAGATCTAGAAACAGATCTTTATGATGGCATCAATGTTCCGTATGAAGATGAGTCATACGATAAGATAATTTTCAAGGCATCAATTACAAAATTTATAAGCACAAATACTTTAGATATTTTTGATGAGCTTGTAAGAATATCTAAGCCTGGTGCTACATGGTATATTGCACCTCCGTACATGTATCCAAGATTTATAGCTGCCGTGACAAAAGCAGCCGGCAAAGCGCTACTAAGTAATTTAAGCGTAGACAGCACTATCAATTCTGTTTATGGAGAAGTTTTAAAAAAGAATATATCAATTGTAGTGTGGGACTGGACAAAAAGATCAACATTTGCAATATGGACCCGTGACGACATCGTATCTGACATAGGCTGGACTCCAACTGCTGCGTTTGAAAGAGAATCGCTGACAACTTGTTTTAAGTATGATATACCTAGCGCGACGTCATTTGTTCCTGTTCACGGTGTACACCTGTTATATCGAGATTTATTTGATGCCATTATGTCACTCGCACCAGCTTTAGGAGTAGAGCAAGAAAAAGCGAACCAACTCGGCCACGCTTTCAAAGTATTTGTGAAAGAGAATCTTGACAAGATCAATGAAACACCTGAAGTAGCGAATACAAAAAAATTATCGATAATTCCTAACGGCCAGTGTGGCCTCTCTGTCAAAGACAATAAGACATACATCGTTGCACGTGGTGCTTCAGCATCTCAAATACCCAACCTTGAATTAGTAGCTGCACCTGATGAGTGTGTGATATACGTGAATGACTGGAAGGAAGAGCTAACGACTTATGATTTTTCAAGATTCTCTGAAAAGAGTCTTAATATACATTTTTTAAATAGAGGCATTAGTTTAAATAAGCTTAAAACTAGGCAGTATTTTGATAAAAAGTTTAATTTACTTCAGCTAAATTGTGAATTTTCAGAACAGGACCATGCGGCCATCTCAGAACTGTATAAAGAGGCAGCAGACAATAGCATTAATCTTGCTTGGCTGCCACATGACATAATAACTACCCCTGTTAAAACAGCTGGATTACATGCTGTATTCTATGCAGTTAAAATCTTAAAAAGAAAAGAAATTGAGATATTTGGTCTAGATTTTTTTGAGTGCAATTATATGACAAAGCATGTTGTGACGGGAAAACCTGAACCAAGAGAGTACCAGCCTGCCAAAGGAAAGATTGCTAAGGGCCAGTTTCTTGATCTAGTTAAGAGCAATCCAGGTGTTAAGTTTACAATCAATACTTTTGCAAAGTTTGATGAAAAAGAACTTAAAAATATTAAAAACTTAACAGTTAACCATTTAAAATAGATAAAATAGGTGATCAATGAAAATTTTTGCCGTAATACCTGCAAGAGGTGGGAGTAAGGGTGTTCTTAAGAAAAACCTTTATCCGCTTAATGGAAAGCCCTTACTACATTACAGCATCAACGCCGCGCTTTCATGCCCGCTTATTGATGCCGTATACATCTCATCAGATGATAATGAAATTCTAGACTACGCAGAAGATGAGGGTGCTCGCACAATAAAAAGACCCACGGAAATATCAACTGATACATCAACTTCTGAGTCTGCATTATTACATTTTGCTGAAAATGTAGAATTTGATCATCTGATATTCTTACAGGCAACTTCTCCTTTGATGACACCTGAGCTACTAGAGGCAGCGCTAAGTGTTTATATTAGAGGCAAGTATGATTCTGTAGTCTCTGTATTTGAAGATCATGGATTCTGGTGGTACTATGATGACCCGCTGTATAATCCGATGAATAGGCACATGAGACAGGAAAATGCAAATAAGCGATACAAAGAGTCTGGAATGTTTTACATAACTTCTAAAAAAGCACTGCTGGAATCAAAATGTCGATTTTCAGGTAAGAGTCATTCATTTGTACATTCAAGAATAGTGGGATATGATATAGATGATTTAGATGACTTTAAGATAGTCGAAGCAATTATGGAGAAATTAAATGTTTAACCCTTACGAGAATAGTGAGCTACCTTTTATCATTGCAGAAGTTGGCATCAATCACAATGGTTGTTTAACAACAGCAAAGAAATTAATTGATGTAGCAGCGCAGTCAGGTGCAAATGCTGTTAAATTTCAGAAAAGAACTGTTGATGTAGTGTACACTCAAGAGTACTTAGCAGGTCATAGGGAGAGCCCATGGGGAACTACGCAGCGCGATCAGAAAGAAGGATTAGAGTTTGGTCATTCTGAGTACAAAGAGATTGATGAGCACTGTCTTAAAGCAGGGATCATATGGACAGCGTCCGCATGGGATATTAATAGTCAGCGCTTCTTAAGAGAGTTTAATGTGCCTTTTAATAAGATAGCATCAGCAATGATAACAAATATACCCTTTCTCGATGCAGTCGCCTCAGAAAGAAAGCATACTTTTATTTCAACTGGAATGACAGAGTATGAAGATGTTGATACTGCTGTATCAGTTTTTGAGGGCTATAATTGTCCATTTACTCTTTTCCACACAGTGTCAACTTATCCTTGCGAGCTAGAGGATTGTAACATTAGTATGGTCACTAGTCTTATTGATAAATATGAATGCCCGGTAGGCTATAGCGGCCATGAAAAGGGAATTTTGCCATCTGTGCTTGCTGTTTCTCTCGGCGCTGTTGCAATTGAGAGACATATCACACTTGACAGGACAATGTACGGTTCAGATCAGTCTGCTTCGTTAGAGCCATATGGTTTTAAGCGACTCATTAGGGACTGTAAGAATGCCAAGACTATTCTGGGTGACGGTGAAAAAAGATTTATAGATGAAGAAAGAGTTATAGCTGATAAGCTAAGATATTTTTAGTAATATGAACTTATCTGTATTACAAGGTAGATTATCTTCTCCAGAAAACGGCTATCAGGAAACACCAGTTGATTGGCACAGAGAGTTTAAGCTGTTAAATGAAGTGGGCTTATCACATGTAGAGTGGGTTATCACAAAAAATCAATTTTTTAATAATCCATTTTTCACTAATGACTTAGATAAGTTTTCTATTAGCGCTGTCTGTGCAGATAATGCAGTTGATAATAATATTTTTAATAGAGATTTTTTTATAGGAAGCATGTATCCGATTTGTGAAAAGAGCATAGCGCATGGAATTGACACAGTAACACTTCCGCTGCTGGATGAGTCAAAAGTAGATACTGATGAGAAGAAGCAAAAGATAATCAGCTTGCTTATTGAGTGCTGCAAAAGATATCCACAGCTTAGAATTAATATAGAGGCTGAGCTTGATTCGAAAAATTTACTAGACATTATCCTGTCTCATGAGAATTTAAAAGTTACATACGATACAGGAAATTTGACAGCTATGAACTTTGATCATGAAGAGTACATAGCTGAGACCTTTAATCACATCACTAATGTTCACTTAAAGGATAGAAAATTCAACAAAGGTGAATCTCAAATTTTATTTGAAGGAGATACTGACTTTGATGTGATTTTTAGCACACTATCTACATTAGGATATAAAGGTTTTTTTACATTGCAAGTTGCAAGAGAGAAACCTGGAAATGAAATTGATCATATAAAAAAAATAGCAAACACATTTAGGAGGATGTATGAACAATATTTTTAGACTTGACGGGAAGATAGCATTAATTACTGGTGCAGGAGGGCTGCTTGGACCGAAACACGCAGAAGCGATTATTGAGTTTGGTGGCAAGGTCATTTTAACTGACCACCATTTAAATAGGGTTGAAGAAAAGGCATATCAGCTTAATGAGATGTACGGCGCAGGTAGTGCCACAGCTTATCACATGGATGTAACTGATCCACGGTCTGTACGAGCAGTTGTTGATCACTGTGACAGGATTGATATTCTCATTAATAATGCAGCGAAAGATCCAAAAGTGAAGAAATCAGGGAGTTTGACACCAGAAAGCAGATTTGAAACGATGACATCAGAGTATTGGCAGGAAGGAATTGATGCGGCGCTTAATGGTACATTTTACTGTTCGCAAGCAGTTGCAAACAAAATGATCCGCGATAATGTGAAGGGAGTAATACTCAATATCTCTTCTGATCTTGGCGTAATTGCGCCAGATCAACGAATATACAGAAAGCCAGGAACACCTGATCATCTGCAGAATGTAAAGCCAGTGACATACTCAGCTGCAAAGTGGGCAATTGTTGGAATGACAAAATATCTTGGTGTGTACTTTGCTCAGAAGGGAATCAGAGTTAACTGCTTGAGCCCGACAGGTGTCTACAATGACCATCCTGAAGAGTTTGTTGCTAAGTTATCAAACATTATTCCAATGGGTAGAATGGCAGACATTGATGAGTATAAAGGTGCAATAGTATTCTTGTGCTCTGATGCTAGTTCTTACATGACAGGCGAGAACATGGTCATTGATGGTGGAAAGACAGTATGGTAGAGACCGTCGCTCGATTCTTACCAAGAAAGATCAACTTGTATATGAAACATGTTGACAAGGGCTGGGGCTGGGAGCGATGGATATGCAACGGCCCAGAGTATTGTGGAAAGCTTTTATTTTTTGAAGCTGACAAAAGATGCTCTTGGCACTATCATAAGCTAAAAGATGAGGTCTTTTATTTACAATCTGGCTTAGTGATCGTGAATTATTCAGAAGATGATGATCTAGAAAATGCATCACAACAAATATTGAACCCAGGTGAAAATTTCCATGTCTATAGAGGTCTAAGACACCAGATGATAGCCCTTCAGGATTCAGAGTTGTTTGAATTTTCAACTCAGCATTTTGATGAGGATAGTCATAGAATAGTTAAGGGTGATTAGTTTTATGAAAAAAATATACTGTTTTGACATTGATGGTACAATTTGTACAATCACAGACGGTACGTATGAAGATGCTACACCCCATAAGGGAAGAATTGCAATGATCAATAGGCTTTACAATGAAGGACACATAATAAAGTATTTTACTGCAAGAGGGTCTACGACAGGGATAGATTGGTCTAAAGTTACAGAAAGCCAGCTGTCAGACTGGGGTGCTAAGCATCATGAGCTTCACTTCGGTAAACCACATTACGACATGTATATTGGTGATAAAGCGCTAAGTGATAAAGTATTTTTTGGAACGACAATATTTGAGGAATTTTAATGAGCATTCCAACAATAGGAATAGTCGGCCAGGGCTTTGTAGGCTCAGCAATACGAGTAGGCCTTGAGAATTTTTATGAAATTCTAACGTATGATTTAGACGAGACAAAGTGTAACTCAACACATGAAGATGTGTGCTTGAAAAGTGATATAGTTTTTATTTGTCTTCCTACGCCTATGCGCACATCAGGTGAATGTGACACCCGGATACTTGAACGTGCAATTAATAAAATAGAGAGTGTATGTTTTAAGTCGTATGAAACAAATAATCCAATACTTGTTATAAAATCAACAATTCCTCCAGGCACAACTGAAAGAATAAATAAAAATTGTAAGTTATCTGTTTGTTTCAGCCCAGAATTTTTAACAGAAGCAAATTCTTTTGATGACTTTAAAAATCAGACGAGAATTATTATAGGTGGGCCCCGTCCAGAAACAGGAAAAGTAAAGCAGATGTTTAGACGTGCATTTCCTGAGATTCCGATAATTAAGACAGGATCAAATACTGCAGAGACTGTTAAGTATTTTATTAATTGTTTCTTGGCTACAAAAGTTATATTTGCAAATGAAATGTATGATATATGCTCTGCTGCAGGAATTGACTTTGATAAAGTTACAGAGTACGCATTATATGACAAGAGAATTGGGAGTAGCCACTTGATGGTACCAGGCCCAGATGGTGATAGGGGATTTGGTGGCCACTGTTTTCCAAAGGACATGGAAGCCTTGATCTACTTTGCCAAGCAGATGTCTATAGATCCAAAACTTTTAAAAAATGTATTGGATAAAAATGATTCATTGAGAAAAAATAGAGACTGGGAAGTAATGAAAGGCCGGGCAGTAAGTGACGACTAGTTTAGTGACAGGAGGCTGTGGTTTTATAGGAGGGCATATTGTTGATAGGTTAGTTTCCCTCGGCCACCACGTCACTGTTATAGATGATTTGTCTGCACCAGAAAATGAAGATTTTTACTTCAATAAAGATAAATCAAGTGTAGCGTACGTGATCAAAGATGTGTCAGAAGATGATTGTAATGAGTATTTTTCTGGTGTTGACTATGTTTTTCATCTGGCGGCAAGAAGTCGAATCCAACCGACCATAGACGATCCAGAGCAGTGTTTTAGGGTGAACGTTCTAGGCACACAGAGGGTCCTGGAGTGGTCCAGGATGTCCGGTGTGAAGAAACTTGTATATTCAGGTACGTCATCATTGTATGGTAAACAGAATCCAATTCCGTTCACTCCAAACATGCCCGCGCACTGTCTTAATCCGTACTCGATGTCAAAGTGGATGGGTGAGCAAGTTTGTGAGCTATACTTTCAACTGTACGGATTGCACAGTATTGTCTTGCGATATTTTAATGTTTACGGCCCTAGGGAACCGCTAAAAGGCCAGTACGCACCGGTGATCGGACTTTTTAAACGCCAAGAGGCAAATGAAGAGCCGATAACACTTGTTGGAAACGGTCTTCAAAGAAGAGACTTTACGTACATTGATGATGTTGTCGATGCAAATATGTGTGCAATAGGCGCAGATGGAATTAAACACGGTGTTTATAATGTGGGAACAGGAAGAAATTATCCGATAATTGAGATTGCACACATGATAAAAAGAAAAAGTTCAATTGTTCACATCCCATCCAGACCAGCCGAGGTCAGAGAGACGCTAGCAGATATTGAATCTACGATAAGAGATCTTGGATGGGCACCGAAGTTTAAGTTGAGGGACACAGTAAATTCTTATTAAAAAAATAACATTTTCTCGTTATTATTAATTGAGGAAATTACATGGAAGATAATAAAGTTACTGCAACATTTCCAACAGGAAAGTCACACATCTCTTTCTCTGAATTAAAGATATGGAAGGAGTGCACGTATAGACACAAGCTTGCTTATATTGACAAGCTTGATGTATTTGAGCCTTCACCGTACTTAGACTTTGGGACTGCAGTTCATGAAGGCTGCGAGTCTCTCTTGACGACAAAGTCTGTTGACAAGGAGAAGATACTTTCAGAAGTTAGAAGTGCTTGGGATAAAAATGGGTTTGGTAAGCCAGAGTGGTATGAAAAAATGCCAGGTTGGTATAAGCATGAGCCCGTTGATGTCTGGTGCACTTGGGCATTAAACATGTGGGATGAAGTACCACAGTTCTTAGATAAAACATTCCCTGGCTGGGAGTGCTTTAAAGCTGAGGAAGCATTATACGAACCAATTGAGGAAAAGGATCTGACATTCAAGGGGTTTGTTGACGCCATTATAAAGGTACCTAAGAAACGAGGCACAGGTTTCAACTATTGGATAATTGATTGGAAGACTTCACAATCATACGGATGGAGAAGACAAAAGAAACAGGATATCTTGATGACAGCGCAATTGATTCTCTACAAGTACTTTTGGTCAAAAAAGCATGACATATCACTAAGTGACATACGCTGTGGCTTCATTCTTTTAAAGCGCGGAGGAAAACCAGGAAAGATATGCGAGCTGGTTGATGTATCAGTCGGACCTAAGTCTCTAGCAAAAGGGATAAAGATAATGAACGACATGATCTCTGCAGTGCGAAGAGGAATCGCGCTAAAGAATAGAAATAGCTGCACATATTGTCCTTTTTATGGCACAGAACACTGCACGTAGTTTAAAAATTATTATCATGAGTTATAATAATTTTAATTCAGTAAGGGGTTATCAATAGATGACTGAAAATGGGAAGCTTAAAGTTTTGGTTTTGTCTGATCACGCGTTATCAACAAGCGGCGTTGGAACGCAAACTAGACACTTAATTAATGGTCTTTTGGAAAAAAACAAGTGGTCATTCAGACAGTTTGGCGCTGCACTAAAGCATAATGACTACAAGACAATTGTTGTTAATGAAGACTTTATTATTAAACCAATTGATGGGTTTGGATCACCTGAAGTTATACGTGTGGCTCTCGCGACAGAAAAACCAGACATTATGTTCATTTTCACAGATCCAAGATTTTTTACGTGGCTTTTTGATATAGAGGATGAGATACATCAAATATGTCCAATTGTCTGGTGGCATGTTTGGGACAACTATCCATATCCCGAATTCAATAATTCCTATTATGATGCTACGGATAAGATTAACTGTCATTCACACATGACATACAAGATGATCAAAGAGAACGGTAGGCATGCTGACAAGACATCTTTTATACCTCATTCGATTCCAAATGAATTGTTTCATAAACTTTCAGACGAGGATATTGAAAAACACAAGAAGAATCTATTTGGTGACAGGAATGATAAGTTTACAGGAATATGGGTTAATAGAAATGCAAAAAGAAAGAGACCAAATGATGTTCTTGAGTCGTGGAAATTATTTCTAGATAAGTTAGAAGAGGACGAAGGCCACCGCTCTGCTAAGCTGATAATGCACACAGATCCGTTGGACGGTGAAGGCCCGAACTTATTCGTAGTGTGTGAGATGCTGGGTATTGTTGATAACGTTTTCTTTTCAAGAGACAGACTTGACTTTGAAAAAATGAATGTTCTGTATAATGTTTCTGACTTTTGCATAAATATTTCATATGCAGAGGGCTTCGGATTGTCAACACTTGAGTCGATGATGACCGGAACACCGATAATCGCTGCTAAAACAGGTGGTTTGACCAGACAGGTAACAGATCACAGGGATCAAACAGAAAATGGTGTTGCATTGGATATTGATACTACCGTGATGGTGGGTAGTCAAACAGTCCCTTACATCTATGAGGATTATGTCTCTAATGAGAACACTGCGAAAGCTATAAGATCGCTGTACGACGAAATTCAAGACGAAACCAGAAAAAGAATTTTGAGTGAAAAAGTTTTAAGTTACGCGACGACAGAGTTTAATTATCAGAAAACTATTGATTTGTGGCACGAAAGTATGTTGGATGCTATCGAAAAATTTAAAGATAGAGAGAGCTGGTCTAAGAAGACGTTTTAAGGTTGAATATGAAAGTTTTATTAAGAGCACCGCTACTAACTAACAGCGGATATGGTGTACACTCTCGACAAATATTCGAGTGGCTAGTCGGTAGAAATGATGTTGACTTGCACACAGAGTGTTTGATGTGGGGACACTGTTCGTGGCTGATCAATACAGACTTACACGGAGGTTTAATAGGGCAGATAATGCATCACTCCCGTCCAATAGAGAAAGGTCAAAATTTCGATGTGTCTTTTCAGGTGCAGCTTCCAAACGAGTGGGATCCAAATTTAGCTAAAAAAAATATTGGTGTATCTGCATTTGTTGAAACAGATCGTTGTAATCCTGAGTGGATCAATCACTGTAATAAAATGAGCAGAGTCATAGTTCCGTCGACATTTACAAAAAACGTCGCTGTAAGGTCTGGGAAGCTGTCAACACAAATTGATGTTGTTCCTGAGTGGTATAATCACAGTATTATTAAAAAGTCAGCATGTGATAAAATAGCTAAATCTGATAAAAGATATAAGTTCAACACGAGATTTAATATCATGATAATGGGTCTGCTAACAAGCATGAATACAAATGATGATAGAAAAAATTTAGTTAACACAATTAAATGGATAATTGAGACGTTTAGCGGCAATAAAGATGTTGGAATTGTCCTTAAGACAGGCTTAGGCCGGGATACTGTACAGGACAAATTGATATGCGAGGCCAACATAAGAAAGATAGTTGACGAGTTCAGAAAATCAAGCTTATTTCCCAAGATTCACTTTTTGCATGGACATATGCAACCCAATGAACTAGGTGCACTTTATACTTCATCAGGTATAAAAGTTTTTGCATCTGCAACTAGAGGAGAGGGATACGGTCTGCCAATAATTGATGCGGCAGCAGCAGGAATTCCAATTATAGCAACAGGCTGGTCTGGACATTTTGAGTTTTTAGATCGTGACTTAGTGAGTTGTGTAGACTACAAGCTTAATGAGATAGCAAAATCAAGAGTTGACAATTCAATATTTTTAGATGGGTTCCGGTGGGCAGAACCTGATAGAGATAGTTTTTGCAATGCACTAACTGACATTTATGAAAACTATAAAATTGCAAAGGGCAAAGCAAATAAATTGAAGAAAAAAATAGTACCAGGCTTCCATAAAGAGAACATTAAGAAGTTATATGATAAAATTCTGGATGAGTAGAGAAAAATATGAATGAAGTAGGAATATATATAGGATGCATCTGTGCCCTGTTGCTTATCTGTATTTTCTTGACAAAAAAGCTTTACGATTTTTCTATTGTAATACTCAATGTAGAGGAATCGCTAGAAGCGTCTCTTGATATTTTAGATGAAAAATATAAATCAAT
>Ga0098039_1000203_pt1 | contig 26462 bp, 29 predicted proteins | sample 6_EtaG_FD_75047 | JGI IMG/M metagenome (GOLD analysis project Ga0098039, IMG submission 75047) | Marine viral communities from the Subarctic Pacific Ocean - 6_ETSP_OMZ_AT15160 metaG | ecosystem: Environmental > Aquatic > Marine > Oceanic | place: Pacific Ocean | collected 2015-01-08 | reverse complement strand
TACACAATCATGACTATATCGATTCTGCTGTTCTAGATCACTACCAGTTAATGGTGAGAAATAATATTTAAAAAATTCACACGGGATATCCCTTTTCCGGAACTGCTCGTGCATTATATTAGAATTTGTAATAATCTTAGTATACCATTTACCATAATAATCAAAAATATCTTCATACGTTGATAGCACACCATTCGATGCTTGCAATAAAATCTTTTCACAATCCATCTGTTCTATTATTTTAAATGTTTCGAGATCGACCATTTCGTAATAAATTACATCAGGATCCAGTTCCTTTATTTGCTGAACGTATTCTTGATCTGGTGTTGCACCATTCAGTTGTTGGAGAAGATATGTATCATATCCTTTCTGAGAAAAATAATCAGAAATATACTCGTTCAATTTATAATTGCCCATAGGATATGGTTGATGTAGGACGAGTATTTTCAATCTTGCCACCAAGTTGATGTCGGTATATCTGGTGTTGCATCTTTTACATATGCAGTCAACATTAACTGACCATATGGTTTCGGATATTCAATTACATAATCAGAATTTATTTTTTTAATTAATCCTTCTACACGCTCTTGAGTTATTTCAGTATAATCACAAATCACCTTCCCGTCTTTACTTTGCTTTTGACCAAACAGGTGAACATCATCGATGGCTATGAAGTGATCTTTAATGGGATGCTCATTTATTACCCCCAATTCATTGATAAGTGGGCAATCTATCTCACCCCTTGCAAACAATTCTTTCCCGCCTGCATGTGCATCTAACCAGAACGCACATCGTTGATCAACTTCATTCAACACATCCATTAATCTAATTGATGAATCCCCATGCAATAAGTTTAACTTACCATCAAAATAACTTTCTCTATCATAGAATTCTGTATCTTCTTCACCGCTCCATTGTTCTTTAAAGTCGTGATTTATACCAAACTTTTCATATAGCTTATACCTGGTTGAAGATATTTTACAACACTTTTCAGATAAATCAATAGTATAAATCTTATCCCATCGATCAAAACTTTTATCAACTAATGCCATCAATGCTGTTCCACCTAAATATGTACCGGTTTCTACAAATATATTAGGTTTCACTACTGGTAATGTTTCGATGAATTCTGTTTTAATCTGGCCCATACTAAATCACTCCTACAGCTAAATCGTTGCGAACCATAACCCGAACTAACTTTTCAAATGAAGTTCGCCGCTTCCATCCCAACATCACTTTAGCTTGATGTGGATTCCCTCTCAAAACATCTATCTCAGCTGGTCTCATGAATCTCGAATCCTGTCTAACGTAAGGTTCCCAGCCTGAAATTCCGATTTCGTCAAATGCAATATCTAAAAATTCTCGTATAGAATGAGTTTCGCCAGTCGCTATGACGAAATCTTCTGGCTCATCATTCTGCATCATCAACCACATCGCTTCAACATAGTCTGGGGCGTATCCCCAATCTCTCTTGGACTCTAAGTTGCCTAGCGCAATCTTATCCTGTGTACCTAGCATTATTCCCGCCACTCCATTCGATATCTTACGAGTAACAAATTCTATTCCTCTTCGCTCCGATTCATGATTGAACAAAATACCACTTACGTTAAACATGTCGTAAGATTCTCTATAGTTTTTAGTTATCCAATGACCATACAGTTTAGCTACTCCATACGGACTCCTGGGATAAAATGGAGTGTTTTCATCGGCTGGATTTTCAACCATTCGGCCGAACATCTCAGATGACGATGCTTGATAAAATTTAGCCTCCGGGCACATTTGTCTATATGCGTTCAACAATCTAAGAGTTCCCATGGCTATTGAATCGACAGTTTCTTCGGATACATCAAACGACACTCTCACATGAGACTGTGCCGCGAGATTATATATTTCATCTGGATAATAATTTTTCAACAATCTCCAAAAACATCCGGCATCGTGTAAATTGCCATATTCAAGCGTGAATCTTGTATCATTAAATATATTATCAATTCTGTCGGTCGTGATAAGAGAGGTCCTTCTCTTAACTCCAATGACATTATATCCCTTTGATAGTAAAAGTTCTGCAAGATATGAACCATCTTGGCCAGTGACGCCGGTGATTAAAGCAGTTTTATTTTTCATTATACCACCTATAGGTTTTTAAAACACCTTCTGCGAATGATGTGAAATTAAATCCATAAATTAATTCAAGAAGGCGTCGATTGGTTCCGTCTTTGCGATGTTGTCCTTCAAAGTTTCCGTTAAATTTAAATTTCACATCTTTTCCTGTCTGTTCTCGCAACATTTCGCACATCTGGCGTATTGAGAGGTTTTCCTCCGGAGCCACGATCAATGGAAGCTCTGAGGTGTGGTTCTCTAATAGTTCTGGAATTATCTGGCACAAATCATCAACATATAATTGTTGTCTCAGCGGCTTTCCAGTTCCCCACATGTTGATTATATCACCATTTTTTGCTTCGGTTAACTTTCTTATTAGAGAGGGAACGAAGTGCGATGTTTTGTAATTGAAATTATCTCCAATGCCGTATACGTTGGAAGGGCAAAAACATGAATAATCTACTCCATATTGTTCTCTATAGGAAAGCGCCTGAACGTGTAGATTGCGCTTGGTGAATCCATAGGCAAAATTGGTTTTTACCGGAGGGCCCTTAAAAATATCTTCTTCAGTAAAGGGGTATTTTTCAACTTTGTCCGGAAACGCACAAGTGCTCAATGAAGCCAAAATTCTCCTAACACCAGATCTATACGCGCAGTGAATTAAGTTTGTGTTGATCATCGTGTTGATATAAAAATATTCAGCTTGTTTACTGACATTATCAAATATTCCACCCACTCTGCCTGCCAAATGTATCACAGCCTCGGGGCGAAAGTCACTAAACATCTGTCTACATTCTTTTGCAGACGTTAGATCATACATATTTGAAGATACATATGTCCAATCTGGCTTGACCAGTTTAAGTCGACTGCCAACGAAGCCGGTACCTCCTGTCACTAAAACTGTCATCTTCTTAATGATTTCCGTTCCTGGTATCGCTTAAGATACAAATCAAATAACTCTGGCCAACGCTTTTTAACCGCTTTATCAAAGTCTTCCATCATGTGAAATGATTTGTCTTTTCTATGAAACTCCATATCTTTATTATCAACAGTGTTTGTTACATATGCTGAATTATGACCGCCATTCATTCGTCTATATTTTTCCGCGCTTCTATTTTTATGAAATTCAAATTTATCCATCAATTCGTTTAGTCTCGCAAGACTATGTTCGTTTAGCATGTCCATTGATTTTATCAAGCTCTCAAGCGTTTCTTTTGGCTTCAGGATTAAGTCTTCATAGTGTACAATAGTTTTATAGCCTTCGTGCTCGTGGTATCTTCTAATTAACGTAATATAACCTCCAGAATTAGCATCAAATGCATTCTTCATAGTATCATCTTCGCTAGGGTTAAATTTAAAAGCCTCCATTCTCTCTGCAAGCCCGGGATCATTTCTAATCATAACTTCTTTATAGTTTCTAAGTAACAAAATCACTTTTTTATAAGAATGCTTAACTTTGTTCTCTTCATAAAGCCACTCGTGCCGTTTAAGCAATATTGGAGAATTTTTAATGTATTCTTTAAAAAATGGAGAATCTATATGACTATGAACTACCGGGGTTGCACCTTTATCAAGAAATATTGGTTTTGAAGGTGTCTCAAAGCCTAACATATGATAGTCTGGTCCCAATGTTGGTCTTTCTGTTATAAACTCAATGCAATATCGAAGCCATGTACTTCCAGAACGCGGGTAGGACAATAGAAGAAATTCTGCATCCCCGGGTGAAAAGTTGTCTACCATAATTTTTTTACCAACCAGAAACGCGTCGAGGTCGCGACCCAGTTCTTGTTTCTTTTCCTTGCATGAATGATGTATCGAATGTAATCTGTGACATAACTGACATCTTACTAAAAATGTTTTACACGGTCGATGTCTTGAGTGTGTCTGATTACACATGTGACATCTTCTCAATCTAGTCGCCTTTCTGAATTCTATGACTATCTTCGTCAAAATGTTGAGTTGAAAACTCAAATAATTCCGAGGGTTCTAGAGCAATCATCTGATGTCTCAGACCTCTATATACATGAAAATTTTGTCCAGGCTCTAAAGTAACTTCTTGAGCTGCTGCGATATTGTCTTCATCAGAGAATTTAACAATCATTTTCCCAGACTGTAAATAAAAAACCTCATCCTTCAATTTATGGTAATGCCACGAACATCGCTTGCCCTCATTAAAATATAGCAGTTTACCACAATATTCTGGTTTGTTAACAATCCAGCGCTCATGACCCCAGCCTTTTTCAACATATTTTATGGGGATTCCTACCATACTGTCTTTCCGCCATCAATGACCATGTTTTCGCCTGTCATATAAGAACTGGCGTCAGAACACAAAAATACTATGGCACCTTTGTATTCATCAAGGCGCGCCATACGATTCATTGGAATAATAGATGATAGTTTCTTTACGAACTCTTTTGGGTGGTTATTGTATACACCTGTTGGGCTTAAGCAATTAACTCTGATGTTCTTCTCTGCAAAATAAACTGCCAAGTATTTTGTCATTCCAATTATCGCCCACTTAGCGGCCGAATAGGTAATCGGTTTAACGTTCTGCCTGTTTTCAGCAACACCATCTTTACGATATAGTCTTTGGTCGGGCGCAATAACACCTAAATCTGATGAAATGTTCAAAATAACGCCACCGCCCTGTTTAAGCATCCTGTTTCCGACTATCTGAGAACAAAAGAACGTTCCATTTAGCGCAGCGTTGATGCCCTCAAACCAATATTCTGGAGACATAGTTTCAAATCTCGAATCAGGAGTTAGACCGCCACCCTTCTTAACCTTTGGATCCTTTGCGGCATTATTAATGAGAATATCAATTTTCTCACAAAACCCGACAACAGTCTTGACTGACAATGGGTCCGCAACATCCATATGAAACGCGGCGGCCGATCCTTTTCCATATTTGTTATTTAATTCAGCTGCTTTCTCGGAGACCCTGTCTAAATGATGATCTGTTAATATCACCCTGCCTCCATATTCAATTATTGCTGCAGCATGCTGTGGGCCAAGTAGACCTCCAGCGCCCGTAATTAATGCAGTTCGACCGGTCAGATCGAAAACGTTATTGTTCATAATATATCCTTTCAAAAATGTCTTTGTGTAATAAAATTGTGTTTATCTCGTTACCAGATTTTCCTCTAGCTGTTTGTAGTGTATACACGCCATTATAGCCGTGTGATTTTAAATATTTAAATATCATTTTGAAGTCTGTATCACCAGATGTTGGAAAGACCGTTTGGGCTTCATGTGTTCTGTCTTTTAAATGTACGTTTCTAATGTATTTCCCTATTTTTGCAATGTATTCTTCATGATTATAGCCACATGAAGTAATATTTCCAGTGTCATACGTCACATAAAAGTTGTTTGAAAGCTCTAATATTTCTAATAATTTGTCAGCTTCTAGTTCTGCTTCAAATAGAAATCCTATTGTAGGGAAATTTTCACTCATACTTTGCATTACCTTGCCAAAAGCGTGTCTTTGGTTGTCATCTGACATATCACTTTCTTCTAGCAAAGGAATGGTAATATATCTAATGTTATTCCTAAGCGCTGCAGTGCAAATTGGTATTAGGTTTCTCTTCAAATATTTTTTATCGTGAATACCGGAATCGACCAAATTGTCAGCACATATAGAATGTATCGGATAATCTAAAGCCGATTCAAAAAATATAGGATTTGTTGAAAACGATTTCTTTGTAATAATCCATTCAACATGATTAAGATTCATGTTGTCTAATAAATCAAACTCTCTTCTCCAATTTTTTGGACACTCTTGAAAACCTTCGGTTGGTGTCGACAACCTTCCCTGGATTATTCCGACTTTCATTCTTTATCCTTAAACTCATAAGGTGAAGGCAAATTGCTATTTTTTACGCTCTGTGAGTAGTCTTTTATCTGCTGGGCGATATCTACGCCCACATTGTCGCTCCAAGCGCTTAGAAGGCCGCTGGTGACCTCTCCTGGGGTACCAGGACCAATGTTCTGGCCATTCAGCTTAGTAACCGGCAGCAAACAGAAGGGGGTGCCCGTCATAAATGCTTCATCAGCCATCATTACATCGTATGGCTCAATGTTTTTTTCAACACATTCGAGACCAAGCTGTTCTGAGAGTTCGAATATATATTCTCTGCTTACACCTCTGAGAACGTTTCTTCCTTCTGGTGTTAAAATTCTACCATCTTTGACAATGAAAAAATTATCCCCGGTTCCCTCGGCAATATAACCATCTGGATCCAGAAGCAAGGCCCAATTATCTTCACCGGCAAATTGAGAAACTTCAATGTTTGCCATAAGGTAGTGAATTCTACTTCTATTTTTCACTTTCGGTTCTAGCAATTGCGCCGGGATCGCCCGTTGAGAAGGGATTACGGCATTGATACCTTTATCAAATAAATGACCCATCGATGATACTGTCCAACGAAGAGGAAAATCAGCGATAATAATGTTTGGGCCCTTGTGCATACCAAGCACTTCCTCATAAAGAGAAAGAGTTCCACGAGACACATCAATCATAATGCGATGTTCATCATCGTCTTGAAAATGGGGATCATTAATCTCAATAGTTTTGTAAACCGCTTCTTCCATTTCATCGATTGTCATTTTGATCGGAATACGAACATATTTTATCGATGCGTATAATCGTTCTAAGTGTTCGCGAAGTTTAAACTGTTTTTTGTTAAACGATCTCGTCATTTCAAAAACCATATCGCCAAACATCAAAGCAGAATCATAGATTGATATTTTTGCTTCGCTCTCTGGCACAAATTCGCCATTAAAGTAAACTAACCTATTGCTCATCCTAATCCCTTAAACTTGTATATAAATTCACACATTTTTAAATCATCCATATCGTCGATTTCATGAACTTTCCAATTGTCCATTAAAGAATATCCGATATTGCCGCCCAGTCTGTTGTTGTATCTGTTTATTGTTCTTGTTCTAAACACATATATTGATCCATTTTCAATCAATTGTCCGCTTAGTTCTTGTCTTCGTTTTCTATTTTCGAAATTAAAGTTTAAACTTCGAGGAGTTCCTGCCCTGTTGCATGTCCACAAACATAGGTCTTTTGCCTCAACTGCAGAAAAAACTGAATCTAAAGAATTGTTGACCAATGTCTCAATCGCATTGTCTATATCTTTTGGTTCTCTTAACGGAGAAGTCGGCTGTAAAAACACAACTGTGTCAATATCGTCGATTTCATTAATAGCGTGTAGCAGGGCAGTTTCAGAAGAAGAAATATCTTGTGCTAGTATTTCTGGTCTCAATATTAAATTGGCGCCGTAATCTTTTGCAACGGTTAATATTTCTTCATCATCAGAAGATACGTATACTTTATTGCCGTATTCTGATGCTTTTGCTTGTTCTATAGAGTGTGCCAATAGCGGCTTACCTGCAAAATCAATGATATTTTTTCTTGGTATGCCCTTGCTTCCGCCGCGGGCTAAAATAACTGTTGCGGTTTTCATTCCAAAAATCGTTTTGCTGCTTCGAATATTTCTTCATACGCATTATCTTCAAGATAGAGCTTTGGGCTGAAAGCGTGATGGTACCACGTTGTTTCTTCCGGAGGCATTTGGCCAGTCTGTCTTTTGTGATGATCTTTCATGCCATATGGCCACCATTCCTCATTATATTTATCGGGAACATTGCCCGATAAAAATCTCTCATAACGACCAACACAAGAAGAAGGTCCAAGATCGAAACAAAATTCATTAAAATTGGTCATAAACTGTTTCTGTTCTGACGAATGTTCGACGAGATCATAAGTTAATGCTTCATATGGGAGGAACTTCCATCTTTTAAATATTACTGATGTGGTTTCTGCTGGCATCCAATCAACAATCTCGGTTTTTTGTTCTTGATAAAATTCTTCTTTATCCCAGTCAAAATCAACCGGCATTACATTACAGCTGGTGACATTACAAAAAACTAAATTTTTCTTCATGGCTGCAGCCATCGGCCAAAAGCCAGCATCACAAGAAATAAACAATTTGCAATTTTGAATTAAAAACAGATAATCTTCGATTGTCCACCGTGGTTCTCCATCGTCATCAAGATACTTTGACAAATCGATTAAATTTTTGTGTTGATGATCTGCACCAAATTCGAATCTCGTATATCCGCCAGGAAGAGCTTTTTGTCTTTTATCTCCCAATTTAACAACTTTATATCCCATATTAGCATATGTAAGGGCTAATTTGTGGAAAGCCTCTGGATCTACAAATCTCTCTTGATCAAACTCGGAACCATCACTTCTCTTCCACCAAGTGCCCTGTTCTCTATGAAATATAAGTATTGCATCCTTTGGCAGCTTAAGATGGTTTTCATAATTCTCTTCATCGAATTTTAACGTTATGTCTGGTGCACCGGACAAGCTTGACCACGTGGAAGGATATGCTTCTCGGCCATTTTCTTGTGTAAAGTCAGGATAAGCATCTGGCATTATAATGTCTTTTATCTCAATCCTCTTTTCATTGTCTTTCGTCTTGGAAGTGAAAAACTTAATATTCTCTGGCTCAACGCCAGGTATGCATAAAACAAAAGACCTTTGAAATTCATGCTCAACATAAATTTCAACATTTTTAGGATTTATGTCCTTCCTAGCTAAATGTTTTGCTAGCGCAATAGTTTGTTCTATTGAATTTCCTATTGAATTTTCATGGCGCCATATTCCAAATTTTAATTTTTTTTCCAAAACTTATATATTCCTTTCTCAAGTTCGTATTCTGGCCAAACAAATCGTGGACGGTTGGGTTGTGTAAGAGCCCAATTCCACATTTTTGTTAGACCCTCTGGTAAATCGGTTTTATGTTCAAAGCCAAGTAGCGATACTGATTTTTCCCACGTACTCCATGCGTGTTTAGCTTCATGTCGTTGTTCCAAATATATCGGCCTAATATTAACATCTGTAACTTCAATAAGTATATTACATGCTTCTTCAATTGTATACTCTTTAATGCCACCTAAATTAATAGTTTGATCTATGCAATTATCATTTTGGGAGGCATACCAAAAAGGCACCACTGAATCATCAACATAGCTAAACGCTCTTTTTTGTTGTCCATCTCCAAAAATAGTTGGCTGCTGTTCATTAATAATTTGATACATCCAAATTCCTAGGACATTCCTATATTTATCCCAAATATTTTGGTTTCTGCCATAAAAATTATGTGGTCTAACTATCGTGTATTTTAAACCATGTTGGTCATAAGCAATTTTAAGATCTTGTTCGACCGAAAACTTCGCAACCCCATATGGATCTATGGGGGTTTGTTGCATATCTTCGTCAAATGGGGGCTCGTGTCTGTCTCCATATACAGACATAGAACTAGCGAATACAAATCTGTTCACATCATATTTAATACTACAATTAATCAGATTTGCAGATGCAACCAAATTATTTATATAATTGTGTCTTCTTAGGAATGGACTAAGCCCCTCTGCAGCATATGCGGCAAAATGATAAACGATATCTGGCCTTTCTTTTTTAAAAAGAGTGTCAAGCTCTTTTTCTGCAGTTGCTAAATCCAATTTATAAAATACTGCTTCTTTATTAACATTCTCTATATATCCACCACTAAAATCATCAATCCCAACTACTCTTATACCTGGTTTATTTTCAATAAGCCAATCTGTTAGTCTGGAACCAAGCAGGCCTGCAATTCCTGTTATTAGTACTTTCATGTTTTTTGTTTCTGTTGCGATAATCCGGCCATAATTTTATCAATATTGTTTTTATTGATCGATCTTTCTTCGTTAGCCTTTCTCATCCTTTTAGCATGTGTTATAAGACTGTTAATATCCGGCTCATCGGAAGTAATCTCTGCTAATACACCTCTATCAGACTCTCCAACTAAAATGTCATTTACAACCAATTGTTCTAATTCCTCTACAACGTCACTAGATTTAAATGTCCGCTTTTCTGCCAAATAATCGTATTCGCCACTTTTAAGGCATTTCTCAAAAAGATTGGCCACTCTTCCCTTAATTTCATTTATCACCACTTCTTGGTGTTGTGCTTTCTCAGTATCTCCATCTTTTTCAAAAAAGAAAAGCTTAATCCTCTCGGAAATTAATCTATCGAACAGAGCCGATAATGTATCAAGATTGGTTATCATCATAATATTTTCCTATATAAATTCTTTATGTTTTAGGCGCTCGCTGACCTGTTCCTTCTTTAGATTAAGTTCTTCAATATAGGCGTCTTTTTGTTTTTGATCCATGTTTTCCATAGTCTTCCAAATTTCCCAGACTGCCTTGTTGCTTTCGTGAGGTTTGCAGAGATTGGTGCAGTTTAGAAACCGCTCTTTTTTCTCAATTTGGTCCATTACTCTTCTTCTAGATGTCAGGTCTTCCCATATTTCTTTGAACGATTTCCCGTCATGTAGCGAACCATAACTATATTGTTTCCAACCTCTATGATTCGTGCAGACATATACGTGTCCATCGGCCCCAACACAGGGCTGAATTTGTGAGCCCAAACATTTTTTATAATTTCTTCCAAAATTAGTCCTATCGTTTTCTAAATCTTCTAGTTTATATCCGTTAACCTCAAACCTGTCTCCAAGAATTTTCTTTGCTTTTCTCAATCTTGGTTCGACTTTGTGGTCCCAAAATTCGGCGGCGCGTTGAACCCCTCCATCTTCGCGAATTATTATCTCGGGCTTGTATTGGCAGTAAGTTATATCAAATTGTGAAAAGAACTCAGCAAATTCAACAATCTCGTGATAGTTTTCAGGAGATATAACATATCCAATGCCAATATCTATTTTCTTATTATTTTTATTATTAACTTCAATCAATTTGTTTAGGTTTTCGATCATTTTGTCCCAGCCTTGATTTTTCTTGGCTCTCCGAACACTATCGTAAGTTTCTTTTGTACCGCAGTCGACTGAAAATCTAACCCATGTCATATTGTGAACCATGGTTTCGAATAAATCCCACCTATCAAGCAAAACACCATTGGTAAATATGCCCATCTTAATACCGTTTTGTCCGCAATACTGTATAGCTTCTTTGAGGTGTTTGTTTAAGGTTGGTTCTCCGCCACCGGTCCAGTTAATCGCCCTAACCCCCATTTCAGCAAAATCTCTACAAAGGCCCATTAATGTTTCTCTAGGCATAAGCGCTCTAGAAAATGTTTCTGTATTCTTTGCTTTTTCAAAATGGATGTAGGATGAAAGACAAAAACTGCACGCCTGATTACATGCGTTGCTTGGATCAACCTCTACTAACACCGGGGCGGAACATCCGGTTTCTAAATGTTCTATAACTCTATCAACGTTGGCAATAATTTTTGCTTGTGGATTGAATATGTTGGTTTCTGTATTTAAAATGTCTTTTATTTTTTTCATACTTCCACCTCCATTAACTTTTGCAAATCCATCGTTATGTTAGTTGGCATTGATTCGTGATATAATTTATCCGATGGTTTAACCGCCCCATTGGTGCGCCGAGCTAGCTCAAACATTGTTTTTGATTCGGTACCCACGTTGTATACGCCACGAGAATTGTTGTCTATCAGCTTTATAATAATTGAAGCTATGTTATCAACATAATCAAAATTGCCTTTTTGGCTTGTCCACGCCTTATCATAGGGAAACGGCCTAGGTTTATAGCTTGTTCGTATCAACAAATAATCATCGCTCTTCAATTGGACATGTGCGTCACTCAATAATTTCGTATATCCATACCAATTTCTATTGTGTACCGGCACATCATTTTCAGATGCGTTTTCTATAGAGTTGGTATATACAAAATCCGTGCTAATATGTACTAGTGCTGCTGAATGTTCATTACATAAATCTACTAAATCTGAAACGGCTTTGTAATTGATGTCCCAATGTGTTTGCCTGTCTTTACTATAAACATCAACATGTCCTATACAGTTTACAATAACATCAAATTCTTTTAAATATTTTTTATAACTATTTGGATATCTAAAGTCGATTTTATCCTTTTTTCTGCTTACATAGTCCCAGCCAGTTTGTCGATAAATTTCAGAACCAAGCAAGCCGTCACCCAATATAAGCTTTCGCACAATATTCCCCCTAGTACTTCCTTAGCTTCTCTCTAATTGGTATTTCTGTTTCCATCACTCGTTTTTCCGAGCTTCCCAGAGCAGCTTCAACTGTCCGAATATCTCTTACAAGGCGCGCAACGTCATCAAGCTCAATTGATGCCGCCTGATCTGAGCCATACATTGTTCTATCAAGAGTAATATGTCTCTCCAAAGAGGTAACGCCTAATGCGACAGCAGCAGCAGAAACAATCCGGCCAGTCTCGTGACCACTGTATCCAACATTACACCCAAATTGTTCTTTTAAGGTGTTAATCACGCGCAAATTTGCATTTTCATTTTTCATTGGATAGGTGCTGTTACAGTGCATCAATTCAAATGGGCAATTTGCTTCCTTAAAGATGTTCACTGCGGATTCAATTTCTTCCAGAGTACTCATTCCTGTAGAAATAAATGTATGTTTTCCCTCTTCTGCAATCGTTTTCAACAACTCAGTGTGAGTAAGCATTGCTGATGCGACCTTGTTATATCTCAGGTTATACTGCCGCAAAAACTTCTGACTTCCAACATCCCATGCAGAAGCTAACCATTCAATTTGTTTTTCTCGACAATAACGATCAATTTCGTTATATTCTTTTTGAGTAAATTCAAGGCCAAATTTTTGATCTCGATTCGTGGTGCCCCATGGGCTCTGCCGTGGGCGGTCTAGCTCTTCTTTGGTATACACATCGCTGATGGTTCGCTTTTGAAATTTAACTGCATCACAGCCTGCTTTAACTGCACCGTCGATTAATTTTTTAGCAACGTTAATATCTCCGTTGTGATTAATCCCAATTTCTGCGATAATAAATGTTGTCATAATAGTTCTCCCTTTTCGAATTCATGATACCATGTTTCTTTGTTTAAATTAATGATTTTTGTTCCTCGTAGCCTTGCACTCTCGTCCAATATCCTTAAATCATTTTTTAAGTTATGGGCCAGCCTACTCCAATCATTATTTACTGGAACAGGCACATCTTCATTTTCTGCATATCCCTTTCCATAGTCCAAATCCATTCCCGCTATATAGATGGGGTTGCACCCCATTATGATAGCAAATGCAATTGCGTGCAAAGCCACCGTATCTCCTGTACTGTAATGTTGCTCGTGGCCACAAGTTGATTGTAATACCTCTTGGATTGTTAGTCGAGCATTTTTTGAATCTGCAAAAATCAAATCCGCGGGCCTGGTTACAACTTTCCACAACTCTTGTATCATTATTTCTCGGTTTTGGATGCGTTCACAACATTCAGCAGGGACAAGAATGTTATTTTCTTGTCTGGGTAGCGCAAATCCAGCGCCATCTTTATACCTGGGTGGCTGCCACATTGCAATATTATTGCCATATTCTGCAAAATCGTGATTATCCTCTTTTGTGTTGTGTTCATAAAAACTTTGCAGAATTTGTGTGCACGTGTGTCCCTTAAAATGCCTTTGGTCATATCCAATATAATCACATTTTAGATTATTTTCTATAAAGCTATAGCTAGTCTTATCTACTGTATCGGCAAAAAATACTGGAACGTTAGACTTATTCATAATTTCCGTATAAGTCTTTATTGTATCAACCGTACTAGCTAACACCCAATAGTCTGGTTCAGAATCAAAGAAATCAAACCAATTGTTAAGTGAAAATCTTATAAGCTTTTTCTGGTTTTGCAAATCTAGAATTTTATCTTTAACAGAATTTAAACTTGGGCCGTGGCATGCTATAACAGCCGGTAGCCCCGTACACTGATCAACTATATCTTCTATGTCAAGTGATTTTGTTTTCTTTTTTACCATACGAATTTATTTTTATAGTATTTCACTATATCTCCAATCTCTTTATCAAATATCTTTTTAGGTTTCCAGCCCAGTTTTCTTAATTTTTCATCGTTAAGTGCGTAACGAACATCTTGTCCTTGGCGAACATAAGAAAGATCGATATGAGATTTCCAATCCTCATCTGAGCCATAATATGCTTCAATTATTTTCTTAACCGTATCGATGTTTTTCTGTTCATAGCCTCCGGCAACGTTGTATATTTCGTTAACCGTGCCAGAATCTATAATTGTCATTACCGCTTCTGCGGTATCATCCGCATGTAGCCAGTTTCTCACTGGAGTTCCATTGTTGTGAAGGCGGATTTTCTTATCTCGATTGAAATTCTTCACAGTCAGGGGAATTAGCTTTTCTGGATATTGGCTAATTCCATAATTGTTCGTTGGGCGTATGATTACATAATCAATATCATACGTTCTCGCCCAAGCCAACACAAGCATATCTGCTGCAGCTTTGGCTGCTGAATAAGGATTGCTCGGCTTTAATAAGTCCGTTTCAAAATGTATTCCCTCTTCAATATCTCCGTATACTTCGTCAGTACTAAAATGAAGAAGAATTGGTCTTGAATTTACATTTGTTGGTTTAAGCCTTATCAAATCCAGAATATTCTTGGTGCCCAGTACGTTGCTTGCCATAAATTCATCACTTTTAATAATGCTATTACCAACGTGAGATTCTGCAGCCGTATTTATGACATAATCACAATCATAAAGATGCGTTAATTTGCTAATATCTTCTTTATCAAACCTAAAATTATCATATTGTACAAACTCATTTAATAATTCAAGATTTGCCGCATATGTGCACTTATCAATACCATATACCATCCACCCTCTTTGTAAACATTTTCTTGTTACATATGAGCCGATAAAACCTAGGCATCCTGTTACATATACAATTTTCATTTGAAATAATCTCCATCACAATTGTTTGAAAAGAATTCCCTTGTTTCTTTATTAAAAATGTTGTTCCACCGGGTCTCTAATTTTTTGAAATCTATATGACTCTGTCCTCCAAAGTCGTCACAGTAGTGCCAAACTTTTATTTGTTTTCCCTCTGAAGTGAATAACTTATTGTTATCTACATAATACTGCTTTATAAAGTCAATATCTTTTTTAGTAGCTTCTGTGTTTAGTATAATGTCCTCTTTATTTTTGTGTGAATTTTCTTTCCACGCGTTTTTTTGAGGCTTTTGGCTGCGAACATTATAAATAATATTCTCATTACTAAGCTCTGGTATACTTACGTTGGGCCTAAACATATCTTCTGACTTCAGGCCGAATTTCTTGTCACGAACTATTTGTCCGGGTTTGTATGATTTGTCCATGCCGGCGAAGGTACAAAAGTTTAAAGCTCCCTGTTCATTATAAAAATTTATTAAACTTGAAGGAATGCCATTCGTTAATCTTAAAGCCGGATCATACATCCCGGCTGAAAAACAGTTTATATATTCCAAAAATGATAGATTATTAAAACAAATAATATCAGCATTTAAATGTAAAAATTGATATTGATAAACATTTTTGTTTGATATGATACCATCATAGATTGTAGCCACTCTTGCCACATTCGGATTAATCAGAATTTTATCTTCATCGGCCGCATCTTTTAGAAACGGATTTGGATTGACTAATAATACTTCTTCATCGCTTTCCCTCTTGAAGCATATTGGTAAATCAGATTCGGATGATACTCCCTCTGGTGTTATAACAGCCAGTGGGCTAATAAAAGCCGGCGTTCCATAGGCGTATATCGGAACTCCGTCCTTCGTAGTTCCGACCTTTGTGTCTTCGTTTGCCGACTGGTGCCAAGATAAAGGATAATTATAATCTAGTGTTGCAATTGCATCATTTTCATCATCATGTAAAAATTCCTCTAGTCGATCACAAACTATCGTATCTGCGCCCAAAATTATAACTTTTTCATACTTTCCCGCTTCTGCCACCCAAAGGGCCAGCATATATTTAATTATGCCTGCGGGATAGAAGGCGGCAGGCTTCATGCTTTGAAATATTTGAGTATAGTTGTACGAGTTATAAAGATATACATTAATATCCGAATGAAACCTTTTAAAGCTATTTTTAGCGTTTAATGCCATTCTTTCAAATCTTTCATCCGAATAATATATTACGCAAGCAGTCTTTTTCACTTCAGGCCAACTTTTCCTCAAAAAAAGAGCCGACAACTTCCTTTATATAGGAAAGTTTCTCAGGGGTTATTCCTGAATAAGTCCCAAGAAACATTGAGTTTGTTGTAACCAAGTGGGCCACAGGGAACCGTTCTGGCAAATTATCATATTGTTTGGCCAAATGTCGATAACCAGGATGATAAAGGATATTTCCAGAAAAATACGATCTCGTCTGTATTCTAGCTGCTTCAAAATGGGATACGAAGTCTTGACGGCCGAAGGGGGCGCCTGGCTTTATTGTCATTAAAAAGGCAAACCATGAAGGATCTGCCTTCTCGGTAGCTTTCGGCAAATACATATATTCTTCATATGGGGCGAAAATCTCACTCAGGGCCTCAAAGTTTCTTTTGCGGCCGGCGTGTAAATCATCAAGCTTGTGAATCTGTTCCAGGCCAATGGCTGCTTGTAAATCTAGCGGTTTGATATTGTAACCAATTTCATCGAACACATATCTGTGGTCGTATGTGGTTTCTTTTAATCCAGGCAGCCAATTCTTAAATCTGTTGCCGCAAGCTGTGGCACAAGTTACATTTCCTGGCTTGAATGAGTTACAATAGCATGCCCTGCCCCAATCTCGGAAACTAGAAACAACTTTTCTAATTCTCGACGAGTTCGTTGCAACAAACCCTCCCTCGCCCATTGTCATGTGATGCGCTGGAAAAAACGAACAAGAGGATAAAACGCCATAAGAGCCCAATAGCTTGCCGTCATATGTGGAACCAAGGGCATCGCAAGTATCTTCTAGGAAAACTAGGTTATATTTTTCAACTAGTCCCATTAAACGATCCATATCAGGAGGGTTGCCCAAAACATGCGCAAACATAATACCTCTAATAGAAGGATCGTCTTTTAGGGCCTGTTCAACTTCATCCAAATTTGGATTTAAATCCGGCAATGAGACATCAACAAACACAGGAGTAAAACCATTTTGTATAATAGGGTTAACTGTCGTTGGAAAACACACAATAGGTGTGATTATCTTGTCTCCTGGCTGAAGTCGATACCGGTCGGGCATGTTTCTAGAAGTTAATGCTGCTACCATCAACAGATTCGCAGAGCTTCCTGAATTGGTTAGTACTCCATCGTCACAACCCATATGTTTGGCAAACTCAACTTCAAACTCTCTCCCCTTTTTGCCATAAATCAGCCATCCACCCAACAGTGTTTCAACAGCGGCGACATATTCATCGCTATCAAACATTGGTCCGGAATATGCCAGCCAATCTTCGCCAGGAATCCAGCTTTCATTTTCTTGTTTTGTTTCGATATATTCTTTCACTAAAGAAAGAATTTCCTCTTTACTTGGTGTAGCCACTTAATACCTCTTTAATCCCGCCCTCTAATCCTATTAAATCTAGATCGAGTTCGTTCAATTTGCTGCAATTGCCGGTGTAGCAGTTTTCTAAACCGGCATTCTCTATTATAACATCAACATTCCTGTTTGTCAAATATCTAACTTTGTTTACTATATTTTTCAATGTCAACTTTTGGTTGTAACACACATTTAGATCCTTGGGTAATTCTTGTTTGTCGAAATTGTCGATATAGTATACTAATATAGTATACAAATCTCCAACATAAATGTAATCCATTTTTTTATTTTGGTGTATTGCTACTGAAGCTTCGGCCAAACAGCTTAGCATTGCGCTTTTAATCATTCTCGATGATTTTTCGTGTATGCCAAAACATCCAAAAACTCTCAAATTTACAATATTCCCGCCATATGTTGATATCTCTCTTGCAATTAGGTTTTTTGCTGATCCATAATAGTCGCCAGGCCAGTTATTAAATAATTCGAATTCGTCTGCATTTTCTATGGGTGTGGACCGGTCAAATTCTGCTCCACTGCCAAAATTAATCATTAATTTAAATTTGTCTGCTTGCTTCTGCAGATTCGAAAACATTGATATGTTGGCAACAAAATCTTCAAAAGTATCGACGGCGCCGCGGGTGCCTCCTTGAATGGCAGTATGTAGCACTATATCAATATCATTTCTAGCAAAAAAATTTTCTACATGTTGATGATTGGTAACATCTAGACTTTTTTTATTGGTTGCATGTATAACGTGTGTTGTATTTTTAAATCTGGATATGAGTTCTTTACCCAGGAAGCCATTGCAGCCAGTAATTAAAATATTCATCTCTTTAAATTCATATAGCGCGGTCGATCATCGTATAGAAATTCACTAAACATTGATTCTAACTCTTCGTCTGTTTCCGGATGAGAAACAACTATATTATCAAATACAGACATAATCCTTTTGTCATCCGAAGCCCAATGAGAAAACCCTAAATAACCATAATCTTGATTACGGCCGCCTCCAACAAGCTTAACTGGTATTTTTTCATGGTCCAAATAGTTTCTTATAATCTCAAATGGGCGATATAACAGAAACGGTGTAATTGAGTATACAATTGGAATTTTTCCTTCCATCGCGAAGCCAGTCGCCATGCCCATCATCAACTGTTCTGACGAACCAACATTACAAAACTGCTTTGGATAGTCTCTTCGCACATTGTCCCACAAACCATATCCTAGATCTCCGGTTAAAAGAAACAGGCTTTCGTTTTTTGCCATTTCATCGTATAAAAGCTTGCTGAAATATCTTCTCATTGTTTCAACATCCTAGACGCTAGTTTATAGTCTTCTTCGTCCATTACGTGATAGTGGGCGTTTAAACCTTTCAAGAACGGAAAATGTTCAACGGTTGTATGCCAAATGTTAATTGAGGGCAAGAACGTTTTAAGTCTCTTAATAAGATACTCAGTATCAACTTCATCATATGCAGCATAGCCATTTACATTAACATATACTTTGATGTTTTCTATTTTGTTCTCGTGAATAAACCTAAGAGCTTCCCAAATTGAACCTTCTGCGCATTCCCCATCGCTTATTAGACAATGTACGATTCTGTTTTTGTTTGCCATTGCCCTTCCAACCGCGACAGTTAGACCTAATCCCAGGCTACCAGTTGAACAATAGATTTCGTTTTCTTCATCTCGATGAGGGTGGCCGCCGTGTTTATTAAATAATTCTTCAGCGTCAATGCCGTGATATTTTTCAATTGCAGCGTATAGTGCCAAAGCAGCATGCCCAGAAGACAGAATGAAGATATCATCATCAGCTTTGTTTTTAAAAATATCATCAACTATCATTAGGCTTGAAAAATAGCTACCTAAGTGAGATAATTTGTATTTATAGGCAATATCTAAAACACGACGTTTTAAGAAGGGTTGATGGTCCATCTCTCTCTCCAATAGGTCTGTATCATATCATCATAATTTATACCTTCGCGATGCACATTCCACGTAGCCTGATGTTCGTGCCATCTGTAATGATATCCCAGCCATCTATCACAAGGGTATATAAAGACATCATGATCGGCCAATTGACAATATAGATCATAGTCTGCTGCACCACCATATTTTTCTGGATTTGTATTTAGTAAATTATCATCATATAATTTTCTACTGTATATCACAGTTGGGGTGTTTACTGGGCACTTTTTAAGTAACAAGGTCTTAAACTCTTCCATTGTTGTATAATAATGTCCAATGTCACCAACTGGTGCTTCTTCAGCGCCGCGAACTCCCCTAATAGGGCTTTGAAACGTAATTACCTGCTCCGGAGCAGACATTATATATTTCATACAGTTTTCAATATATAAGGGGTGAAGATAATCGTCCGCACCCATAACCGTAAAGTAATCGCCATTGGCGTGGTCTAGTCCAACGGCCTTTGGTTCATCCCAGCAGTTTGGGTATATATTTGGTGCGTAATCGATTATTAATTCTGGATGTAATTTAAACAGGTCTTTAACAATATCAACGCTTTGGTCTTTGCTTTCATTATCAACAAAAATCACTTCAACATTTGAATAGGTTTGCTCTAATGCTGAACGAACACATTTATCAATCCATTTTTCTGCATTATAACATGGTATGATTATCGATACTAATGGATTCACTTCCAATCCTCTGTGTTCATTGCTTTGTCACATATGAATAAATCATAATATGGCTTATTAACTCTTAAGTCGTGATGCTTAACACCCCAATCTGCCAATTGTTTTCGTGTTAATTCGTTATAATCGATTTTTGTTATACTTCCCCTGGCAGTCCAATAAATTATTGTATGACCCTCGTCGTACAGCTTATTCGCTTTTTCAATATTTTCTTTTATCGGCCACGCTAAGTTATATTGTCTTTTTCCAGCTGGATAATGGCAGATTGTTTCATCAATGTCAATATAGATCACCATTTCTCTAACATGCTTTCTGCTCTAGTAATATATGAATGTCTTTTGCTCACATATTCTCTGTTTTTCTCTTTAATCTCGCTTAAATCCTTGTTTATCCATTCTGCCACTAATTCAAACATTTCTTCTGGCGTAGCGGCCGTCGGTACATCGGGAAATAAATTTTCTAACTGTGTTACTTTATCACTTATTAAGAATCCTGTTAAGCCTAGCGATTTGAACGTTCTCTCGTTTGTGTCAAACCCCAATTGCCTCTGATATGCGTCGTGTATGTTAATTGCAATTTTGGTATTATAGAGTATTGTGTTTTCTTGCCAATGCGCTAAATTGTTATTAACAAAGAACCCACAGTTGAGATCACTATCTTTAAATTTTGAGAAGTGATCGACCATTATCTGGTATTTTTCATTAAATCCATTATTCGCAATTCCTCCGATAAAACATATATCAAACAATATATCATTTGGCATTGGTTTGTAGTTTACGGAATCAAATGCTAATGGTATTGTTTTTACATTTTTCCATTCATTGTGATATCCCTTTAAATCGCTGAATGTCCATTTGTAGACATTGTCTATTTCATTGAGGTGTTTTCTGGTTTCTGGATTACAAAGGCTTATAAAATTAGAGTGATTTCCCCAATGTCCCGGGAACAAGGTTGGCTGTACAAATAAATAAGCATTGTTCGCACCTTCTAATATTCGCAATGTTTTCATATTAACATCTGCGTCTGTTGCCATTACATAATAATCGGAGTCCTGGGGGATGGCGCCTAGTTCTCTGTAATACTCAACATCAAATCCTAATTTAGACCATGCAGACGCATAACCAGTATATATCCACTTGCCGGCATTATGTAAATGCTCTTTTATATAAATTTTCATTTGAAATAGTCTCCACAATTACAATTGTTTGCAAAAAAATCTTTTGTCTCTTTATTAAAAGTGTCAATCCATTTTTTCTCTAGTTTTGCAAAATCTTCTTGTTTCTGTCTTCCAAAATCATCACAATAATGCCAAACTTTTATCTGTTTTCCCTCTGAGGTAAACAGTTTATTATCATCCACGTAATATTGCTTTATAAAGTCAATATCTTTTTTAGTAGCAATTGAGTTGATTAAAATTTCAGCACTATTCTGTTTGGCTAATTCTGTTAATACATTTTCTTGAGATCTGTGAGACCGAACATTATAAATAATGTCTTTATTTGTAATTTCTGGTATCGATATTTTTGGCTTTTTCATGTTTTTTGAGAATAAATCTAAATTTACTTCCCCTATATCTTTGTTTTCTAAATCTGAACCATACCCGGCAAATAAACAAAAATTTAAAGACCCTTGTTCATGATAATTGTTTATAAACCCCATTGGTATTTTATTATCAAATCTTTTATTTAAAACCGTAGTTTGAAAACAAAAATCTACTACATGTTTCAGAAGCGTTAAATTATTAAAACAAACAACATCAGCATTTAAATGTAAAAACTGAAACTTATATGCATCAGGATTTGTTATAATATGTGCATGCTGCTGAGCAGTCTCCTGTTTATCACTATTAATATTTTGATTTATGTCAAAAAAACTTTCTAAATATGGATTTGGATTATAAAGACTATAGCGGGCCGGCTCCTGCCGGTCAGAGCTTGCGTCTTTTTCGACAAGAATTGGGCTTATATAGGCCAATCGGCGGCCCGGGCGCCAATGACTGCCTCTTTCTTCTTCGTCTGCCGCATCGATAAGCAACGGATAATTGAAATCTAACGTTGCGATAACATCGCTTTCGTCATCATCAATAAATTCATTTAAACGAGCGCAAGTTATTGTGTCGGCGCCTAGAATTATAATTTTCTCATACCCTCCGCAAATAGATAAATGACAGGCTAAAGAAAATTTAATATACCCATGTGATATTGGATTAACTATAGGCTCTATAGTGCCGGCAAGATTATTGACGTAATCATAAAGATTACAAACAAGTGTATTAACCTCTGGATGAAATTTGTTGAAACTATGTCCAGCATTATATGCTAGATTTTCAAATCTTACATCTGAATAATATATTATACAAAGAGTTCTCTTCATAAAGACATAATCTTATCTAGAATAGAGCTTAGCCGAATTTTGGATTCATGCTCTTGCAAAAATCTCTCATGTCCGCGGGATGCAATGTCTTGTAATAATCGTTCTCGTTGCAAGAGAAATTTTATTTTTTCAAAAAGTTCAATTGGGCCTTCGAATGTTATTATTTCTTTGTCTGGGACGAAAAACTCTTCTATGTCTTCAGTATATTCTGTCATCAAGAGCGTTTTTGCAGCAGGGACCTCAAAAACCCTGGCTTTTATCTGTGTTGAGGATTCAATTGCGTTTGTGTTTTTACTAAAATTTAGAGCTATCTTTGAACTAGAGTGGAGCCAAGTCATATCTTCATGAGCCAACCCATAAAAATACTCCATATTCACGCCTTGCTTTTTCAAGTAATCGGTATACCACTCCCTATCAGAATTTGGCCGGCCGCAAAATGTAACATCAAGATTCTTTTCAGCATGCCGAGGATACAAATCTATGTTTGCGTGCCAGCCTCCTAACAAAATATTGTTATATCCAATGTCCTTGAACTTTTTAATATATCTCTTTTCTGGAGTTGAACATACAGTAAAATTCGAACATACCTGGCTTGAAAACGTATCAAATCTCCAAGTATCGTCACAAAACCAATTAAACGTTCTGGTTCTTCCAGATTCGGTTTCTTTTATAATATCTTCCCACGGTTCGTGAGGAGTTAATCCTGTATCCCCGGTCATACAACAGAAAATTAAATCAGGCTTAATCCGTTCAATAATACTGTTTAAATCTTTTTCTTCTGGGTCGACCGTATCATAAAAATATACATCATGGTTTAGACTCATAAGAGGAACGTATACGTTCCAATAACCTCCGTCCAGCCGCGGTCGACCTCCATGAACCAGGGTTTTATTATGTACTAATATTATTTTCATTATTCAAGCTGGTTTAGTATTGTATTTGGAATTTCTTTACGCTTGTTCTTCATTACTTCTATAAGAGGCTTTCCCTTTAATTTAAACCATGGTTCGCTAGTGGCGCCAACTAGTTGATTTGTTATAACAGACATGCCGGCCATACGAGCCTCAATAACAAGTCTTGACAACGTCTCTGGCGTTTTTGGAAAAAAGACAAGACCCTTATTAGAGCTTAGCTTGTCAAGAAAGCTATGGTAATCTGGAGAACGTATCAAATTATATTTAAATTTATTGGCCACGCAATATCTTATTGCTTCTCCTGTATTTTTGTGGGGTATACTCGAATCTAATATTGCAAAACTGTCACTCTTTTCTTTAGAGGAAAGCTCTTCAAGCTTTTCTAATGCTGCAATACTCCAAATATTTCCACCAAGATTAACTATATTATCAAGTTCCAAATTCTTTTTGACTATTGATGCATGAAAAGAGGATTGACAAAATATTGCCTTGGCATTTTTGTAGAAATCCTTATTTATTATCTCTTCCGGAGGAGCATGAAAATATGAGAAATCTGCTGGATTTCTTGTTGTTAAATATTTATGGTCATGTTCATAAATTGCATATTTGGCTTTTTTTGACAAAATTTCTTTGCACGGCTCATTTAATCCTAAAAAATTTGCAATTATATATGTTTTGTCTAAATTGTCAGCTATTACGTCTGGTGTAAGAGCTTGGGAATTGATTTTCGCTATATCATGGTCAGACGCTGCAATGTGCTGTATGAATTCTTCGTTATTTAATTCGCCGCCGCCTAAAACGCCTTGCTCAACAAAAACGTCCGCTACAAAAATTAATTTCATCAATCATGAACCTGCGCATTCAAACTATTCATCCACTCATCAACATTGAAAACCTCTTCTTTGTGAATTGCATCGGCAAATTGCTTATATTTCTGCTCTGCCGTAAAATTTTCTAATATGTGCGCTTGCAAGTTTCTTGCCATTGAGGCAAATCGAGGATATGCCTTAAAAACCTCTCGAAGCCTTGATTTGTAAGATTTTTCATCCGCAAAACACCACTTTGAATCTGGTTGTAATACACCGTCCCAATGTGCTTCTGGTTGTATTGGCTGTAAAATATAATCAACTTTTGCAAAAAGCGGCTTTTTCTTGATTTTCTTTGTTTTCTTATTCCTAATTGGTGCATATAAAAAGTCACATTGGCCACTCCAATTTGGAGAAACTACAGGTACCCCATTATATGCAGCCTCAAATATTGGCAAACCAAAGCCTTCTCCGTGGGCCAGGGTTACAAAGGCCTTTACTTGTTTGTGTTTGTATAGGGCTGTCATTTCTTCATCTGACATTGCTCCATGCAAAACATAAACCTTGCATTTTCTATCAGAATATGGCGCCAATAAATTTCTAACTTGAATCTGGGTTACTTCGCGGTCCATTGTACAATTATTCGCAGTGTTCATTTTAAGTATTAAGCCGACTTCGTCATCTTTAAACTCTTCGACAAACCAACGAATTGTATTTTCTACATTTTTTCTGGGGCTCCATTGGGCAACAGCCAAATAATTGAAATCGTAGTCAAACTTTATATCTAAATCTGCCGGCTCAAAATTCCTAATTGGGTAATTAACGACCTCAACCGGCGTTTGGCACTTGAATTCAGGTGTAACTTCTCCAGTTTCATTATTGGTCGCTTCATAGCTTGTATTATCAAATCCATATTTTGCATGCTCGGAAACAACGATAATTTTGTCCATTATATTTGATTTTTCTACCCAGACTGGTGCAATCTTTGTTGTTTCAATTCCAGCAGTATAGCCAACGTTATAAGGCGCTAGCGGTTCCCACTCGTTGGGGATGGTAATTTGTAATGATATATCAAAAGTGCCCCCTTTGTTGGTGTGTTCTATTGTCTTTGCCAATAAGCTATCTATCCAGCGGCGTTCCTCATTGTCTTCATACATCCATCCAGTTTTTCCCCATGGGGTTGCCAATAAATATATGTCAAATCTTTCTTCATGGGCTCTTAAAGAGCGCAATGCAAATCGAGTTTGTTCACCATAACCAGAACGCGAAAGCGCGGGGCCTCGTACTATTATTTTCTTTCTCATTTTAAGCCTCTTTCAACCGCCAGCCCTTGTAATTTTTTCTATTTTCCCAAGAACCCCTTTCTTCATGAATTTTTAACATGGTGTTAACCCATGTTTTGCCAAATTCTTCAAAATTATAATTTTTGTTTAAATGTTCTTTGCCTTTCTTGCCTAGTTCTTTTCGTTCTTCTGGGGTCATGTTGTGTATTTTTAATAAAGCGTCAACAAAGACTTCTTTGGATATTCTATCTTCATAAATGTATGGCACTTCTTGAGATCCTATTACGGCTTTTGAGGTGGGCTCTATTCCTACCCCAAACCACTCTTTCCCGTCGGTTACTTGTTCCTGTAGTCCGCCAGTCATGTTTACAATAACCGGGGTTTCACAAGATAAAGATTCTAACGTCGCAAGGCCGAAACCTTCTGCATCAGAAATATTAACTGTGCAATCAGACATATTGTATAACATTGATAAATTTTCCGGTGGTACTTTCTGTTGTGAAAATAAGACCTCTCCGTTAGTTAATCCCAATTCGTTAATGATTGCCTGTAAATCTTGACCATGCTGATCTCCGATATCTGTATGCATTATCAATGTTGCTTTGTCTTTCCCGACGATATCCAGAAAATCCTTAAACCACCAAATAACAGAACCACTTTGTTTGCGTCTAGCATTTCTATTATTCCAGAAAAATACCGTCTTTTCCAAAGAGGCCTCTCCCAAAGTTTCTTTTCTAAATCCAGTGGCATCGTCATCGTCAATCGGCTTAAATATGTTGGGATTTACAGCATGAGGAATATATTTACATTCTATGTCTGGCGCTACGGTTGTCACAATGTCATAAGTAACTTTTGATATTGTTGCGATAAAATCGTTTGAATCATAGAATTTCTTGTTAAACATTGGATATGGGTAATTGTCCCATACATGATAATAAAC
>Ga0098039_1000192_pt1 | contig 28081 bp, 35 predicted proteins | sample 6_EtaG_FD_75047 | JGI IMG/M metagenome (GOLD analysis project Ga0098039, IMG submission 75047) | Marine viral communities from the Subarctic Pacific Ocean - 6_ETSP_OMZ_AT15160 metaG | ecosystem: Environmental > Aquatic > Marine > Oceanic | place: Pacific Ocean | collected 2015-01-08 | reverse complement strand
TCTCGCGAGTATTTTCTTCCCGTTTCATTGTACGAGACTTTCATATTATTGTCTAGACACAGACGTTCCAACAATTCTCGGGGGTCGCTGTTTTTTTAACAGAACGGAGATGTCGTAACAACAATGTTTGACAATTTATTTGTCATCAACGATCCTGTTGTGAATTACTTCAACGAATCTTTCGTCAATATTTTCGAAATTTAACACACTCACTCCGTAATTGGTACTATACTTCTTTTAAGATTTTAACAAATCCTTGACTATTTTTTAATCTCACTTTTAATAGAATTGTAGATTTGGTGCACCTTTGATTCGCCATCCTCAACCGCTACACCATGATTATCCGGGCGTTTTTGCTCCAGATTTTGCAAGTATTCCGTGAACCGCCCTTGACCCGTTTCCCTTGTGAAGTCGTATATCCCAAACGCTTCTCGCCCATACCATCGGTCTAAATATTTGTTCTCACGCCTAGACTTGTCAGTGGTCAAAATCATCACCGTATTGTCATTAATATCCAGTAAATCAAAAACGCAAGATGATGTGTTTATTATAATGTTCAAGCTGCTGATATTTGAAACAGTAAATAGGGAACTAGGGTAATTCATATCTTGAGATATTACTAAATCTGGCTTTTTTTTGCAAAACTCCAAGGGACTGTGGTCTCTCTTCGGGAAGCCCTTCTCCCTCTTTTTCCAAACCACATAGTATCCCATTCCTTTCAATTTATCTAAAAGAGCATCAATGCAGCCACCAGTTGTCTCTTCGAAATATTTAATCTCTCCAGATCTTATATGAGCTTCTGCGATAAAGCAGACTCTTTTATCTTTAAGGTCATCTATTAACTTCTGTGTTTTTTCAAAAGGTACATGATCAAGGGAAGCTTTTCTAACGTTTCCATAAAACCTAGACTTGACCTGACTTATTTTCTCCTTTTGGCTTTCGGTTAGCTCCATCCAATCCGGAACCTCTTTGTTGTAAAAGGCCAAATCCTTTTTGCGTCTGGCGACGTTTAGTTTGATTTTTCTTCCGAACTTTGATAAATCGCTAGTACTATCCATATACCAAGCAAGAAGCACCAAACAACTATCTCTAAAATCAGGGTACCAACTCTGCCCCTTTGCTCTTACTGTCTGCAGGTATACCACTTCTGGTCTTTCTCTGTCATACCATATATCAAAGTTCGCCCTGTCTTCTTTACCAAAAACTTCAATAGTTTGAACCTTTCCCTTGTTGGCAACAACCGTACTTTCTATAAAACTCTTAACTTCGTTTAAATCGTATTCCAAAAACTGGCGTTTCGCGTTAAAATTATCAAATATCAACACATGTGTTTCATCCTCCTTGGAGGACTCAACTATCATTGGAAGTATATCTTGAGTCGAAGTCATCCCAGTGATGACAAAGCAGTTCTTAGTCACGGATTCATCTCCGTATAAGATCTATTCAATGAGTCAAAAATAGAACTATAATGCGAATACACTTTCTCATAATCATCAACAGAAATTTCAACGAACCCATCATCCAAGAATTTGAAGTCTTGATAATGCATATTATCCTTTTCTTTTTGACTCCTTAACTCTTTTAACGCCACTTCTATTGACTTTCGATAGTGTGTAGGAAGCGAACCCAAATGCTCGTTGTTGTAAAGCCGATTATGCCCTCTCTTCATCCTGTTGAGAAAAGAATTACACACTTTGCTTGGGAATTGCTCAAATTCGTGCAAGTTGGTAAAGATGTTAACATCGCCCATCGCCACCTTGTCTTTAATAGCTATTGAGAAATCCGTCTCAGGCTTGTTTGAGTCTGGCATTATATCATTGTTTTCGACAAGAATCTCCAAAACTGCTCTGGAAAGGATCTGAGGTGTTCCACCTCTAAACCTGTTCATCACATAATCAAAGTATACGCCAGTGAGCCAGTCATATCCTTCTTTAATCGCCTTATTCAAAAGACTTGTGACGCCTTCAAAAGCAAGGCAATCCGAGTCTGATCTTATAAAGTAGTCACTTTCAGATTCGAGCGCAGCTTCAGCGAACAAAATGTACTTATCCTTGAAGGTCTTCCCTTCCGAAACTAGTTTCACATCTTTGTGCCCCAACTTTTCGAAGCAAAAAACAGATAAGCCCCTTGTGCGCTCGCCGCTCTCAAAAATATAAACAGGTACTTCCATAGTTTAACGATGTGTCAAGGTCTTTCGTTCTGGTCTCCGGGATGGAAACTATAAACTATCAATTTTTTAGGCAGCGAACATTTCCAATCCAAAGAGTGCATACCATTTCCAGCTACAAAATATTCTTCATAAAAGTTAGGCATATTAATGTACCTGGAGACGGCGCCGTCCCTCATTTTGATTTCCTTTACAGGCTTCAGTGTGTTCATCATTTCAAGCAAGTTTTCTGTCTTATAAATTGCGTCGATCGAAACAACACCTCTATTGGTGGGAGAATTTGATGAATGGTATGTGTAAAGTGTCTCTCCAACTTCGTAATTTTCGTGCCATTCGGGCTGGGCGTATTTTTCTATCTTAGCCATCATGCAAAAATCCAAATCTTTTTGAACAAATTCTCGAAACATCTTCTCCCAGTACAACTGGCCTTCTAAGTAGACAAAGTCCTCACACATGAAAAGAGTGTAATCTGTTTCTATGTTTTCGATTTGCCTAATTGTAGTGTTGGCAAAATTTGGCTCTATGTCATTAGTAAAGACTAGATTCTGTGATGGAATGTTTTTCCTGTACAGGCGCTCCACTTGTTCGAGGTTTTGTTTAGAATTATAATTCACTACGAACTTGCAGCCTTCGAAGATTTTTGACATCTTAGAAATTTCACTTCTTATCATTTCTAATCTCAACTCTTGCGTGCAAATAAAATTCTGCAAGATTGTCAAATTTTCCAAGCTATAGCTCACTCTGCCATCGCTCAATCATTTCATCCATCATTGAGTCAAAAGTATATTCTGGCTGCCACCCCAACACCCGAGTGGCCTTTGATGGATCGCCTTTGAGATACTTAAGCTCCTCTGGCCTCATATACTTCGGATTTTGAACTACGTAATCTTGATAATCCATATCTAGCTTGTCAAAAACCACTTTACACAGATCCCTAACCGAGTGTGTCTCTCCGGTCGCGACTATGAACTCTTCCGGCGTATCATGGTTAATTATCATATGCATTGCTCTAACATAATCCTTTGAATGACCCCAATCCCTATAAGAATCCATGTTGCCTAACTCAAGTTTATCTTGAATACCTTTTTTAATGGAAACCGCCCCTTTTACAACCTTGTTGGTAACAAAATTTGTGCCGCGGCGGGGGGATTCGTGATTAAACAAAATACCATTACACGCGTGCAAACCATAACCATGTCGATAGTGTCTCACAAGGTTATACCCCATCACCTTTGCGCATCCGTAAGGACTTACTGGGTTCATGGGAGTGGTGAGCCTTTGAACTCCATCCTCGTCAACCGAGTTTCCGAACATTTCGGAAGAACTGGCCTGATAAAACTTAGCTTCCGGGGCGATGGTTTTGTAAACCTCAAGCATGTTGAGAACCCCTAGGGCATTTGTTTGTATCGTGTAAGAGGGCATATCAAAACTAATTCTTACGTGACTCATCGCACCAAGATTATAAATCTCATCGGGCTGTACCTCTGACACAACTCTCACCAAAGATGGATAGTCTGTTAAATCTCCATAATAGGTCTTAATGTCGGCGTCGACGTTGTGCTTCACTAGTCTAGAATTTTGGTTCTCTGTTACTGAGTGTCTCCTCAGTATCCCATGAACTTCATACCCTAGCGATAATAGAAGCTCAGATAAGTAACTTCCATCTTGCCCGTTGATTCCTGTTATTAACGCTTTTTTCACCAAGCTTCTCCTTTTATTTTTTGAAAACGTCCATTTTAGTCAAGTCTGGCCAATCTGAGACATTCCACTTTCTGGGGGTCGTGCTTATGGCGCTGGGTAGTTTCTTCAAACCCAGTTCTGCTGTCTCCGGAGTCATATAATAATGGTAGCCTACTGACGAGATATTTTGTTCTCTCCATGGTACATTAGGAATTCTACCATCATATGACATTTTTTTTAACTCTTTTGATGCTTCCTTATCATCGGTTAGTATTATGCCGCCGCGGCCTAGGTTAAGGTGTTTTCGAAATTGAAAACTTACGCACATGAAAGTTGATGGTATGTAAGAGTCCCTCTCCCACAAAACAGCCGCATCAATTATATTAGTCCCGCCCAAGTAGTAGTAGTCAATCCACTCTTCATCTCTCCAGTCGAAATCGATGTTTAACTTTTTAGCAAGAAATGGAACTGAAATATAGGTGTTCTTTGGGACTGTATAAGTTTTGATATCCTGCTGCCGTAAACACAGTTCCAGAGCGTGCGTGCAGCAATCCACAGCGACTGCGTGGGGGGCACCAAAAAAGGCGCACAACCTTTTCTCAAAATCGGCGATCACTTCAAAACTCATTTTTCACACTCAACATTTAAGCTCACTAAAATTCCATTCTCCTTATCCATGTGAGGAATATAGGCTTGAGAATGGTCATCAAAATCTGCGTGGCAAGTCTCTCTCCAATCGTAGCTTCTAATATTTTTAAAATGTAGACTTTGCAACACATTTTGCAGACTAGCAAAATCATATGTTGTTCTATGATATATCTTCTCTGCGCCCATATCCATCATACCGTAAAGAGGCCCTAGGGCCTGGCCCAAGACGATGGTGCCGGCGTTATAAAGTTTCGCTAGTGCGCCAAAATTTGGAACTGCCAACCTCAGTATGCCGCCTGGTTTTAACACGCGGTGCCATTCTTGAAGTAGCACAAGGACCTCTTGCCTGTCAAAATATTCTATTACGTGTGAAGCATATATTAAGTTAACAGAATTGTCCTCGAATTCTAGTTTGCATATGTCTTTATAGTCTAGGTGGTTGTAATCACCACCATCAATGTGTATCCAGTCATCGCCAAAATTTCTCCACCCGCAACCCATGTTGATCTTATTCATTTTCTTACCTCAAAAGCGCTAAAAATAATATTACCCTTGTTTCTTTTCCCCAATTTGTACAAATGTTCTTCTAATAGTAGAAAGGTATCCTTATCCGGGTGGTGACGACATTTATTGTATAATCGATGACATCCCATTATCTTTCTTTCGCCTATGTTGCTTCTGGGCGTGTCTAATAAAGTCGCGAGGGTCCGCTTGGTACGAAGGCGCTCAGTCTCGCGGCGCTGCGCCTCGTGGGCGGCCTCCAGCGATGGGAACATCAGCACGTTGGCGTCGCCCTGGATGGCGGGGGAGGGGAACTCCGTGCCGGCCGAGTTGATAAAAAGAGAATATTTTAATTTTTGAATACTTTTCTCCAAGAACCCATCAAAGTCCTCTACCCCATCCCTTGGTCGAGCTATCTTATATTTTTCATAAAACTCAGAACCCAACAACGTGTCCTCATAAAAAGTTTCTATTCTCCCTTCTACACACATTTGCGTATAATTGTCATAATTAAAACAATCGAATCCCAACCTTTTTAGGAAAATTGACATAAGACCAAAGCCCGATCCGTAGTCGAACCATACTATGTTATTAGATTTCTTTTTTTCAGAAATAGCAAAATCCAAAGCAAGAATATTCGGAACATACAAAAGGTTATTGCAATGTTCCGAATACTTCCTCAAACTATCCAAGTCTTCTTTGTATCGGCTGCGGGTGAGGTCCGTAAGCTTTCTAAAAAAATGATGACCCAAACCATTAGTCTGGGCGGGATCGAACCATCTATCGGGAAGAACCCCATCGTCGCGCAGGTCTGATATGAACTTTTGATAATCAACCGTTAGTTCGTTTACCCAATCTTTTGGAAACAACGATTTGAATCTCTCAAAATCCTCATTATCCCTCAGTATCTTACGCATTGTACCAAAAATCCTCTAATCAATGAAAGTCTTATCGAGTTTTTGCCCAAGATAAGGGCCAGTTTTATATTCGTACACCAAAGTATCATCCTCTAGTATGAGATAATTGTGACCCCCTCGGTAAGTTATGCTAATATCGCCCGGGTTCAAAACAACCTCTCTTATTATTTGGTCATCTAAGTCGTAAAGAATTGCTTTCACCCTCCCCTGCACTACGACCCAAGACTCTTGTGCGATGTCTGTCAACTTTTCGTGGATTATGTGTTTGTGAGGCTTGAAAGTCTTCCCCTTGTCCATCCTCAGTGAAGAAAGCTGCAAATATTCCTCTTCGGGCGAAATATCTGCCCTACTTTCAACAAAATCTTCTTTTCTGAAAATTTTGTGTAAAAGAGTGCTTCCATCTTTTGATACAATTTCTTCCATCTTTAATCTCCCAAGATAGTATGTAGATTTTCTACTGATTTTATGCTATTGAGCGTGTCACTGAAATCTTCAACCCCAACGACATCTCTCATAAACTTTCCATAGTACATATCGAAACCACGCCAAAGCGGGTTATCGCACTTAGAGAGGTTTCTATTTGGAGCCTCATGGGGGAGTGGCTTCCCCTCAAAGAGCCACGAAAAGCTCTCCAAACCCTCCAAGTCTATCAAGCAAGGTACACCGTCTTTAAATATTACGTTCGACGCAGCGAAATCTGTAAATATGACTCCCTTGTCCAAACCCCTCCTCACCATAGTCTTAAAAAGGGTTACTAGCTTTTCTTTGCCAACGTTCCGTATCAATAAGTCCCAACTATCGCTTGATGCGCCGGCGACAGTTCCACTAGATATACAGTAGCCTACGTCCTTCCCCTCACTAATCACCACGTTTTCGAAAAACGGAACAGTCTCCTCATCATAATACCCAGCCTCCAGTCCATAACGTGTAACTCTGGAATGTTCCCAATCTAACACCCAATTCTTCATATGTGTGTTTAGGGCAGGAAAATGAAGTACCCTTCTTTCCCTTTTTTGTTTAATGAGACTTGCGGTTAAATTGGCGTACTCTTCTATGTTTTTGTTCTCAATAATCATCTAGATAAGACCTCGTTCATTAATTTCTCAAAATTGTCGATGCAGTGTTCCCAACTAGACACCTCAAATGCATTCTTACTATAATTCCTGGATAAGAGCAGGGTCCGCAGATTTTCGAAAGAGGAGTAGACGTGGTCTTCGCCGGCAAACTCTACACAACCACCGCCGTCTTTGAAAACATAGGTTGGGATCCCGCAAGCCAAACTTTCTAGTATATGGTTGGGGCCCGGGTCAAACCTAGAACCGCTAATGTAAATATCGTATTTTGATAACTCTTCACCCAGGGCGGCGCCGAAGAGGGGAGGTACCACTTTCGTGTTCTTGAAAGTATTCCTACATCTTCCAATGTATGTGAAAGTGAAGTCCCCATTTTGACCAACGAACTCGTCTATTGCCTCATATATGTCAAAACCCTTTAAAACATTGTTCGACCAATGATGTGTAACAATGTTGATTTTGTTGTTTTTTAGCTTTTCCCTAGGGTGAAAGTGATTCAAATCCGCACCATTGTGGATCACATAATTATTTCCACACTTCCAACCTCTTTCCAGGTGATATTCCTTCATCCAATTTGAAACAAAAATGGTCGCATCAACATAGGCGCTGCATTCTCTCAACATCCGATCGACACCTGATGTGTTCTTCCTTGCGTCACACTCGTTGATTCTTTGAATGATTTTGGTGCCAGGATTTAGATTCTTATATTTTATCGCATAATCAATAGGAAACCCCGTGTTTCCGGGGCGCGGATCCTGTATCAGTATAGCGTCTATGCCCGTTCCAGGCTCATGAGTAATTGAGTGTCCCTTCTCAGACATATGGGCGCAAAACGCCTTTACCAACAAATTACCGCCGCCCCACGGACCTTCAATCGGTTTTCTGTTGATTAGGATCTTCATTCTTAGTCATAATCGTGGCGCGCTTTCAAAAACAAAGTCCACTAGTCACCTTTTGCGATTCTGTAACTGTCTTCATCAAAATGCTGTGTGGAAAATTCGAAAAGCTCCGTGTCCTCCAGGGCAATCATTTGATGCCTCAGGCCCCTATATACATGAAAGTTGTCACCGGGTCCGAGAATAATAGAATTTGCTACCAAGACACCACCATTATACATCTCGTCACCATCCGAGTAAAGCACTTTTATCTTTCCAGACTGAACATAGAAAACTTCGTCCTTTAATTTGTGGTAGTGCCAGGAACATCGCTTGCCCTTAACGAAGTAAAGGAGTTTTCCACAATACTCCTCTTTGTTGACAATCCACTTTTCAAAGCCCCAGCCTTTAGGGACAAATTTAATCTCCAAAGAATTCGACATCTTTTATACCCTTATCATCAATATAGAAATCGCCCGCGGGCTTTCCCAAGAAAAGCTTATGGTATTTGACCCCCCATTCATCCAACTGTTGTTTGGTTAAATTATAAAAATCAGAATAAGCCATATATATGTTGTTTTGGTGGCGGCCCATACCTCTCGCCGTCAATAGGGTGATCTGATGTCCGCTATCGTAAAGATCATTAACCTTGCGAATTCTGCTGGCGAGGGGTTCGGCGCGCTCGTAATCACCATCTGTGTTGGTGCACAGCGTCCCGTCAATATCAAAAATGTATTTCATTTACTCTAGATCCCGCAGTGATATAACATAATTACCAAAATTCTTAACTGATATGCCGGCGCACTTATTCGCGAAGTTTATGGCTGTCGGCATTGAAAAGGAGGACATATATGCGGTAACCAACGCGGCCATAAACGTGTCGCCTGCTCCGCAAACATCAAAAACATCTACCGACTCCTCTGGTTCATAGATTTCGCTAGGGGACCTCATCCATCTTGCGCCTTTGTTGCCTAGGGTCACCACAATTTCCGACCTTGGGGGCAGAGAAGTAATTCTAGAATATTCTAGTTCATTAACTTTAACAATACATTCCTCGTAACAGGAGAGATCAGTTTTTTTAGAATCGACAAAAATGGGTGTGCCTTCTTTTCTTAACGAATCCAAGAGCACCGCACACGTGGTATTGCGAATAAATCCCTTGTCATAATCAGATACGACCACACAATCGTAGTCAAAGATAGTCTTCTTTAGAGTAGAAACCTTCTGCTCTCCCAACGGATTCAGCCTCTGTTCTTCTCCAGTGTCAACTCTTAGCAGGTGTTGCATAGTCCTCTTATCAACGAATCTTTCTTTTATTATTTCCTCTTCATTCGTTAACAAGTAAACCTCGTGTCCAAATCCTTTCAGATTCTCCCTGACGTTCATAGCCATTCCAGGCCTTCTTTCCCTGTGGGTCGTCTTTAAAATGGGAACTGGCGCTTCAGGACTTAACCTGTCACAAGTCCCATAATTATACACGTCGGTGCAGGAATCACCTATTAGTAATATCTTTAATCGTTTTAGTTGTTGAATATCCATCAATATAATTGAAAATCACTACAGTCGCTGTCTCTCCTGCAACGACGTCTTCTACCTTATAGTCGCCACCCTTAACTACAATATCCGGAGATATTTTTTCTATTAACTCATACGGCGTCTCTTCGTCAAATATTACGACCTTATCTACAAACCTGCACGCCTCTAAAATATACTTCCTGTCTTCTTGAGTATTTACAGGCCTCGCTTGTCCCTTCAAGGCTCTGACACTGTCATCGCTGTTGAGGCCCACAACCACTTTCCCTAGGGATTTACAAAGCCGTAAGAGTTCGATATGGCCTCTATGTAGTATATCAAAACACCCGTTAGTGAAGACTATTTTATCACTTGACATAACAAATTATAACAAGAATTTCTCTATTTTATCAACTATTTCTTGTTCGTCGTGGTTTTCAGCGTCTTTCTTGCACTCGTCACAAGGTACTTTAAGTCCACAAGGGCCATGGCCTGCAATGTTGATGTTAATATTTTGAGGGTAGGCAACCATTCTTTCTGTCTGGTATCCTGTTATAATGACTACAGATGGTGTATTTACCGCAGTTGCCGCGTGGACCAAACCGCCTTCTGCCGATAAAAATAATTCAGATTCACCAATCAATAACGCGGCTTCCCTAAAAGATGTTTTTCCCCTAAAATCTATAACACTATCCAGAAGCGGTGATGTTTCAAGCCCTATCTGCACTATTTGTACCTCTCTCGACAAAGAGTCGACAACCTTCTGCCACTTCTTAAGGGGATACTCTCGATTCACAGTATAGTTCGTCTTAGAATAAGGTTCTATTGTTATAAACGTGTCATCTAAACCTTCTACCAAATCGGTGGCCATGGCGGTCTCTGCTTTCGAAAAAAACATTTCACACCTAAGATCCGGGGCGTCGATGCCATAAAAGGAACATACCGTTTCAATTATATGCTTGTCTCCCCTATGGTAGGCTTTCGATGAAGTATCTCTCTCGCAATAACTTGTCTCCGGATTGTTCATAAAGAGTAAGAACGCTTCGGATAGGTCCTTATCTCTGTGAATATTAGGATTATTCTCAAACACCGAGCTTGTAACCAGGCTTGTTACTGTTTTTCCTTGACCCCTGCAAGGTAAAACTTTAACATTCTTTGGACCCCTCTGGCTTATTTCTCTTATGGCCGCAGTCCAAGTTAGATGACCTCCTAAACCCATTTTTACATACTCTCCTAACTTTTAAAAATTCTTTATCACAATCGCTAAAAAAGTTGGATCTTCTATCGGAGACTGCATATCTAAAAATGCAGCCTGCTTAAGTTTTGTGCGATAGTCCTGAGGCATTGAATCCCTGTAATCTCCGCTGCCATCTAAATAGATTGGATTTGTGATATATTCGCGGTGGAGGTCTTCACACATCCTGCCACACAACTTGTGAATTTCTACATCATATTCAGCAGCGGCGAACATCTTGGTCAACTTCGCTAGCGCATTGGGTCCATACTGTCTATAACCGTGCAGCAAGTAGAGCTCTAGACTTGCTGGGGCAGGTACAAGGTGCACTTGTATGCATTTTTTGCCAGTTTGCGAAATAAAGCTCTTTATTGACTTCAGGAGTGACACGTCTCTCTCCAGATGCTCTAAGCAGGATTGCGACATAAAGAAGTTTGTTTCCTCTGGCACGCACTTGTCAAACCTCTCCACATTGGAGTCAATGTCTAGCGTTTCGAAAGAGATCTTTGCACTCTCGGACTTTGCCCAGTCCGGATGGGAAGATATGTCTAACCCACGATAAGAAGACACTAAACCATTTGAGAAATCAACAATCCTCTTACTATATCCACCTTTCCCGCAACCAATATCAACAACGTTCACTTCACCGAGTTGCGAATGGATATCAGACCAGGGTAGTTGGGCCCAAAACATATCCGAAAGTAAACGACTTGGAGAGGGAGTGCTGTCATCTTCAACCAGTGCATCCCAGAGTTCTAAATACCTGTCGGCTGTCAGGGAGAAATCGTTATACTTTAGCGATGAACTCTCATCATCATGAAGTGAATTGTTGATTTCATTCAACAGAAAATAAAAAACTGCAGCCTGTTGATCTAGAGGACGGTCGCCGTTTATCTTATGAATGGAAGATGAATCGGAAAAATCACAAGATATGTCATATTTCTTGCGTATTTGTGTTGTAATGCTTAATATTTCCTTAAAATTTATCATACTGCCTCTAAAAAATTTCCATATTTGTTCGCCACGACGCTCATATCCATTTCAGCATTATAGCAATTTGCGCCAATATTTGTTAAATCCATTGGCCGAGGGCCATTCAATTCCATCGGAGAATAATCCCATTCCCCCTCCTGCACCACCATGGCGTCTGGGCCTGCGATCTCTTTGGCGCCGCCCAAGGAGGAACACACAACTTTACAGCCACTAGCTCTCGCATCAACTACAACATTCGGGCACGCATCGGGACTAGCTAGGTGAATGAAATACTTGGCTGCCTTGTAGAGTGAAATCAACTGATCGACCGGAAGTCTTCCTGAGTATTGTATTCTGTGGTCTTTCACCTTGTCTCTCTCCGCTACATCTCCTGCGACGATCAAACAATCATCCGCGGCGCCATACTGTTGAAAAAACTCAACATTCTCTTTGAGTCTCTTCCAACGACGCGGCGTGTTTGGGTTGTTGTTGTAATACCAGCTAGAAGCGCAACACCAAATGTTATCATATTTTGCTCTCAAAGCATTGTTCATCTCGGGAATAGAATCGATATATCCCATGTCTGCTCCGTTATGGATCACCTCGTAGTTTTGATGCTCTCCAAAAAATTTAAAGATCAGTTCCTTGCAATACTCAGATTGAAACACAACTCCTGAAGCCATCATATAAGAATACAGAATGTTCTTGTTCTGCGACACAAAGTCCGATTCAGTGTCAAAGTAGACTCCATCTAAACGCAGCACCAAAGGAGCTTTGGGTTCGGCCATGTGAGTTTCAATGAAACTTAACTGCACGTCCGGAGCAACCATGTCAGTAGAACAAAGGTGTCCCATCGCTTTCAACCCTGTCTTCAACTTCTTCCCAAAATGATTAGGGCCAGAAGAGGAGTTCAGGTTCACGTTGTCTAATAAAATTTTCACAGCTCGCCGATCTTGGAGTAAGGTTGTTTCACTTCCTTCAGATAGCGACTTGTCTTGAGTTGTAGTTCGCGGCGGGCTTTGTGTACGTTAAGCGGGTTGTTGAAGTTATATACGTAGAGGATGTCGTCTATAAACTCACTTCTTTCTCTCGCCATCTCGATCATTGGATACATGAAAGCTTTATCAATAGAAGTCTTGTAAAATTCGTTATTCCAATCCAAAAAGTCCTCATATTTTATTTTCTCAAACAATCCGTACTTGAATGTTCGAAGGTGAGAAACTCTCCATTTTCCTTTTCGAAAATTATATTTCTCATCGCTTAACACTTCTATTGGATATGCAGAGGATTCAATCCCCTTAATTCCCTGTGGAAACTCCAGATAACTGCCCCACGTCATCCAACAATCGCTCTCATGATATTTCTGGTTAACAGTATTGAACACTTGCGTTCCAGCCAGCCAATCGTCACCATCCAAAGTTAGAATAATATCTTCCTTTCGTGGTTCAAGAGCTTGTATGCCTTCATAAATGTTTTGGAGGGAATACTTCTTCGTGGTATTTGTTACAACTAGGACATTTTCAACGTTCTCAGTCAGTCTTCTTGCTATGTCGACAGTCTTATCCTCCGACATGTCATCAACCAAGATGTACCTGTAGTTGTCGTACTTCTGTCTTATTACGCTATTTATAGTCCTGTCGATCCACGCTTCAACATTATACATTGAAGAGACAACCAAAATCCTGCTCTCAGGCAGCATCTTGTACCAAATCCCAAAAACGCTTTGGCTGTTCCCTGAGGTGATCTTCCATATCTTGTAAGTTGCTCGTCCTGAACCAGTCCTCGTTGGCGTGCAATACGTTATCGTTTATCTCTAGCTCACACCCGAGCAATTTCGCCTCAATCACCAGTCGGGGGCAAGTATCATATCCCTTGGGTAAAAAGCAGAGCCCTTTAGACTGCGCCAGTAGTTGTAACACTTCGGGATAAGGCTTCCCGTGGATTTTCGTGTACTCTTTACCATTCTCCTTGCACCACTTCTCAGAGTCGGCTGATCCCTTGACCCAAGAAGGTGAAGAGGACACAACCCAGCCATCATTTTTTGTGTCATATTTTTCTCTAAGGTTCACAATGTATTTAAAAAACTCTTCCGAAAAAAGTGCTGAAAGTACGGTAGTCTTTTTCTTATTTAGGCCTAGAGATTCTAGATGCAACTGTCTCTGTGATTCTGACCTAAAGAACGTTAATTTCGCGTTATTGTAGAACAGTTCATACAACTTCCCCTTATCACTGCCTCCGCAAGCACACTCCTCTCCTCCGCTAAACACTTTGCATAACTGTGGTAGTCTATGTTCGCAGTATTTGAAATCAGACTCCGAAACAAAATAATTAAGCTCACTATTTGAAATTTTTTCTAAAATCTCCCTAGAGATGTTTGCCGTATTCGCGAACACCCAAGTCTTGTCTCCAAAAAAGTCAAGCATCTTTTCAGTTACTTCGTGAGAATTAAGTGCAGTGTGCGTTCCAGGACACTTGTCGATCAGTGTTTGCAGACTCAATTCTGCTCCTCCGACATACTGTTGCGCAAACATGTCACTAACGAAGACATAGTCACTTGCCTGTAGTTCCCTGACAAGTCCTGTTGCGGCGACAAATTCGCCGTACATCCTTTCATCAGTGAAATTTTCTTTAATGTGCTTTTGTAACTTCTTAGCCCACGACTTAAATCTGGGGTAATCTCTGTAAACTTCTTTCATCTTGGCCTTGGCCTTGGCCTCTATCGGGAAACACCATTGTGACTCCTTCTCTAATACGCCTGGCCAGACCGCAGCCTCTTGAACGGGGGCTAACTTATAATCCACAGTCGCAAAGAGCGGCTTCTTTTTTATTTTTCCCTTCTTGTTCTTTGTATCCACATATAGGAAGTCACAATATCCACCCCAATCCGGAGCGATAATTGGCAATGCATTGCCGGCGGCTTCGAAGACAGGTAGGCCATAGCCCTCGCCGTGAGCCAATGTCAGTAGCGCTTTGATCTTGGGGTGCGTGTAAAGGCCGGCCATCTGTTCTTCTGTTAGATCCCCGTGCAATAAATAAACCTTACACTTTCTGTCCGGATACTCTCTCACCAAATTCTGAATGACTTTAACAGTTTTGTGACGGTCAATTGTGCTATTGTTTGCGTGGTTGCCTTTTATAACAAGGCCAACTTCCTCCTTCTCAAATGCTTCAACAAACCACTTCACAGTGTTATGCATGTTTTTTCTTGGACTAATCTGTGCAACGGTGAGTAAATTGAAGTCAGTTTCCAACTCTAAGCCGATCTTATCCACCTCAACATCCCTGTGCGGGTAATTGACAGAGACCACCGGTGTCTGTACTTTGTGTGATGCAACAGTCTTACCTGTATTCTTGTCGATAGCATCCAGTACCGTCGTATCAAAGCCATACTTAGCGTGGTCCGACACAACAATGATTCGATCCATTAACTCGGATTTTTCAAACCATGCCGGTGAAATCTTTGTGCTCTCAATTCCAGCGGTGTATCCAATATTATATTTTGCTATCTTTTCCCATTCATTTGGTATCGTGACTTGTAGGGAGATATCGAAAGCAGCTTGCTTATTTTGATTATTTTGAATCAGGCTTGTTGTTTTTTGAGCCAAGTGATCGATATACCTACGTTCCTCGGTGTCCTCATGAGTCCAACCCGTCCTGCCCCAGTTTAATATGTCAACATAAATATCAAACACATCTTCGCGGGACCTCAATGATCTCAGGGCAAAGCGAGCTTGTTCTCCATATCCGCTTCGACTAAGAAGTGGACCTCTCAGTAGAATTTTGTTCCTCATCAGGCTACCTCCATCAGGTGCCAAGAATTGTAATTCTTGCGAGTCTCCCAAGAACCGTGCTTCTCGTGCACGTCCAGCATCAGCTTTACCCAACTGTCCCCATATGAAGAGAACGAATAGTTATCAGCGACATGTTGCATACCCATTTCGCCCATCTCTCTTCTCTCCTCTGCAGTCATATTATAAATTTTAAGAAAAGCATTCTTGACATCCTCTCCAGAAACACGATCTTCGTAAATAAATGGGACATCCTGGCTTCCAATGATGGCTTTAGAAGCCGGTTCTAAACCTACTCCAAACCAATTCGTGCCGTCCGTTACCTGCTCTTGTGGGCCCCCAGTCATTGTTGTAATTATAGGAGTGCCGCATGCCAAAGATTCAAGCGTAGATAAGCCGAACCCCTCAGCATCAGAAACGCAGACCGTGCAATCAGCCATGTTATAAATTGTGGCCAGTAGATCGGGGTTTAGCGCATCGCGCGAGAACCAAACTTGCCCGTCATTGAGGCCGAGTTCTTCGACTATAGCGTCTAAATCCTGTCCGTTAGGATCCTTAGTGTTCGTGTGCATCAACAGCGCTGCCTTGTCGTGGCCAACTTCATCCAAGAATTCTTTAAACCAGAATATAAGAGAACCACTCTGCTTTCGGCGGGCGTTGCGACTATTCCAGAAAAACAGTACCTTTTCATCAAATTTATTTTGTTTTTTCCAAGTCTTTTTATCCGTACCACTTAAGTCCATCTTCTTGAAAAAAGCATCATCAACGGCATGCGGAAGATAAGTGCAGTCCACCTGTGGACTGACTGTGCGTACAATATCATTAGTAACCTTTGAAATGGTGACTATGTGATCGTTTGAACTATAAAAACGGTCATTGAAGGTAGGGTATGGATAATTATCCCACACATGGTAGTATACCAGTGGAGCTAATGGTCTGATCTCACTCTCAAGCTCCCACAACCAGCCCCAAAACCTAGGATCAGTCATAAACCACACGATATCAGGCCTCTGAAGTCTCATAATCGACCGCACCTGCTCCTGTGTACCATACCCATCAACCGGATGAATAACCCAATCATCACCATATTTGTCAGTCTTAATTGGCTGATAATTATCGTGCTTCATGGCTCCGCCTAGGCTGAGCACCTCAAACTTACCGGTATCCAAAAGAGCTGCTATCATATTCTTCGTTTGGATACCGACACCAGAAGGCGCGAGCGGATGATCGCTCAGCGTCAATACTTTTATCTTCTTTTCCATTTTATCCTTCAAGTACAGTGTTCTGTTTTATAAAATTCGCAATACCCGTAACGGTTCTTACAAGAAAGACGGTTCTTGATGCAAGTCTTACCCTCTATGTTCTTGAGGGCGCGAATCAACAGGTTGATCGCATTTTCTGTGCGTCGCTTTCCGCTCGTTACCCTGAAAATCTCAACCCTATTCTTCTTAGCTGTTCGCTTAAGAAGCGCAAAGTGGGTCTCAATGTTGTCGGGTTCTACGTTATGCTTCTTCGCATAATAATGTTTGTAAAAAGTTAGCTGATACGTGATCATGGGATCAGCCTTCTTTTTAGAATCCCAACCCCAAGAGCAAGTCTTCCAATCAATTATGTGAATCTTTCCGTCTTCCGTCTTCACGACCAAGTCGATAAAGCCCTTAAACTTGGTCTCCTTCTCAACAAACTCCATAACGGGCTCATAAAGTCGTTCCTCTACAGAGAGGACCTCATAGCTACCAAAATAGTCATTAAGGGCTGGAAGTATGTGTGGTAGGATCTCTTCGCCCTGGTGCTTCATTTCCTTAAGAAGCTTCTTATTATCACAACCAGTCGATCTTATCTCATCGAGAAAGGACTTGAGAAATTCTTCTCTTAAATCAGCCTTCTCACCAACAACGGCGACTTCACACACTTTATGGATCGCACTTCCAAAAGCTGTGTATTCGTTGCCCTCAAATCCTCTAAGCTTGTCAATGTGTACGAGCTTGTGATAGAAAGGGCAGAAATTCCAATTCTTCAATTCAGAAAAAGAAATGTGTGGCACTTATTCCTCGCTTATTTCTTTGATGCGCCAATATAATGAGGGAGATACTTTCCTCAAATATTCGCGATCTCCAGTAAAATACTCTTCAAAGCCACTAGCAAAATACTCTCTTAACGATGTAATAGCGTAGGGGTTAATAAATAAGCCGCCGGCTATTGAGGATAAAAGCGGATATCCTAGTTTCTTATAGAGAATGTTATCAAAAGTTGGTGTGTAATTTAAGTTAAAAAATAGTTTTTTTGCGCGTGACACATCCACATCAATGTCCTGCTGCCTGAGGAGATCAAGCAGTCTTCTTCTTTTCCCCAAAAACTCTTCCTCAATTTTATCATCGCCGTATATCTGTGATTGATACCTGTTCTCGATACAATGAGCGATCTCGTGTACTAAATCATCCAATAAATCATCATCATCAATTTGATCGTTAGTTACAAAAATCGCACCGTCGCGGTAAAATGCGTTGATGTCTCTCTCAACAAATTCATCAAAATGGCCAATATACACAGAATCCAAATCAAAAAGCAAATGCTGTGGGATTTTCTTCTCAACCCTCTTAAGACAATCCGGTAAGGACACATTTTCAGGGAGAGGGTCTTTGACTAGGACCAAAATACGGCCAAACAAACGATATTCACCAACCGGTGAATGTGACGCACCTTCATACATAATAATTCATTATAACACAGTTTTGGAATAAATAAAACCTTATTAAGGACGTTTACTCGGTGACTACGAACTGTGCATCTATATAGTCACCATTGACCACCAATTCTATCTGTGGGGTGTCCGGACCAAAATCTAAAACATATTTAATGTTCTCACCTTGGACAATCCTCTTTGCACGAAATTGCTGATCGATATTTGTAACTCTTTTTGTGTTACGCTCAACATCAGACCTCATTCTGTTCGTAACCTTCCTCGTGATCATGAAGGAACGATTATAACTCATTTCTTTTTCGAAGCCTTTCTTTTAGTAGCTGCCGTGTGCTTGGCCTCTTTCCTCTCCTCGATTCTCTTCTTCTCTGTTCTCAGCTCCTCTTGCGACTCGTTAATCATTTTGTTAAGGTTTTCACCAGTATAGGGAACCCCCGTTTCAGCTTTTATTTTTGCGAATAGTTTAGACTTGGGTAAAAATGTCTCCTCTATACCCTCCATAAGAGAGTGAAAAAGCTCCTGAGCCTCTTTTAGAAAAAATATGTACTGTTCAAGATATAGCGTAGCGGTTTCGCCGTCTTTTCGGGCCAAGTGCTGACTAGCTGGGACTGCGAACTCCTTGCTAGCCCTTTCCACGTTTTGTAAAAGCAATACCAAATAGCTGTTCAAAAGTATGTGTTTATCTGACTCTCTAAGCTTAAAAAACACCTCATCATACTCAACATCTTGCGAATTCGCATGGGTTTTGGGCAACGTCGGCCGGGGGGGAAGGACCGATTGTTCTAGCGGCTGTTGTGATTCATCAGACATCTTGTATCCTCCGTTGTTGATGTGTTCGGTTTAAATAGTGTGCATACTGTTAGTTTGACAAAAAAAACGGGGACAACTTTCGTTGTCCCCGTTAAAAAGTTAAAAACCTTTTATACTATGATGTCATTTATTAACGAATCTCGAAGTAAACGTTAACGTGACCGTCGTGGTCCTTGACCATTCGCATTTGGGGGGAGCCGGCTCCAAACCCAAGCGCGTAGCCCGCGTAAACCTGACCGTCGGAACCACTCACATGAGCAGCACGGAAGTCAGACTTAATGGCATCAACACGAGTCTCTAGAGCCGAGAGGGCGCCCGAGACGGTCGTGGCGTTGGGGATGACGTCACCTTCGAAGGTGGCGAAGTTCATGGCCGTGCCGCCCGGTGTCACACCCAGAAGAGTCTGGACGGCCGAAAGTTCAGTCTCTAGTGCCTGGAAAGCAGCCTTAGCGGTGCTAGTGTCACTAAGGATATCCCCAGAGAACGAACCTAGGTCGGTCGACTCGGCTGGAACACCCAGAAGAGTCTGGACGTCCGAGGCGTCGACTTCTAGAGCCGCGATGGAACTGGAGACGGTCGCGCTGCGGGGGATGATGGACCCTATACCGCCGACAAACGACAAGACCTCCGCATTCACACCCAGAAAAGTCTGGACGTCAGCGAGGTCAGTCTCTAGTGCCTGGAGAGCAGCCTTAACGGTGACGTTGTTATCAATAATGGCCTCATCGAACGCACCGAGGTTGGTGGCGCGATCGGCGACGCCGAACAAGACCGGGAGGGCCGCGCAGGTACCAGAAACCTCCGCAAGGAGGTGGTCGATGTCACCAAGCATGCCCGTCAGCGAGGACCCGGTGAGATAGGTAGCCGTGGCCCCGTCGCCGTGGACGGCGGTAGCGTCCCACTGACCATCCGAGTTGATCACGTCTCCAAACGAATCGTTAAGTCTCAGAGAGTATGTGTCCGATACGGCGCCGGAAATGGCGCTATATGCATTGTATACCTCTAAAAAGGTGTCGGCAGTGACGTTGGCGCTAGCAAGGACTGTAGTCAACGAACTCGAAACTTCGCCAGCGACGGCATCCAACTTCTCAATAGCTAGCTTGTAGGTGTCGCCGGAGCCGATGTGATTGGTGCTAGAGAACGTGTTAGTGAAGGTGCCCCCGGCGTCCACAAGACCAATCTTAGTCTCTGCGGCGGCCTTGATGCGTTGGTCCAGAGCCTCGACACCGCCCCTGACGGTAGTCTCGGCGGCCAGATAATCGTTGGCGCCCCAGGTAAGTGCTGCGGCGGTCTCGGTGAGACCGAGGTTCTTTGTAACGAGATCCAAGCGACCGATGGTTCCGGTCAAGACCTGATCGACGGTCCTGTTAGTCCAGCCGTGGCCGTGGTTACTAACAACGTTTGAAACAGCGAGTCCGCCGGCAGAGATGCCGAAACTAGCTGAAAGGTGCCTTAATTGAAGGACTTGCCTTGTAGAAATAGCCATAATATTATCCTCCTATGATAAAAATTTATTATGTCGAAGGAGAAAAGGGAGGGAGTGGAAAAACAAATCCGCGGTTAATAATCAAATCCAACAGATCCATCTTCTCTTCTGTGGTATGTAGAAGAAGCTTCTTGAAACGACCAAAGAAAATGTATTTAAATGTAAAAAAATGAGAAGTTAAATGATATCAACAACTTAGCTAATGTAGCTACTTTCTATACTTTCGGTCACCATCACATTTCGCTAAATGATTGTAATTAATAGGAAAGTATGTGTTGTGTTGGAATATTGTGATTCTTTGTAGTTTGATTCTAAAATATGATTTAAGCTTATCACATTTCTTAATAATAGTAAAGACTAATCTGAACCTACTTCACCGAATTCTTCAACTAGCCTCTTTCCGGCGTCTACATCTGACAGGCCTTGATGATATCCTCTGATCCAATTTTCTTCGGCAATTGCTAGCATGAACTCTGGAAATTCCTTAGCCATCGTCTCAACAAGCATCTCCATTGTGACAGTGTTGTCATCTGGGTTGAATTCATTTCCAACGTAATCGATTATTAGATTTTTAAGCTCGCTCTCAGAATCAGTAATCTTATCATTCTCAGAGGCTTCGAGGTACTGTTCTTCAGTAACGTAATTCATTTTTCTCCTTTATAGTACTTTAGCAGCTAGTGTGGCTACGGCTGATCTCTCTCCTTTTCGGAGAGTCACGTGGCCGGCCAATTCGTGATCTTTGAACTTTTCAATAATATACGTTAAACCGTTAGTGGTTTCGTCTATATAAATATTATCTATCTGCTCAATATCACCTAATAAAACTATTTTAGTATTTTCTCCCACTCTTGTTAAGATGGTTTTGATCTCGTGTACGGTAGTGTTCTGGCACTCATCGATGATGATATAAGCATCAGAAATAGATCTGCCGCGGATATAAGTTAATGCTTCAATTTCGATCACTCCTCGATCCAGCTGCATATCGAAAGCATGTTTGTCACCTATCAGATGTCTCAGGTTATCCTCTATAGGCAAAAGCCATGGCCGCATTTTCTCTTCCATTGTTCCTGGTAAGTAACCGATGTCGCGACCCATGGGCTGCACAGGCCTAGTAACAATAAGGCGCGCATACTTCTCCTTTTCTACGACCTGCTCCAATCCACTAGCTAGAGCACATAAAGTCTTACCACACCCAGCTTTTCCAATGAGGGTTACGATTGGTACTTTCTCATCCATCAGTAAATCTAGAACAAACCTTTGTTCTCTGTTCCTTGCCTTAATCCCCCATATACCCTTCTTGAATTCCTTGACCTTTTGTAGAGGCTGCGCGTCGGATATATTGCGCACAAGGGCAGTCTTTTTGAGATTGCAGTCAGATTCCAGGGTAATAAATTGGTTCGGGTACAGTTTGATGTTTTCGTCTAAATGGACCCCCTGACCATTGTAAAAGGATTCCAATACCTCATCTGGCACCAGTTCATTCAAGGTACCCTCATACACATTTTCCTTTGCCTGTACCATCTGTCCAACTATATAATCCTCAGTCTTTATGCCAAGAGAGTCGCATTTAACACGCATATTAATATCACGCGATACTAGGATCGTATCAGGGTTGCTGATTTTCTCCCTCAGGGCAATTGCAATTATTTCGTTGTCAGCGTCAGCCGTATCTAGATCGCAGGGGATTTCGTCGCCGAATGAATCTAAATTTTTTACATAAATCGTGCAACCATTCTCTAGAGGTATTCCGTTCTTTAAAGACCCCTCTTCACGAAGCTCGTCAAGAATACGTATGATGTGTCTGGCATTGGAACCGACGCCGTCTTGGCGCTTCTTGTGCCGGTCAATCTCTTCTAAAACCTTGAATGGTATAAGGATGTTCCCATCCTGATAATGGACCAAGGCCCGGGCGTCTGTTAAAAGGACGCTAGTGTCAAACACGTAGGATTTTTTTTGCATTTATTTCTCGCTTAAAAGGCTTTGGTGCTTCTTAGTAGCCTCTCTAATAAGAGACTCCATCGTAGCACGCTGGGGTGAAAGAGCGACATGATGAAACCTAGATAATCTCATCACTATCATGCCAACTACTTCACCACTCTTATTCAATACGGGCGACCCGGAACTACCTCCAGTTACGGGTATTGTATAAATAGCCCAGCCCTCAGGGTTAATTCCGGAATATCGCCCCTCAAAAATGGGCACCATGTTTTTAAACGAATAACCTGTTGGTGCGGCCATATTATACACTTTCTCTCCATTGTTAGGCATAGCCGGGGCCATAACCAGAGGTGCCTCTCGTATGGAGCCGCTGTAAAGGATACAGATATCATCCTCGTTAGGGCTAGTGGCATACACGAGGCTCAAATGGTGCACCGCGCCTAATATATCGGAACCCCTGTACTCCTCACTAATGAGAGATACCTGAGGTTTCTGAAATATTCTCTGTAGGGGGTCAATCCGCACGTTTTTAAGGTCATCTGCATTATCGCAGACGTGAGCGGCGGTCATTAAGTACGCCCCATCATCGGCCGGCCCACGACCCACAACAAAAGCAGATGCAGTCATCCCAAATTCGGATTCTATACAAACGTTGGATTTGTTTTTCTTTCCCTTTCTTTTCTTCTTTCCTTCGCAGATCTTTATTTTAACTGTTTTTGTTAGGCGGAAAAAGGACTGTGTAGGAAGGTCTTCAAGGGGCCCGGTTTGAGACACGGCCCAGAGTAGTAGAAAGGCGCTCATAACCCCCAACAAAACGGGACGCGGATATGAAGTTAGTTTCTTAAAACCACCCTTTAACATCTACACTAACTAGGCGGGTTATGTTATTTTGATATGAAAGAGGAAGTTTGGGAGTGGGTTGGGCCGTTTTAGTTGGTACCTTCTGACTCGCCGTCGATTGTCATTAGAATAACCATATTGGTATTCTTATCGTATGCTAAAGTAAGCATGTCCGCCCCAGACGCGTCCATTATATCGCGCTCTGGAACCCTGAGGGTGCCCCCGTTCCTTTTCACAACAACTCCAAGTAGAAACAAAAGAACGTCGGAGTTTTTTAAAATACTATCCACCGGCAAGGCCTCCCATAGTTAAGACTACAGTAAGTATGCGTTGGATAATATAAATTATTCTCTTTTGAAACTTTAAGAACTAGTTTTCGTCAGCATCCGGATTGCAGTTAAACACCAGCACTATTTTGCCAGTGTTTTCTTCACGCACCTCTAGCTGACTGTAGTTTCTTACATCAAGTTTTATAATTGCTCTTCTGTCTGGGGTACACTCTCGAATATACTCCCATCCGGTGCTTGACACAAAGCTCGTAAAGTTCTTGTCATCAATTTTGTACGGCATTCGAATTCCCCACAGGTGATGCCTGGTTTTTGGAACAATTTTAATCTTTCTCATTATAAATCCCCTTTCTCTGGTACAGCACTTTCGACTATCGCCCTCGCCGCATATTTATCTCTAACCGATTTGGTAATTGGTACTGGATCCCCGTCGCCATCAATTCTGACAAATTTCATTCTTGTAATGCAGATGACCTTCTGGGAGCCATTGTAAGTACTTGTTCTTCTAGCTTCGACGTTAATTTCGACAGAACTGTTGTTGACCCTATCGACACATCCGTAAATTTGTATAATTTGGCCTGGACGCACTGGTTTGCGAAATTGTACTTTTTCAATGCTTACAGTAACCATTCGTGGTGTTTCGCAAACTAGACAGGCATATGCGACTGCAGCCTCGTCGAGCCACGAAAGCATCTGACCGCCGAAGAGGTTTCCGTGGAACCCCACATCGCGTGTCATGCACTTTCTAGTTGAGATCAACTCCATGTCGCGCATTTAATCTCGCAAAAACTTCTTCAACTCTTGAATACGTTTCGTTGGGGACGCGAGGCCGCCGACGATCGTGTATGCTACAAGGTTTGTTTTCGAAGGATCCTCATAAATGCCCCGGTGCACCATTGCGCCTCCGGTAATAGCGGCGAGAGTATCAAAACCGTACTCAATCGAATCCATTAGGCCCGCAACCTCCTCGTACACGTTAGACCCTCCTACGACAACGGAGGCGGCGCCTGAGGCACTCTTAAGGTCGAAGCCACCTGCGAGTAGGGTCTTTTCGAGGTTGTTTTTGAGGGCCGTAGATATGCCGGTTTCGCTATTTATATCCTTGACGCTCGTGACGCCAAAAATCATACAACCTCTTGTTTTCATTATGGAATCATAGTCCATCGGATCAAAAGAGGTGTAGTTGCTGTTCTTGGTAGCCAAGAGGTTAAAGATGTGAAAAAGACCCGCAACGGTGCTGTTGATTGTTGGCCAAAACTTCTTTACCGTTAATTGTGGATAAAGCTTCTTAATCTTATCGTTATCCACGATAATCAACGGAGCAAAATCACCCTGTTCTGCGCGCTCTAACAAGTTCGTGATCCGTGTGTGGGCATTCTTGGCTACCTGTGGGGAACCAACCTCTCCTGTGGTGGGGAGAGACGCGATGACCCCTACACGCTCTTCTGCATTATCGTGTCCAACATAGGTAAAATAATCCTTGGCAATATCAACCAAAGTGTTTACGCTTCCGCCGCCCGTACCTCCTGCGACGCCGACGCATACCAAGATACGGTCAACCTTGTTACCAAACACCTCTCGGAGCCGATTAAACACCTCCTGTCTACGACTTTCATAAGCCGCGGCAGCCTTTGTCTGATCCTTGCCCGCACCTTGACCTCCTTGAAAATCTACGTGAAACTTGTGATTTTCCGGAAGCTCAAGTAAAGCAAGGTCGGATTCCGCCGTGTTAAAAGCGATAGTCTTCTTGTATCCAAGATCAAAGAAAGCTTTTGCAATACGACCACCACCCTGACCTGATCCGATAAGTCCGTAAGTCAACGCACCACCAGATTGGTCTTCGACACCTGCCGACTGCTCGGCTACTTCTGGATCAAAATCCTCGATGTCCAAGGTTGGTATGTTTAAGTCAAGCTCATTCATAATGTTGTCTCCTAATTAAAGTCCCTGCATTCGCTGGACAATGCGCTGAATATCTGACTGAATTCTCTTATTTGTGTTAACCTGCTCGCGGCCGAGATCCTCGACGGTGTCACTCATTTTCGTCAGGCGCCCACTGAGAGTGGAAAGCACTTCAATCTGTTTGGTTAACGTAGTAACTTGATCTTGAAGTTCGTTAACCGCCTCTTCTAATTGTTTAACTGTGGCCATTTTATTCTCCTTTGTATAAAGCCGTTTGTGGTGGAGGCGCCGGGAGTCGAACCCGGGTCCTAAATAAATCCACATATTAGTCGTTCACAAGATTAGTTTACCTTTTTTACGCAGAAAAGTTAAACAAAAACTGCCTTAGTCTCCGCTACCAGAGCTTCTTTTTTTCCTCAGAAAGAAGAAACTGCTTTTTGCTAGCGTTTGGTAAAAAGGTTGCTAGCGACCCCTGCTTAAGCAGCTAGTGCTACAGCGTTTTCAACGTCAATATTGGCGTTTAAGTTTTTAAGCGTTTTTACAGAGTACATCGCTTCCCTCTGTCTTGCACTAATATGTTTCCTTACCTAGTCGATACCAGTTCACCCCCGTAATATCCATTGCCAGCGTTTTCTATTCAGTAAGTAGTCAAAGTCTAACTCACGACGATACGCTTCTTTTTCTGCCTGTAATTCAAAATAGGCGCCAGGACCACTGAATCCGCACCATCGTAACCATAAGTAGTTGAAAATATACAGTATATAGAAACCAACTATTCCAGTTTCCAGTTGTTGTTGGAAGTGTATCTCTTCGTGGTTTCTGAGAATTTTTCCTAAAGTACCCTTACAAAAGATGAATGGGAACAAAGTTATGCAAGAAATTTGTATTGGAGCAAATTTCTCTAACAACCTTGGAACCCTACTGTTCTCGACCACTATTGGCTTCAGATTCCTCAAAGTACGTTTCTGTTCCATATTTCTTAAGTATCTTGTTTAAGTCAGATTTTTGAACGCCTAGAAAACGAGCAACTTCTCCCTTGGTCCTTGCTGCGGAAAGTGCGTATTTCAAAACTGCATCCCTAGTTACATCATGCATAGAGGCCCAGATTGGAAGGCCCAGTAACTTACCTCCTACGCTTTTTGATGCCAACTCAAGTTTGAGGCCGATTACTTCTTCCAAGCTCAAACAATTAAACATCACCTGAAACTCGTCCGTTATTTTGTGTTCTCTTTTCAACTTGTTGATTAAGCTGTAATGCTTATTCTTTCCTTGGAGCTTCCTCTTCTTCTTCCACATAAATCACCGTACCTTCGCGCGCATCATCATCCTCCTCCGGAGGAGTGAATTCCGGTCATTGTTCGGCAATCTTCAAAAGTTTATTATAATTAAATTCCAACAGATCATCACCTGGTGGGGCCGGCACATCGTCGGCATCCTTTTCCTGTTCATACTCAGGCGTGGTGGGCTCATCAATGCTGCCCTTTAAATCATCCTCGAATTTATCCATATAAAGTTTGAGATTTGTCAGGAGGTAATCGTAGAAAACCTCTTCGTCTTCATCGTTATCAAGAAGGTCATAAGCATCGACAATCGCCGTTTCAACCCTCTTGAACACGTCTAATGCAACATTCCGACCAGTGGTATCCATGCCGCCAATAGCAAATTCTTGCTTCTTTTTCTCATCAGGGGATAATTCTTCCTCGTCCGGGGGATCAATATCGATAAACCCCTCAGGAGTATCATCGTTTTCAACATCCATGCTGATCTCGTCCTGCTCCCCCAATTCAGCGGCGCCATCCGTGGCGGCGTCGTCCTTGGTCCTGAGCGCGTCTGCGACGCGCGTCGGAGCTAGCAGGTTTTGTGTACCCTTTACAATGTGTGCACGAAAAGAGTCTCTCTGCTCCTGACTTGTTGTTAGCTGGTAGAAACCATCTTGAAGAATGGGGATAATCTTTTTAAGAAGATCTTCCAACACGTTGATTCCCGTCGACTGATGAGGCACTTTGTCTCCAACTTCGGTTTCGACAAGGAGCCGAACAATATTTCTCAATTCTCCTTCTTTACGAACTTCTTCATTTAAATGGTGTTCTTTTCTCTTATTAACAACGCTGATTGCTTCGCGAATCAGCTTCCTTAATTTCATTTCCTTTGCAAAGTTATTACGATCGATTTGCATTTGCAGTTCCTCTTGATAGTATATAGTCTAACACCTCTTTAACACACTGTTCATCATCTTCGCGTATGAGGCTGTTATTCTTCTTCTTTTTGCCATCACGTTTTCCTGGGCCCGCATAACCTTGGACTGAGCCCGGGCCGATGGCGGATATCTCCTCGATCTCTTCCTCCTTGACCTCGTCACCGAGTTGCGCGCAGGGACAGCGTCGTTGTTTTTCAGTTTCTACCTCCACCATCACCTCTTCTACTAAGCGGCGAATATCGGCAAGGGAAGAGATTGACTCGTTCTTCCTGGTTTTTTTTTGGATTCCGCTTTGAAGCAGATTAAAGATACTCTCTTTTTGATCGGGTGATAATTTAGGCGGCAGTTGTTCGAAAAACGCCTCCTTCTGGCCTCCCAGAATATAGCGACGCATTTCCGTCGCACTTAAGTCTTCTGGCACGTTGATGTCTATCTCTTTCACTGGATCTAGTTCGTAGTTGACACCGTGTTTCTCAGCATATGCTGGAACAGCGTCGTAACGAGTGTCGCCAAGCTTAACATCTTTATCACCAATCACCATCATCACAGTATCGCC
>Ga0098039_1000191_pt1 | contig 28092 bp, 24 predicted proteins | sample 6_EtaG_FD_75047 | JGI IMG/M metagenome (GOLD analysis project Ga0098039, IMG submission 75047) | Marine viral communities from the Subarctic Pacific Ocean - 6_ETSP_OMZ_AT15160 metaG | ecosystem: Environmental > Aquatic > Marine > Oceanic | place: Pacific Ocean | collected 2015-01-08 | reverse complement strand
TCGTTCTTCGATGGCTCGACTGCTTGAAAATCAAGCTAAGGAGCTTTTACGTGAGGCCAGTTCAATGGCCGCTGGAGATGTCGAGGGTTTTGCAGCCGTCGCATTCCCAATTGTTCGCCGTGTTTTCGGTGGACTTGTTGCTAACGATCTTGTTAGCGTTCAGCCCATGAGTTTGCCTTCTGGTCTGATCTTTTTCCTAGACTTTACTTATGAAGATAGTAGAGACATGGGTGTATTAGCTGGTGAGTCTGTTTATGGTGGCGGTGTTGTTGCATCACAAATAACTGGTGGTGTTAACCAATTGACGGGATCTGGGTTTTACAACCTGGCGAATGCACAGTCTTCACCGACTGGTTCTTCGACCGCGCTTACCGACGTGACGTCTGGTGATCCAAATGCCCAATCCACCATGACAGTTACCGTTGAAGCTACTGCAACGAATACTCCGTTTGCAATCGGCGGCACTAAAATCTCTGAATTGTCAGATGGACAAAAAACAGCTATTCGTCATGATCCGGATGTTTTGGCACAAACAGCTGGACGAGTGTACAGTTGCACAGTCTTGTTAAGCAAAGCTCAAAGAGATAGATTTAACCAGAATCTGCTTACTACTTGGAGTCTTGTAAACGCCATTGAAGGTGAAGATGGGACATTCGAAGATTTCGGATTGTCTGCCAACAACATCACGCTTGTTCGCCGGCTAACAGAAAAAGGAACTCGGAATGCTTCTGGGAAATTGCGGACTGACGCAACAAACCATGAGCTTCTGTTTACTTTTTACTATGTGACGAATGTCGACACAGCTGGGAACTTTGTGACGAGCACTACCAACCTTACCGCCTTGAGAGCACCGATGGCAGATCAATTCAACGCTGCTAATGCAATTGGGGCTGTTGTTGGTGGGAACGTGTGGGGTCTTGAAGAGCCTTCGCCATCAACTGGCAACGTTGGCGTTACGAAAGAAGCCGGTAATAAAAACACCATTGCAGAAATCGATATCAAAGTAGATTCGATTGCTGTCACGGCAATTACCAAAAAGCTCAAAGCAAAGTGGTCGCCAGAACTTGGTCAAGACCTTAATGCTTATCACAACCTTGACGCAGAAGTTGAACTTACGTCAATTCTTTCTGAGCATATTGCTCTTGAAATTGACCGTGAGATTCTTAACGATCTCGTTAAAGGCGCGACTGCTGGTACTTATTACTGGTCGCGTGCACCCGGATTGTTTGTACATCGCACACTCGGCACTGAGCTTGGTGCATCTTCGGCTGCACCGGACTTTACCGGTACCGTTTCTGAGTGGTACGAGACTCTTGTAGAGACTATCAATGATGTCTCCGCACAGATTCACCGTAAAACTCTTCGCGGCGGAGCTACGTTCCTTGTGACTAGCCCCGAGGTTGCCAATATTCTTGAGTTTACTAGTGGCTTCCGTGCTAACATTACCCATGACGATGACAAGGGTACAGTTGGCGCTGTTAAATCTGGTAGCATAAGCAAGAAATGGGATGTCTACGTTGATCCGTATTTCCCACGTAACCTTGTTTTGGTTGGCCGTAAAGGCGGTAGTTTCTTGGAGAGTGGCTATGTCTACGCTCCTTATGTACCGTTGCAGGTTACTCCCACTATCTTTGGTACGGAAGACTTCGTACCACGTAAGGGTGTCATGACTCGTTACGCTAAGAAGATGGTTCGACCTGATATGTATGGTCTAGTAGTTGTACGCGGACTCCTTGGTGAGGCCGGCGCAACTAGCTAAAAGTTAAAGTAACTTTGAGTTAACCCCGATTTCTTTCGAGAGATCGGGGTTTTCTTTTATCTGAATACTATTTATAAACAGAATCGAAAGATTCGATACCTAGTTATTGGATGGGCAATGCGACCCATCTCCGTTCCCATGTGTGGAACGCGGACATGATTATAAATGGTTTTACCAAGGGAGGGTTTCTAACATGGGTACTAAGAGAGTAGGTTTGGCGCGCCTTGAAGCGCTAATGAAAGCTTTTGTAAGCTATCCAACATTATCGGGAGCAAATGCATATCGCGCTGCAGGTCGCAGCCTCTGCACATTTGACCAACAACCGATTGTTTTTCCAACTGGTTCTTTGAGCGCTTCTTTGCTTTCCGGCGGAGGAACGGGCGACGCCACCGATACGGGCGTCGAATGGGTTCCCGGCGCCGATACTATTACCAATATTCATCAATATTCATCCGGCATGAGATTACATGTAACTAATATCGGCGACCAAGCTACAAACGTCGTCCCAGCAATTGCTACAAACGGAATGAATTATTCATATATTGCAACTGACGACTTTGGCCTTCAATGGGAGGCTAGACGAGCGACAGAAAAGGGTGTTTTAAATGGCGATTACTTTAAAATCGGCACTAGTCCAAAGTTTTTCGTTCGATGTAGATTTACTTTGGTAGACGTTTCAGACACAGACGATTGTTTAATTGGTTTCAAACCAGTGGTAGCGCCCAACGCGACGGTGGACAATTATACCGATATGGCAGCAATTAATGTCAATGCAGGCAAATTCTTTATAGAAACAATCCTTAATAATGCAACCACCGTCACTGACAGCGAGCACGGCGACGCCACTACATGGGCCGATGGCGAGTCTCACGAGCTTAAAGTGGAGGTTGATAAGTCCGGCTCGCCTACTTATTACCTAGATGGGGCAAAATTTACGAACGCTGCCTTAAGTAGTTCCTTTCTTTTTGACTCAGGCGACCTTGTCACACCATTTATGTATCATATCCATGCAGCTAGTTCTACTATGGGCATTGTATATGAAGAACTCGAATGGGGTCTTGTATAAAATCTTCTCATTAAGCCCCTCTCTGCGGAGAGGGGTTTTCTTTTAAAATCTTTAACATAATATTGTATAATATCAACAAAAGGAGTTTACTATGGGAAAGAAAAAGCGCCGGATGACTAGTCCAAAATTTGCAAGAAAATTTGCAGCAAAGTTTGCAAAGTTTAAAGCAGCATTAGAGGAAGCGATTACCACAACTACTGAAACCTACGAAGAAGTTGTTGAAGAGAGAAAAGAGGTTGAAGAGAAAAAGGTTCCTAAAGTTATAATAAAAGAAATTGATGAATCTGTTATATCTGAGCCAAAACCAAAAAAACAATCTCGCAAAATTTCGCCCCGAAAAAAAAGGCCAGATTCTAAAAAGAAATCCGCAAGAAAAAGAAAACCCGCAAAGAAAAAGTAAATTAGATTTTTTAAAGTACTGCCAACTAATTATAGCGAGGAGATCTAAATGAATGGCAGTACCCACTTTAACACCTTCGAGTCAAACAAGCAAAATCACACTTCCAACAGGAAGCACTGCTAGCGATGTAAAAGACAACGCTGAGCTACCATTTCAAATCTATTCAGATTCAAGTACTAATATGTTCTCCCAATATTTTTGCGAAGCAGCTGCCAATCAAGTTGCGTATACCTATAAAAAACTTGGCGGAGACGTCTTAGATATTGAAATAACAACAGGAAGCATATTTTCAGCATATGAAGAAGCTGTATTGGAATATTCTTATATTGTTAATGTACATCAAGCTAAAAACATTCTAGGAAGTGCACTTGGCGCGGCAACTGGTACTTTTGATCATGACGGCGAAAAAATCGGCGCAGATCATAAAGACAAGATTAACCTTAGATATCCCAAATGGCAATTTTCTTATGGTAAAAAAATTGGAGATGGTATGGCAACCGAAGCTGGCTTTGGCGGCGCCACAAGAATATATTCAGCTTCTTTTGCAATAACAGCAAGCGTACAAGATTATGATTTACAAGAAATTGTTGAAGGAGATTACAATAATAATCCTAGCTCCAAGCTTGAAAATAAAATAAACAATAAAAGAATCCATATAACCAAAGTTTGGTATAAAACGCCGCACGCTATGTGGAGATTTTATGGCTATTATGGTGGTTTAAATACCGTTGGCGATTTGGCTAGCTATGGGCAATTTGCCGATGATTCAACTTTTGAAATTATTCCGGCCTGGCAAAATAAACTTCAAGCAATGGCCTTTGAAGATGCAATTTATACTAGAAATAGCCACTATTCGTATGAAATTAAAAACAATAGATTAAGACTTTTCCCGTCGCCACATATTGGATCTCCAGGCTATATTTGGTTTGATTTTTACGTTAAAGATGATATATGGGATCGTGACACTGAAAAAGATGATGGTATTGATGGTGTCAATAATATGAACACCTTACCATTTGAAAATATTCCATTTGTAAATATTAATGCCATTGGTAAACAATGGATTAGAAGGTTCACTTTAGCACTCAGTAAAGAAACTTTAGGACAGGTACGAAGTAAATTTGGCTCTATTCCCATACCTGGAGAAGCTGTTAGCTTAAATGGTGGTGATTTAATTAGCCAAGGACAAGCAGAACAAGAAAAGCTAAGAGAAGAGTTAAAAACAACGCTGGACGAACTTACATATGCTAAATTAGTTGAAAAAGAGGCTCTTATGGCAGAATCGACAATGGGCGTACATGGTAAAATTCCTTATCCTGTACCTATTGTATTAGGATAATAAAAAAATGCCAACTGAGAAATGGACACAGCCTAGCCAAGCACCTCCTCCGATGTTTGTTGGGAAAAAGGAACGAAATCTTGTCAAACAAGTTAACGATGAGCTTATTGAGCGTGTTATAGGCCAACAAGTATTGTATTACCCCATAAGTATGGAACATACTAATTTTCATTCTTTATATGGAGAAGCAATAGAAAAAACATTTTTACCTCCAATTAGAGTTTATGCATTGGTTGTTTGGAAAGGTTATACTACTGAAACAACAAGCATGGGAATTGACAGGAAGCCTTCCATTGTTATACATTTTCACAAAAGGCGCCTAACTGAAGATCAAGATTTATTTGTAAGAGAAGGTGACTTTGTTTTATATGGCGACACACATTATGAAATAGTTACTTTAAATGAACCAAGGCAATTGTTTGGTCAGACAGATCATAAAATGGAAATAGAAGCAACATGTATTAAATCTCGCAGAGGAACATTCGATGCCACGTAGAGAAATTCCAATTATACCCTCGACACTAGAAACTATCGATGAAGCTGTCTTTAAGCATCTTAATGAAGAGTTAGATTTAAAAACAACGACTAACAAAGGTCGAAAAAAAGTACCAATTATTTGGGCCTCCGCAGAAAGAGCGTATCAAATAAAAAATGACAAAGATTTAAGAGACGGCTCAGGAACATTAGTTCTTCCTTTGATTACAATTGAGCGTACGTTTGTTGTAAAAGATATGAATAGGAAAGGTATTTTTTGGGGGAATGTAGACAGAAATAGCCGCGGCGGTTCAATAGTTTATAAAAGAATATTAAATCAAGATAAGACATCTAATTTTGCGAATGCAGACTCTTATAGAGTAGAAGACCAATATAATTTTCCCAGGAAAAACAACAAAATTGTATACCAGTGGGTATCAATGCCAATGCCAACATATATTGAGACTACATATGTAATAACTTTAAGAACAGAGTATCAACAACAAATGAATGAATTGGTAACACCTTTTGCCACAAAAACTGGAGCAATCAATTATTTTGTTATGAGGGACAATAATCATTTTTATGAAGGGTTTATACAGGGCGATTTTCAATTAACAAACAATGTAGCTACTTTAGGCGAAGAAGAAAGAAAATATGAAACAAATATTAATATAAAAGTGTTGGGTTATTTAATAGGAGAGGACAAAAATCAAGAAACACCAAAAATGGTTATTCATGAAAACGCTGTAGAAGTTAAAATTCCTCGCGAGCGGATTATCTTCGGCGATATCCAAGAGCACTTAGACAATCAGGAAAACGCTGTAGATCGTTTGGAAAACGCCCCAGAATTATAAATAAATTTAATAATAATATTTTAGCTTTATAGGAAAACCTATTTTCAAAGAAAGTAATGGATTTTACAATTTCTCATTACTATTTATAGAAGAAAACAGTTTATGTCTTACGAGCCGTAAAGGAGAACTAAAAGAATGTCAGTTAAAAAATTTAGATTTGTTTCACCTGGAATTTTTATCAACGAAATTGATCGATCACAATTACCCGTAGAGCCAGCAAGAATGGGGCCAGTAATTATTGGCCGTTCTGAAAAAGGACCAGGTTTTGAGCCTACTGTTGTGCACTCATTTGCTGAGTTTGTAGAAACTTTTGGAAATCCCGCTCCTGGCAAAGAAGCCACTGATGTTTGGAGAAACGGCAATTATAATGGACCTACTTATGCAGCGTACGCCGCGCAAGCTTATTTAAAGAATAGTAATCCTGTTACATTTATTCGTTTGTTGGGTGATGAACATAGCAACCCAGATACTTGGTCCACATCGGTGATTGGCCAGCATGGTAATGCAGGCTGGAGCACTAAAAATTTAGTTGACAACACCGGCGGAGCCTATGGTTTGTTTGTTATGACTTCTGGTTCAAATAGTGTCAGTGGTGGCGACCACGCCCCGGTAACTGGTACACTTGCTGCAGTTTGGTATTTAAATGAAGGCTACATGTGGCTCTCTGGTACGCTTCGGGGTACCGAAACCGCCGGCGGCACCATCGGTGCTCCAATAGCCGTCTCCGGGTCCTCTGTGTTGCTTGGAAATATTGGAGATAAAGAGTGGAAAGTAATAATCAAGGATGCCTCACACAATGAAGTTCTGCGAACTTCCTTTAATTTTGACCCAGATTCTGATGCTTATATACGCAAAGCTTTTAATACTAATCCACAGTTAGTAAACGATCAAGTTTATAGTACTACTACAAATTATTGGCTAGGGGAGACATTTGAAAGATCAGTACAAGAAAACATCAGCAGTCTTAGTAGTAGTGCCAGCCAAGCTTGGGGCGTCCTTCTTCAATTGGGATCTGGCTCAAGTGAATATAGTAAACATCGTCACGAAGCCATTCCTAGTGAAAGTGGTTGGGTTATTTCACAGGATACCTCTAATGATGCCCCCACCTTTGCTGCCGATAATGATAATCGCGCGATAAGATTATTTAAATTTGTTTCTAGAGGTCAAGGCGGTGAATGGAATCAGAATAACATTAAAATATCCATTGAAGATATTAAACCGGCTAAAAATGATAAAACTTGGCCAATGTTTACTGTTACAATTCGTGCAATAGATGACACAGATAAACAACAAAAAGTTCTTGAAAAATTTCTGAATTGTAATTTAAACCCACGTTCTCCAAATTATATTGCTCGCAAAATTGGGGACAGAGAAACAGTTTGGGACAAGGCGAATAAAGTCTTAAAAGTTGGTGGAAATTATGACCTTAAATCAAAATACGTGAGAGTAAAAACAAGAGAAGAGGTCTACAGCAACACACTTGTGCCATTTGGTTTTTATGGCCCTCCAAGGTATAAAGGATTTGCTTTCTGCAGTGCTTCTGCGGGCGGGGTCGGCACCCTCATGAGAAATCCAACGAAAGCAACAGATTTGCAAGATACTTTTATTAAAGCAGGTGCAGATATGGATCTTGTTGCCACAGGAAGTCGATACGGCGCTTTCTTTAACGCCGGCAACGGCGGCGACGGCATCGCCGGTCCGAAACTCCAAGCAGGTGAAATTTGGGTTGGCACAAACAACTCTTTCTCCGGCGCCTTTAATTTTCCATCGTTATCCCTAAGAAGCGCCGGCAGCAACGGCGGAATTAAAGAGGAGACGAACGCTTATTGGGGAGTAGATACTACGCGGCAGGCCGTTGACGATCTTAGATATGACCCCTGTGTTACAGATTATCTTAAAAACCTTCCAGACCAAACTACTAAAGATTTAGTTGATTTTCATTTAGGGTCTAGCAATTTTAATGCTGAGTGCCAATTTGTATTTACTTTAGACGACATCATGTTAACTAACAACACAGGAGGTGATTTTAAATATGTTAGTGGAAGTCGCCAGGTAGCTGGCACCGCTGATGGAAGCACTCATTCAATTACTGCAATGAGCGGAACCAATTTCTTATTAACTTCTTCAGACGCCGGCGTCAACAAATTCACAATGTTAATGTACGGCGGCTTCGATGGTTTGGATATTGTAGAGCCAGAGCCTTTTAATAATACTCGGGGTCTGGCTTACAGTGACACCGGAGGGCCTGTTACAGAAAAAAGCAGTTATGCTTATTATTCAGTGAATAAAGCTATTGATATTGTGAAAGACGCTGAACGAGTAGAAAGTAACTTGATGGCGATTCCTGGTGTAACAAACCAAGATCTTACAAAAAGACTTGTTAGAGTTGCAGAAGAACGTGGAGATACAATGGCAATCATTGATATTGAAGAAGATTATCTCCCATTCACTGAAAATACCAATGATGCCATGACCAATCAAGGCAATTTAGATGACGCAGTGCGCACCATGAAAGATCGCCGAATTGATTCAAGTTATGGCGCCGCCTACTATCCTTGGGTTCAAGTTCAAGATCCTTTTAACAATAGGATTTTATGGGCACCTCCTTCTGTTGTTGCTTTGGGAGCCATGGCATATAGCGAATCTGTCAAGGACGTATGGTTCGCACCCGCAGGATTTTCAAGAGGCGGGTTAACTGCCACAGGGGCTGGAGGTCTTCCTGTTGTTGGGGCAAATCAACAATTAACTTCAAAACAGAGAGATAAACTCTACGAAGTAAATGTTAACCCAATTGCTTCTTTTCCGGCTGAAGGAATCGTGATCTTTGGCCAAAAGACCTTACAATTAACACCATCTGCTTTAGATAGGATTAATGTTCGAAGACTCTTGATCTTCTTAAAGAAAGAAGTTTCTAGAATTGCTTCTACTATATTGTTTGAGCCGAATGTTCAATTAACCTGGGCCACGTTTACAGCACAAACAGATGCACTGTTGAACAGTGTTAAATCAAGGCTTGGCTTGGCAGACTATAAGTTAGTATTAGATGATACAACTACTACTCCAGATTTGATTGATAGAAATATCCTCTATGCAAAAGTATATTTAAAGCCTGCTAGAGCTATTGAATTTATTGCCTTAGACTTTATTATTACGCGTTCTGGAGCATCATTTGAAGATTAAAGTGGTAAAAAAAAATATTAGCACTATTTATTAATAGAACTGCTATTGACGCAAGGGGATCTACGTAATGGGTTTTTGGAATGACAGACAAAATTTCGACACTAAACGAGCTTTTAGGTGGGTGGCGATTTTTAATCAAGTTGAACAATGGGCCATTAAATCCGTATCGAAACCAAGCCTTTCTGTTTCGGAAACTTCACATAGGTTTATTAATCATACATATTATTATCCTGGGAGAGTAGAATGGAACACAATTAGTCTTGTTTTAGTTGATCCAATGCAACCTGATGGCGTTAAAAGTATAATGCAACTTATTGAAGCATCAGGATATAATCCAGATATTCTTTCTACTGGGCCATATGAAACGATCTCAAAGACTAAGGCATCTACTGCCATGGAAAAACTTGAAATCAAACAACTTGATGCCAGCGGAAAGACAATAGAATCATGGAAGTTACGACATCCATGGATTAAAGACGCAAAATTTGGTGATTTGTCATATGATCGCGACGAGCTTTTAGACATAACTTTAACCATTCGATATGACTGGGCCGAACTTTGGACACAGCCAAGCCATGGCACGTGGCAAAGCCCAGGATCGGCGCCTTTGAACTTCCCATCAACTAGCACATACGTAGGCGGTGTCTAAAAAAATACTTTAAAGAGGTGATAAATGAGAAATAATGAGGATCGCTTTGGGGCGCCCAAGGTGGCAGATTCCCCAATCTCCCTCGCAGAAACTACGAGTGATTCAAGCACATTAAATTTTGTCGTACCCACAGACTTTGTTGAGCTTCCATCTGGGGGCAAATTTTATCCAGAGGAACATCCTCTGCATAATCAAGAACATATTGAAGTAAGACAAATGACTGCAAAAGATGAAGATATTTTGACTTCTAGAGCATTATTACAAAAAGGGATTGCAATCGAAAGACTGCTTCAAAATCTTATTATTAATAAAAATATAGATGTCAATGAAATTCTTGTTGGAGATAAAAATGCAATAATGGTAGCAGCAAGAGTTTCTGCTTATGGGAATACATATGAAACCAAAGTTCAATGTTTTTATTGTAACAGCGTTAATGATCATGCATTTGATTTAAATGAAGCAAAACCAAAAACAGCTGAAGTCGCCGCGGCCTCCTCAACTAAAAATGGAACTTTTGTCATCGAGTTACCCACATCTAAAGCCAAAGCTGAAGTACGATTCTTAAATGGCAAGGACGAAGCAAATCTTTTAGCTAGCGCCGAAAAAAAGAAACAATATAATTTACTAGAGAACCCAGTGACTGATCAAATGAAGGCATTTGTTGTTTCTGTTAATGGTACCTCCAACCCTGGAGAAACTTCTTCTTTTATAGATAATATGCCGGCAAAAGATTCTCATTATCTTCGGACCACATATATGAGTTTGGTACCAAATATTGATTTAACTCAAAAAGTTAAATGTAAAAACTGTTTCACAGAAACAGAAATGGAGGTTCCGTTTACGACGGACTTTTTTTGGCCTAAGCGATAAATATATGGAATCTGTGTATGAGCAGTTCTTTTTATTAAAATATTATGGCGGGTGGAGCTTCATGGAAGCCTACAATCTACCAGTTGGATTAAGAAATTGGTTCATAACAAGGCTAGTGGAACAATTCGAAAAAGAAAAAGAAGATTACGAACAAGCTCAAAAAAATACTAAAGCCCCCTCTTAAAACATTATCTGTTTATCATTTTACACAATACAACTATTTACTATTAGCATAAGGAGAAGTGCACAATGAAGCAAATTCTTTTAGAAGATAAATTGAGACCTTTGGAGATCAATTTTCATAAATTAAAAAGCAATCGGTTACAAGAAAGTTTTTTGGCGATGTTCGGAGAAACAATTAAAGTAGTTTTAAAAAGAATGTTCGGCAAAATTCCATCACCAGATGAATACAAAACGATGGTTGCAGAAGCTGAAGAAAATGATCTAACACCAGAGGATAAACAACAGCCTGGTGTACATAAAGATATGTTACAAAAAGAACCAACTGAAAAATTTGAATTAGTTGTTGCTGGCACGGACGAAGAAATTCTTTCTTTTGTTAACGCACTCAAAGCAGAACATCAATACATGGACAAATATTTACAACTTGGTATGGATGATGAAAGCACAAGAGAAACAAAATACCTCCTTAATGATGCTGTTGAAAATTTTGAAAGAACTACTGGTCTTTTATGGCCTTTTGTATAATTTGAGGAAAATGAAATAAATGGCGAATGGCGACAGTTTTGATCCTAAACGATTAGCAGAATATCAATCGATACTGCAGAATATTCAAGTTATTCTAGAGGACATTACAAGGAAAGATCAAAATCTTGCCTTAACGGCAGATCAGAAAACTAAAAAAGTCGCCGAAGAAGTATCGACTTTCCAGCAGCTCGTAGATTTAAAATTTAAAGAAGCTCAAGCTTCTGGTCAAGCCCTCGGCAACGAAGAAAAAAGAAACCTACTTTTACAACAATATAGACAAGGCCTTCAAGATCAATTAGCTAAGATCACAACCAGCCATCACCAAAATCGCCGTGCACTAAGAGATACAGAAGCAGAATTAAAAAGAATTAATGACCAGTTAACTACACTCGGCACCAGAACTAGTGCAAACGCAACCCAATTTGATGTGCTCACGCGAAAACAAGTTAGTGCCCACCAGGAAGTTTTAAAACTTCAAGGCCAACAAGTAGATTATAATGAAGCCGAAAGGCAATCAATAATACAAAAAATTACTGCAGAAATGCAGTACACAGATGCAAAATTAAAATCCTCTCAAGCAGTCCAAAGCTCCATGACTCTCCTCTTTGGGTTAGACAATAAATGGCGCCAAACTTTAGCAGGCTCTTTGATAGAAATGACAGCTGCCGCAACAAAAGCTCAGGGGATTGTAGGTGGATTAACAAGCGCAGCAGCCCATTTGTCAAATACATTATCAAATGTAGGATCCATGGGCAATGTAATTGGCTCTTCTATGATGAAAGTACAAGAAATGACTGTTACAATGGTACATTCAATTGATCGTGCTGATGTTGGATTAAGAAGCGCCACAGGAGCAGGCAAAGATTTTACAACTACTTTGATTGGCGCATTCGAAGATAAAGATATAAGAGCAATGGCAGGATCGTTTAGTGAACTATCACAAATACAAAGCCAATTATTTTCAATTTCACGTGCATACTCAGGATTTTTACCATCCCAAAGATTAGAAATGGACCGAACAGCATTGGCCGCAAAACGTTTTGGAATTTCTATTAATGATACCGCTCTTGTTATGGACCGTTCGCTGCGAATATTTGGAATAACTGGTCCAGATATGATGAATAGGCTTTACAATTCAGCGGTTGCGATAGGCGAAACTCCGGTTCGCATGGTAAGCAATTTCAATCAAGCTATAGATGTCATGGCTCAATATTCTGGGCCGCGCGCGATACAAGTTTTGCAAGGATTATCCTCAATGGCTAAAACAACGGGCATTGAGATAAACCAATTAATTAGTGTTGCCATGCGATTTGATACATTCGAAGATGCCGCAACCTCTGTTTCAAAATTAAATGCAATACTAGGTGGTGCTTATTTCAACTCTATTCAAATGTTAAATGCTTCTGAGCAAGAAAGGTTATATTTGTTAAGGGCCGGCCTAGATGCAACAAATCGAAGTTGGCAATCATTAGATAGGTGGGAAAAGAAAGCTTTAGCAGCAGCCGCCGGGTTCCAAAGTATGTCTACTGCCTCCGCATTTTTCCAAGGAAACATGGAAAAAGTTGCAGACCTAACAAGAAAACAAGAAGAGCAGGCTGAATCACAGCGCAAATTAATTCAAATGGGCCAAGGCGTTGTCAGTATTATGGATCAAATAAGACGTGTCATGGAAGATGCAGGTTTTGCAGCAAAGCATATTATTGACTATGTTAGAGGAATTGTCGGTGTGCTAAAGACTCTGGGATTTGAAGGCATAGTCGCCGTAAAATTAGTATGGGGCTTAGCAAATTCTTTTGCAGCAGCGAAGTTACAAGCTGCCGCTCTATCTTCAGTGCTTCCTGGCGCAACAGCAAATGTATCTGCTATGTCAATTGCACTAAGAGGAATCGCGCCACTTTTACTTGCTGCCGGCGCAGCCTATCTTTTCTTTTCTAGCAAAATGACTGAAGAAAAATCTCCTCCCGCATATGCACTACCAGGTATCATCGCACAAGGCTTTTCTTCAATGGCTCAAAGTGCCCGAAAAGCAACTCCTGAGATTTCCACTTTAGCGAACAGTGTTAACGCAATAAATGATAAACGTGTTGTTGATTTAACAAGAGCTTTATCTGTCGCTAGCCAGCTTTCGGCGCCTAATATGGATTTTAATTCAGTTGCTAGTGGTGTATCTGAGTTGAGTAGAGCGATTAATATGTTAGATGAAGATAAAATTAATTCATTTTCTAGAGCGATTGGTACACTCGGCGCAGTTATGCGTTCGATACCAAAAGAAACTGTTGTTGCGGTGACACAACTAACAAGAGAGTCAAGAGCAGCATCAGCAATGCCTGCCACAGTCGCAGCGCGGACTGGAGCCCAAGTTTCTGCCCAAGGTAATGCTGTAGCTGTTGCACGTGCGTCTGAGGCTCCTCGACAAGGTGGTCAACAAAGGGGTCAATCCGGTGTATTAGTAACAGATAGTATTTCTGTAAATGTAGGTGGGACCATTCTTGAAAGAAAAATTGAAGACGTTTCAAGAGGGGTATATAGCCGAATGATGAGGAACGCATAATGGGAATATTTGATATATTTGGAGAGAAAAGACTAGGAGACGATCCTGCAACTGATTATGCTTATCAGACTGGATGGGCTGTTTTGCTAATAGAAAATTTGAATGCTGTAAGAGCAAACAAAACTGCTTCAAAGAAAAACAAGGTACAGTCAACAAGCGTAGCTTTTAAAGCGTTTATTAGAACATTTAAAGATTCTTTTAACGCCGGATGGCAAGAGACTCAATACCCTAATCAATCTGTTCCAATCGCACACCAATCAACTCCAAGAAGAGTCATACAAATTGAGTGGACAGTACCATCAGCAAGCAAAGAAGAGGCTGTAAAAAACTTAGCAAAATGCTCTTGGTTGGCGCAAAGTATGTATCCAACATTAAAATGGTCTGGTTACGCAGGGTATGAGCCAAAGTCATCGTTTATGGCAATTAAATTCGCGAACCTTATTCAAGCAAATACTGGCGGCGCCCTACCTGGCTATATTAGCAACTTTAATTACACTCCTAACTTTGTAGAAGGTGTTCATATATTACAAGAAAGCGAGGCTGCATGGGCAAATGGCTACGCACAAAGAAAGCAACAAAATCTTTTCCCGAACGTTGTTGATATTTCTTTAGAATTTAAGCCAATTCAAACGAGAGATTCATTTGGATTAAGTATTGGCGAGGATGAAACCGGCTGGAATAATTCTTCATGGCCGTATGGAATTAAAATAGACCCAAGATTAACACCTAGCTCCAAACCGAGCACTAAATCAACTACTCAGCTAGCGGACCCTAGGGCAACAAAAATAATTAATTCGCAAAAATCGGAGGTCACAGGATGAGAAATACAAGAAGACCACTTGCTTTCAATGGTAAAGAATTATATTCTGAGCATTTTGAAAAAAGGGGAGTTAATTTTATTGAACATTATTCAACACCAACATTAAAGCACCCGTCAACTAAACAAATCAAAAATTTAAATCTTGTATATCACAATTGGTCTCATGGCGATAAATATTATAAATTAGCATATGAATATTATAATGATTCAAAAATGTGGTGGGTTATTGCATGGTTCAACAAATTGCCAACAGAATCTCATATAAAGCTTGGTGATGTAATTTATATTCCAATGCCTTTGAACGAAATACTTAAAATATATGGATTATATTACTAAAAGGAGTCACAATGGGTAACGGCAATAGTTTTAACACCGGAGACGTAACTGATATACGCCTTGAAGAATCTGCCGCTCTCAGCAGAGGAGAAAGATATCGTTTTCAAGAGCAATGTTTTTTACATTTTTGGAAAGCGAACATTTTTGCAGAATGGGTAAGTTTGAAGCGCTACCCTTTAAGCTTGCATGTTGGAAGAACTTCGCCCGACAATAAAGACAATGAATTTTATAGGGACTATCCAGAGGTAATGGTGACTACGTGCCCGGACGGGAAGATCTCCACATGTGAAGCAGTGTACTCCCACCAGCATATTAGTTCTATTATTTCAGAGACTCCTTCAACAGTGGTGAATACTTTTAATAATTTGGATGGCGCCGACCTGTTTTTTAGTTTGGATTCTTCTATTTTAACGCAACTTAAGCCAGAAATAAGATTATATAAAATTTATCCATCAGTAGGAGAGACCTCAAACAAGACTTCGCACGAAAAACGAATCCGACACAAAATATTAATGCCTCTGGGCGAAAACATTAGAGCAGCTGAAGAAGGCATGCCATCGTCTAAGACAGGAATGTCTTCTATAGAAAATCTTTTTTATGATCATGGAGTTCTTGGAAATGTTATGCTAACTGATCTGTCATTTAAGTTTGCTGGAAAAAACGTGGCCCTGCTAAATACCGTGGAGAATGTAAGATTTACTTTATCTTTCTCTTCTTTTAATTTGTTCAATCACCTTTTTAAGCAAACTGTATACCCAGATGATGAAAAAACAACTGTCGATGAAAGCGAAGTTGTAGAATGGAGCTATAAAGATTTAATTTCGTATTCAAATAGATTCTTACGAAAAAATAACTCAACCAATACTCCTATCGATTCACCATCACTAGCAACTGATATTAGCTGCTATACAAGCGGAGATAAATTTATTGAAAATAATGCGAGTTTCGATCTCGGAGGCACCCCAAATTCTGAATTTTTTGAAATACAAATGGCAATTCGCTATAATCCAGATGACATAGATTGGGATATGTTTGGCACAGCTGCATATGGGACAGGCGACCAATTCATCACGAAGAAAACTTATAATAAAAAAAAGAAGAAATGGATAGCGGAATATAATGAAAGCCAAGAAAGATTAAAATCGTTTTTAAGAAACTCAACAATAATGCTGAGATTGCAATTTGCTGCTCATACAATTAAATATAATGCAAAATCAAGCGGCGCCGACCCAGAATTATTAATAGACTTTGAATATAAGGCTTATATTGAAGGTGTTTTAAACGACCCAGAGTTAGATATATTTAATTTAGGCGGGGAAGAAGGAGTGTTAGTAGACGCAGAGAATAATCTTGCACGGGCCCGAAGAACTTTAGAAGCAGTAAAACGTGAACAACTTACTTTAGGGGCAATATTCGGTCAAGACGGCAAGAATAAAAGTGCAGCTGCCGCATCATATAATAAGCTAAGAGGCTTTTTAGAAGACAATGCTGGGGTATTATCATATTTAATTTGGAATCCCAATAAGATGGGAAAAATGAAGAATATCATCCCTACAGATAAACATCTTGATAAAGCAGAAAGCGAAAGCAAAGCCAAATCCAAAAGGATGACAGAACAATTTGTTCAGGTTAGGCGGGGCCTTAAATTTGACCCCAAGAATCTAGAAACAGCATTAAATGATACAGGAAATGCAGTAGCTGTTTTTCAAGAAATGGTTGACAAACTTAGAGAGTATTTAAGGTCTTGGCGTCGCTTTAATGTTGGGCAAAAATATAAAAATATTTTTTCACATCTTTGGCACTTGGAAAGAGTATATTCCGTTGGAGTGAACCAAGCAGAAGCTCAGCTTGGATATTCTAGCAAGAGCGGCAAAATGGCATCAGAACAAAAAACAGCCAAGACTCGCAGCACGGAGAGGACCAGGAAACAAGATGAAACCGCGGCCATAGCCTTCCAACCAGATTCGGTTAAGGTAGTTCGACCTGTCGACCGTGGGTCAAAAGGCAATAAAAGTGCTAAAGAGATAGCGGGCGCATGGGAGGCAATATCCCAGACGTCGGATCCGACGCAGAGTATACAAAAAACAAAGAAAAGACACGAGGTTAAGTCATTAAGTCAAAAACAACAAGATATTCTAGGTGGCAAAGTTTTATCAAAGCCCAGCGACCTTAGCTCGAATAGTGCTAAAATTTATTTCACTACTTTAGGCGATATATTGGATGTCGCAATTACAATTGCTTCTTCGGGTCATGGCACATTTGATAGGGGGATGGGATATTTACTTGGTCCACTGCTTGAAAATCATTACGGAACTTCTGCGATTAGTGACAGATATCTTTTTAATTTAGCTTGGGTACCTATTTCTTTAAAAGCTTTGATGGGCTTTTTTGCAAAAAAAGTAATAGCAAGTTCAAGAGAAAGATATTTGTTAGGCGATTTTATAAAAGACCTCATTCAAGATTTAATTTTACCAAGTTTGGGGTCTCGATGCGTTGAAGGGGCACTAGGCGGAAACCAAGAAATTGGAACGGTGACTTTCACAACTAAAATGAAAAAATATGATCCCAACGACGTGCGTCTGCCGTTCGATGGCAGAGGAGCCCTTAGTGAAAAATGGCAAAATAAATATGTTCCACCATTCCTCCCAGATTGGCGCCAACCGACGGGCACGGACACAGCCTCCTCGATATATCCACCCGGCGGCACTTCTTTGTACACACTAGACGAAACAGGGGTAGCATGGGATAGTACAACGACAGATGATGATCATCTTCGCAGACTTATTCACTTAACAGATATCACATCAATCTCTCCTGACACGCCAGTTTCACAGCAATATAATTATATGCTCATTTACGTAAATAATTTTTCGCCGATACATTTAGATCCAGCAAATGAAGAAAATAATATATATAATGGCATACATTATTTACATTTAGGAAAGATTCCCTCCATCGTAAGAGGGGCAACATTTAACAAAGAAAATATAGCCTACTTAAGGGAGGCGCGCGCGATGGGCCAAATAACTCGAACAGGAGGTGTCGCGCTAAGAGATGTTTATAGATTTAGCTGTTCTATGTATGGAAACAATATATTTAAACCAGGAATGTTATTTTTTGTAGACCCAACAAAAGATGGATCTGCAGATTATGAACAATGGAAAGATCTTGGTATTGGCGGTTTTTATAGAGTGGTCGAAGTTGATCATGCAATTAATGCAGGGGGAGATCCTTCGCACATAACAAGCATCAGTGCAGTTTGGGAAACTTTTGGAAGTTGTGATGGTGGTAAAAATAAAGGATTGGTCGACACAAGTTATGTTAATATTTTACTCGCCGGTGAGGCAGAACTCGCACTCCGAGCATCTATTTCTGGACGCGACACATTGCCCGTGATGTCAACAATGCCGGACTTTTAACATGAAACGAAAAAAGACTAAAACTAAGAAGGAGTTTATTTAAATGGCATCAATGGACGAGTTATTTGAAATTGCAAAAATTCCAAAAGGCAATAACTCAATGGGAAGCTCTAATGAGCTTTACGATGAGAAAAAATATTATTATGAAAAAGTATATCCAGATGGGAAATTGCCTTGGATTGACAAGCCTTTTGATTTCATTAATGAAAATCCTTTGTATGGAAAAGTTAATTTAAATGGAGATTATATAATACCCAAAAGTGCTCATGTCGACGGGGAGTTAACTTACAAAAGAATGACAAATCTTAACGATGGCGCAGGCCAAGTCCTTGTGTTTGATTTTGTTGCCGCAGCTTTTAAGGATTTAAAAGCAAATATTAAATCTTTGGTACGAGCTAGTTGGCTTTCTTCTGGCGGGCCGATTGCAGATTTTGTAGCAAGCAAGGGCGTCCCGGATCTTGGGGCAATAAGCGCACTACAGAAAAAAATGCACTACTTTGTTTTTGTTTCTCAATTCCTCTCTTCCGGAACGCCGAAACATAAAGAAAAAATATCAAACATCTCAGACTTTACGAATCTTTTTCTCACATATTTAAAAGGTGTCGCCTCAGAGATACCATTTACAAAAAGTGGCACAATTAGTACCTACTCCACGTCACCATTGGCTACTGGCTTATGTGTTGAAATTGATACAGAAACTTATGATAATGATGAAAAGAAACACAAGTTTCTTACTGATCCAAACTTTAATGTTTATAGAATTGTTGCACGAAGGTTTGGATTTATGATAGATAGAAATGTGCCGTGGAGGTTGGTCGCAGATGTTAAATCACTTAAAATGCGCGAATATATGCGAATTGCATATGAAGAAAGTATAATACAAAAAAGACAAAACGCCATCGTAGAGGCAACAGAAATAGCAATAAAATCAGAATTTCCCGAATGGCCAACAGTGGAAGGCATTGTAGACGGCACTTATGAAGGAGCTAACCTAGAAAAAGCCACGGCTAGCCCTTCAGAGATCGCCGAACGCCAAGAACAACTGGAAAAAGAACTTAATGATGTTTTAGTTGACGTGGCAAACGAAACATTCGCGGCCGGCCTGACGGAGACAAAAGAACTTTATAATGCTAAAAGCCCAGAATGGGATATTAATGGAGCAGCAATATGCACAGGAGAAACCTTTAAAGTATGTCGGTCAAGAGTACTTAAATTTGATAAATTTTTTGAAATTTACTATGATATTCCATACTTAGACGAAATAGAAGAAATTAAAAAAACTGTATATACTTGGTACCTAAGCTATTATGTACAAAACCCGATCACTAAAAAAAGAATTTTATGTTCTAATAAACCAGGAATAGCACCAAAGTTTACTACTAAAGAAATAAAGTTAAAGTTGTTATCTGAACAAGAATATGATAAATTATATAATGAATTCTTTTGGATTAAAATGTATTTTGATATCAAATTGGCGGAAAGTAATATAAAATTAAAACTATTTGAATATAATAAACATCTAAAAAAGATAATGGAGTTGGCAACTTTAAATTTTATCGATAACACAGGGAAATCTAAATTAAAGGGCACCACAACGAAAAATCACGACCATACACATAAATATTTTGTTGATAAATATGGGAATGGCACAGTGGCAATGTCCAGTGTCGGACCACAGTCGCAGTGGCACGATCACAAAATAATCAATTGGGCTATACAGCCAGTTGGGAGAACAGGAACATCTCTGGGAGTCGTAGCCGGTCCATTAGACCACACACATTCAATCAATTCTGATTTACCTTTTGCGCTGGCTTACATTAACAAAATCATTAGAAAGAAGATGAAAGGCTTAAAACAAATATATAGAAAAGAAGATAAAGAACAAGCAATTGGCGAACTAGTGTTAAACGCTTCTCAAAATGGAATGATCCCCTCTTAAAAAATATTAAAAAATTGTTTGATATTTTTACCAAATGTGATATAGTATGAATTATGTTGTTTCAAACATTCGACGACAAAAAAAACTGCAACGCAACGTACACAAAAAACAAGCTGTACCTTAAAACCTTTCCTAAAAAAATGACAAAGACCTGGGCATATTCAGAATCATTAAAGAATAAAGACAATATTGAATATGCACAAATTTATTGTAAAGGAAAAACATTAGATGCAATATGTCCAGAATATCTTCAAAAAGACTGGGAAAAGGTTAAAAATAAATTGATCGCCTTTTATAAAGCATGCGAAGAAGCACAGCTAGATTTAAACAAGCATTGTTTTTATGACATGACACCAAAATCTTTTTTAGAAGACTTGGCTCAAATTAAAAACAAAATATGTGATTTTGTTTTTTCAAGTCACGAAAAACCCAAAAATCATGACTTCATGCTGCAACTCATAAAAGTTCTAACAGAAATTAAAAATACAAAACTTAATGTCAACTATTCGGCATTAAATAATCGCCGGCACGAATTTAAAGTTAGAAAATTTATATCAAACAACAAAAATAATCTACCATACATTAGCTACGACCCTTTTAAAACAAAAACAGGAAGACTTTCTACCCGGCCAAGCACTTTTCCTATTTTAACCATGGATAAGGACTATAGAAGAATATTAAAGCCAAACAATGATTGGTTTATAGAATTTGATTTTAATGCTGCAGAGTTGCGTGTTATGCTTGGCCTCCTGAAAAAAGTACAGCCACAAGAAGATCTCCACGCGTGGAATGTTAAGAATGTTTATCAAGGATTAGTTACACGAGAAAAAGCCAAAAAAAGAATATTTGCATGGCTTTATAATCCAGAATCAAATGATTATCTTTCAACTAAAGCTTATGATAGGGGATCATTGTTACAAGATTGTTGGGATGGACACAACATACAAACAATTTATGACAGAACAATTGAAACTGATGAATATCACGCATTAAATTATTTGATACAGTCAACTGCAGCAGATCTGCTTTTTAAGCAAATGATTAAAGTTTGGGGAATATTGGAAGACAGAAAATCTAGGATTGCTTTTTGTATGCACGATTCTCTCATAATAGATTATTCTGAAGAAGACAAGGAAATTTTAACAAAATTAAAAAAGATATTTTCTGATACTGATTTAGGAAATTTTGTAGTAAACGTATCAGTGGGTAAAAATTACGGGGAAATGAAAAAATTAAGTATCTAAAATGAATATAATTGGTTTAGGACAAGCAGGCTGTAACATCGCAGAATACTTTAAACAGTATCCGCAATATAAAGTCTGTAAAATAGATGTAGGGCTTAAAAATTTCGAGAACGAGTACGCCTTGGAGTATCAAGCAAGCCCAGAAGCGTACGAAAGTAAGTTTCCAAATTTAAAACAAACTCTTTTGAAGGGGATGTCCGGCCCAACTTTGTTTATAACAAGTTGTGGGTTTATTTCTGGAGCCTCTTTACGTCTTCTGGAACAAATACAAAATACCTGTGAAGTGAGCGTACTTTATATCAAACCAGATAATAATAACTTGTCAAAAGAAAAAACTTTTCAAGAAAATCTAGTATTTAATGTTTTTCAAGAATATGCTCGATCTGGACTACTTGAAAGGCTTTATATTGTTGACAATACAAAAGTGTCCGAGATAGTTGGGGAGACGCCAGTACGAGAATATTATAATCAAATAAATAAAACAATTTGTTCTACAATTCACATGATAAATGTTTTTGAGAACTCAGAATCAGCAATGAGTACCTTATTCGAGCCCACGCTTACAGCACGAATATCAACTTTTGGCTTAGTAGATTTTGAAACAGGAGAAGAAAATATGTTTTTTGACCTTGACATGCCAAGAGAGAAAAGGTATTATTATGCTATCCCAGAGAAAATTTTAAGTTCTGATGGGACACTTGTTAAAAAAATTAAAAAACAAGTTAAAAATGGTCTTGAACATGATAAAATGAGAAACAGTTATGCGGTATATTCTACAAATTATGAAACATTATATGTATATTGTGTATCAAATAGCACCCTCATTCAAAAAAATGAAAAAAATGCTTGACACATTTAAAAAAATGAAGTATTATATAGACAGCAACATGAGAGAGTTATCATGTTGACTTTAACAAGGAGAAAATAATAATTATGTCAATTGATATGAAAAAAATGCGTGAACGTCTTGGCACGCTTAAAAATAAGGGCGGCGCTAGCGGCTTTTGGCGCCCTCAAGACGGCGAACAAACTATTCGGATTGTTCCGACAGCAGATGGAGATCCTTTCAAGGATTACTGGTTCCATTATAATGTAGGCGACAATCCTGGGTTTCTTAGCCCAAAAAGAAATTTTGGCGAAGATTGCCCCCTAGATTCTTTTGTTCGAAATCTTTGGCAAGAAGGTACCGAAGAAAGTCGACGAATGGCTAAAAAGTTGTCAGCCCGACAACGTTTTTTCGCTCCAGTCGTTGTACGTGGCGAAGAAGATCAAGGCGTACGTGTTTGGGGCTTTGGAAAACAAGTATATGAAAAGCTTTTGAATTTGGTACTAAACCCAGAATACGGTGATATCACTGATTCTGAAGCAGGTACCGATTTGACGATTGGTTATGGAAAACCTGCAGGAGCTTCCTTCCCAGTGACGAACATCACTCCCCGCCGACGAAGTTCCCCGCTTTGTCCCGATGGCCCTGAAAAGTGTCGCGAAGTTCTGGATAGCATCCCGGACTTTGATGAGCTTTTTGCCGGAAGTCGCAAGACTTTTGCAGAAGTCCAAGCGATGCTAGACGAGTTTCTTTTGGGGGAAGCAAACCCAGAAGAAGTTTCGTCTGAAACTACCAAGTACAATGCTAGCGAAAATAAAGATCAAGGGAATTCCGTTGATAAAGCTTTTGCTGATTTGTTAGGGTAGTGGATTTGTATGAAAGAGGGGAAGTTATTTCCCCTCTTTCATTTTTAAAAGGGATTATAATGGCAAGAACTAAAACAAAAAAAACCGGCACAATTTCAATCGCTGATATGCGGAATATCATTAATAAAAAAGCTGGGATGAATGTGGCCCACAATCTTAATAAAGATAGTCCAACTCTCGTTAAAGATTGGATTCCAACTGGATCTCGCTGGCTTGATTCAATTGTTTGTCGAGGCAAATTAGCAGGCATTCCAGTAGGTAAAATCGTAGAAATCGCAGGACTAGAATCAACTGGTAAATCTTATATGGCTGCTCAAGTTGCAGCCAACGCTCAAAAAATGGGCATCGATGTTGTTTATTTTGATTCTGAATCGGCAATTGATCCTACGTTCCTTGAAAAAGCTGGCTGCAATGTTGAAAATTTACTATACGTACAAGCTACCTCTGTTGAATTTGTACTTGAAACAATCGAAGAACTATTAGGCTCAAATGAAAATCGTATGCTCTTTATTTGGGATTCCTTGGCACTAACACCAGCAGTCTCAGATATTGAAGGAGACTTCAACCCTCTTTCCTCAATGGCAGTTAAAGCAAGAATTCTTGCGAAAGGGATGTCAAAACTTACAGTGCCAATTGCAAATAGTCAATCAACATTTTTGGTATTAAACCAGCTTAAAACAAACATTACACGATCTCCGTCAGAGGCTCTTACCACACCTTATATGACTCCTGGCGGGAAAGCCATGATCTATGCGTATTCTTTACGAGTCTGGCTCACTGGTCGAAAAGCAAAAGCTTCTTTCGTCTTAGATGACAAAGGATTTAGGATCGGCTCAGAAGTAAAAGTTAAACTTGAAAAATCTCGTTTTGGAACACAGGGCCGACAATGCAATTTCAAGATTTTGTGGGGAGACGAAGTAGGTATACAAGACGAGGAAAGCTGGCTTGATGCAATTAAAGGCTCAGATTCACTAAGACAAGCTGGTGCCTGGTACGAACTTTGCTATAAAGATAATACTTGTGAGAAATTTCAAGGCTCCGGCTGGGTTGATAAGCTTCAAAATGAAAAGTTTAGAACTCGCGTATTAGAAATTATGGATGAAGAGATTATTCGTAAATTTGATGATAGAACAGGAAACGCCGCAGATTATTACGAAAAAGAAGAGGAATGATTGAAATTTAGTGACTATTTATAATGGACATGAAAATTAGGAGACCTCTATGAAAATTTCTGTTGAAAGACTCAAACAAATCATCAAAGAAGAAGTAGACGCTTATGCCCTACAGGAAAAATTAACTGATAAAGAAAAAAAGAAGAAAGCAAAGCTTGAAGACGATCTCGACGACCTTGAACATAAGTGAATGAAAGAAGGAAAGCTGAGTTCAGCCTTGATGGAAAGATATCAGTTAAAAGAGTCGGTTGGCAAAGTGCTATGGCATTCATTAGATAAAGATGGTCAAATTGGCGAATATGATATGCGGTTTGGAGATGTGGTTGTTAAAGGAATTTTACCAGAACATATCGAACCAGTCCTTGAAGTCACACATGTACACTCAACGCAAACAAAGCGTAAGAAGAAAAAAAAGTAAATGCCCTACGTTGTCCGAGGAAAGTGTGTCTATAAAAAAGGGGAAGGCGGGAAACCTGGCAAAAAAGTAGGCTGCACAAAAGGCTCTATCAAAAAATACCTTGCAGCTTTACACATGCATGCAGACGAATCTCTTGACCGCGAACTTACCAAAGAAGATCTTGAAGAAATAATTAGGGAAGCCGTCGCTGACGTAGCAGATGTAGAGGATGTGGAATCTGCGACTCCTACAACCTTGTTAAAACGGAAGCCCGACCCTTTAAAAATTGAATACCAACCAGAAGAAGATTACACCCAGCGCCCCATTGGGCTTAGAGGAGTGTCTACTGAGCCTAAAAGTGCTTATGAACTCGCCAAAAGCACCCTGCAACATGTAAGAGATGTGACACCATTTGGTGTGACTGTTGGCGGCAAACAAATTGCACTTAATAAAGGCGCAAGATGGAAAGGTTTGGGAGCCGAAAACCCAAAGTATACTCTTTCTTTGACAGGGAAATTTGGAGGAGAAAAAGGTATTACACTGGAACAAATCATAAGAGAAGAATTAGAAAAATTACTTCATGAACAAACCATTTAAATCAATTAAAAACAAAGGAGAAATTAAATGAAACTTAAGGCAGTTCATTGCCTAAGTTGCAATGATATCATATATTCAAGAGCGCCAAATGACTTTAGAAATTGCTCTTGCGGTCAGATTTTTGTTGACGGAGGACGCTCATATTTTAAATATGGCGCAGCGCCTAACGCAGAATATAAAATAACAGAAGTGGAGGTTAACATCCCTCTCAGCAAATTATATGAAGACTGGAATCAAATGTCTGATGAATATGGTATAATCCACGCGGCATAATTTCCTTTACATATTAATAAAATTGTGCTATCCTAGATAAGTGATTTGGCTGGATGGCGGAATTGGTAGACGCAACGGACTTAAAATCCGTTATCCGTAGGGGTGTAAGGGTTCGAGTCCCTTTCCAGCTACTTTTTAAAAAGGAGAAAATATGAGCTATAAAACGCCACATAGAAAATTTAGGCGAAGAAGAAAACTCGGTTCGATGAAACGTAAAAAACGCAAATTAGCTAGAAAGAAAAAGAAATAATGAAAAGAGTTATGATAATAGATGCTCTCAATCAATTTTTGAGAGCTTATATAGTAAATCCAACAATAACGCCAAATGGAGATCCTGTTGGCGGAACCGTTGGGTTCCTTAAGATTTTACAGAAGCTTTGCCGTGAGATAAAGCCAGATAAAGTTATTATATGCTGGGATGGAAAAGGTGGAAGCCAACGGCGCAAAGCCGTGAATAAAAACTATAAAAGCGGCCGAAAACCATTGCGCCTAAATCGTGATATTAAACACTTAACAGAAGAACAAGAACTGCAAAATAAAATTTGGCAACAGATCAGATTAATTGATTACCTAAATAAATTTCCAGTCACTCAGTTGATGTTTGAGCTTGTTGAAGCTGACGACGTAATTTCTTTCGTTTGTCAAGCGTCTGATTTTAAAGGATGGCAGAAAGTTATTATTTCTAGTGACAAAGACTTTTTTCAATTATTAGATGAGGAAACTGTAGTTTACAGGCCAACACAAGGCGAGGTTTTAAACAAAAACAATATCATAGAAAAGTTTGGGATTCATCCTACAAATTTTGCTTTAGCAAGAGCAATTGTTGGAGACCAAAGCGATAATTTAGATGGAGTCCCTGGTATTGGATTGCCAACGGTGGCCAAAAGATTGCCATTTTTAGCCGAAGAAAAAACATATTCCATCACAGAAGTTTGTGAACATTGTAAGCTTGTCGAATCGAATTTGAAAGCGTATCAAAACATTTTGGAGAACAAAAATATAGTCAAAGAAAACTATAAATTAATGCAACTGTATAGTCCAAGCATGTCAGTGCAGACAAAAAAAGAAATTAAAAACATTGTTGAAAATACTGAATTAACATTTGACAAAACTAACACAGATGGCATGATGTTGGAAGATGGAATATCAAAAACAAGCTGGCTAGATTTGTTTGTTGCATTTAAAAGAATTATACTAAAAGGAAAAAAATGAAAAAAATATTAATATTATTACTCACAATGCTTTGCATAGGATGTGAGATTCATACACCAACAGGCTCAGTCGCAGTTGGCCCCCATATTGAAGTAGTTGAAACTTGTACCTATGATGATACGCCATATTATTATGAAGATGTTTGGACGTGTTGGAATGGTTGTTGTACCTGGATAATTGATTACCCTTACTACTACACAACCTGCGAAGAAACATGGTGTGTTTATGAGACCCACGCGGGGTTGGCTACTTATTGTAGCTGGGAATTGGTAGATGAATATTGTTATTAATAAACTATTTATTATTGTCATTCTTTTAAGCGGGTGCAACGTAGTATTCCCAGGAGAAAGATGCAACCCAGAAGATTCGATACCGTATACAAAAAGTGATGTAGGGGAATCACACTGTACTGATAAATGTTGCGAATTTATCGTCTATTCGGCAAACGAGGCATGCCATGAAATGTGGTGTTATAGTGATTGTGCTTGGGAAATAATGCACGAATATTGTTATTAATGCCCTCGTAGCTCAGATGGAAGAGCATTGGTCTTCTAAACCAATGGTCGCAGGTTCGAGTCCTGCCGAGGGTACTAAACTTTAACTTAATTGGAGGTCGCGTGAAAAATTTGTATTGGTTAGGTGGCGAGAAAAATAAAGACGTAGAAGAAGAGAAAAAAAGCAATATCCTTGTAATATCCGACTCCGGAGATTCTGAGGACAAAATTGAACGCTCTGATAATAGAATTTATTTTTATTCAGAAGTAACTAGATCCAAAGTCTTACAGCTAAACAAAGAAATTCGAAATCTCGGGATGGATCTCACCCAAGCGCGCAAGTTATTAAACATTTCTGAGCCGCCAAATATGTATATACATATTAATAGTTATGGCGGAAGTATTTTTGCTGGCCTCTCTGCTGTAGACTATATTAAAAACTCTGAAGCTCCAGTAACTTCAGTTGTCGACGGCTGTGCAGCTAGCGCAGCCACAATGATGAGTATTGTAGCAGATCATAGATTAATCTATGAACATTCTTTCATGTTAATCCATCAGCTTTCATCTGGCATGTGGGGGAAATATGAAGAATTAAAAGATGATATGAAGAACAATAATTTATTAATGAAAACGATTAAAGACAT
>Ga0098039_1000190_pt1 | contig 28181 bp, 27 predicted proteins | sample 6_EtaG_FD_75047 | JGI IMG/M metagenome (GOLD analysis project Ga0098039, IMG submission 75047) | Marine viral communities from the Subarctic Pacific Ocean - 6_ETSP_OMZ_AT15160 metaG | ecosystem: Environmental > Aquatic > Marine > Oceanic | place: Pacific Ocean | collected 2015-01-08 | reverse complement strand
CGGCGTCGGCGCCTCGGTCACGCAGCTCGGCAGCCACACCCTGCACGTAATCCGCGATATCGACCAGCAGCAGACGGGCGCCCTCGGTAGCGGCCAGTTCCGCCACGCGTTTTCCGATGCCCTGGGCAGCGCCGGTGATCACCATGACCTTGTCGGTGAAGCGGTCTTTCATGCGACCTTCTCCTTGGCCGCAGGCGCACTGGGTGTGAACTTCTCATAGTGGAAGGAGTTCGGTTCGATGCCTTGCTCACGGAAGAACCCGAGGACGGAATCCACCATCGGAGGCGGCCCACACAGGTAGACATCCACATCGCCGTCGTTCAGGGGCGCCTCATCCATGTGCTGGGTAACATAGCCCTTGCGCGGATGGTCGCTCTCCTCACCGGACACGACGGTGACATAGCTGAAGTTATCCAGCTCCCCGGCAAAACGATCCAAGATATCCAGGCACACCAGGTCGTCGTCGTTGCTGACTCCGTAGACCAAATGGGTCGGCAGGTCGCAGCCATTGGCCTTCATGTGTTCCAGCTTCGCCAGCATTGGGGCCAGACCGGTTCCACCGGCCAGCATCAGTACCGGACGCTCGATCGGGCGCAGGTAGAAGCTGCCCATGGGACCAGTCAGGGTGACCCTGTCACCGGTGCGGGCCTTGCCCACCAACCAGGAACTCATCAGCCCGCCCGGCACGTTGCGGATCAGGAAGCTCAGGTCGCGGCTGCCGGGTTTGGAGCTGAAGGAGTAGGCGCGGGTTTCCTCGCTGCCCGGCACCTGAATGTTCACGTACTGCCCCGGCAGGAAGGCAATGTCATCGTCCGCGGTGATCTTCAGTTCGATCGAGGTGGGCGAGATCAGGTTCACCTCAGCCACGGTACCGCTGACTTCGGCATTGCCGGTCTTGCACATCGTGGAAGCAACAGGCACTTCCACGACGCAATCGCTGGATGGCACCATCTGGCAGGTCAGTACCATGCCCTGTTCGGCTTCCTCGTCAGACAGCGCTTCGTCAATGTATTCCTCACCCATGTCGAACTCGCCCTGGCGGCAGGCACCCTTACAGGTGCCGCAGACGCCATCGGAACAGTCCATGGGCAGATTGATCTGCGCACGGTAGGCGGCATCGAGAACCGTTTCGCCTTCGTTGCAGGACACAAAACGGGTAACGCCGTCTTCGAAGTTAAGCGCGATGTTGTAACTCATGATGATGCTCTCCCCATCAATTACAGGTGGTAAACGTCCAGCACCTGATTGATGCAATCGTTGTTCAGGACCAGTCGCTTCTCCCGAATCAGCGGCTGCTCGCCGGTGATGTCCAGGGTGTAGAAGGACGTTCCGAAGAATTCCGCCGTTTTCTTGTAGCGGTAAGCCTTGGTCAGCCAGTTAAACCGCAGCTTCACTTCACTGTCGTCCTGGGACAGGATCTCCAGGTTGCTGGTGAAGTGCGTGGTGCGCGGCTCCGGCATGGAACTGGCTCCGGAACGCTCGGTCTTGATGCGGTAGATCCGGTCTTCCAGGCCTTCCTTGTTGGGGTAGTAGATGAGCGAGATCTCGCTTTGCGGATCTTCTGTCAGCTCATCGTCATCGTCCCAGGCCGGCATCCAGTAGGTGACGTCCTCGTGGTAGCAGGCCAGCCAGTTGTCCCACTCCCGGTCGTCCAGGAAACGGGCCTCGCGAATGATGAATTGCTCGATATCGTGATAGCTCAGGCTCATGCCGACGCCTCCTCTGATTCTGTTGAACTCGAAGCCAGGGGAATGAAACGGGCACGCTCGGCCTCGATGGCACGGGTCATTTCCACCTGCCAATGCTGGTGGTGGTTCACGTACAGGCCTTCGTCGTCGGGCCGCGCGCCACTCATGATGGGCTTCATATCGATCTGATTGGCGTGCTCGTCCGGACCATCAATCCAGTGCGCTGCACCACGGCTCATGTCGTTCCAGTGCATGTCGCGGGCTTCATAGCCGTTCTGGCAGGCGCGGAATTCCTCCAGGTCATCCGGAGTCCCCATACCGGTCACATTGAAGAAGTCTTCGTACTGGCGGATACGCTTGGCGCGCAAGTCCGCCGGCTCGTTCTTCGGACCAAAGGCATAGATGGTCACTTCCGTCTTGTTGACGTCGATGGGTCGGGTCACCCGGATCTGGGTGGAGAACTGATCCATCAGGTACACGTTCGGGTACAGGCACAGATTCTTGGTGGTGCGGACGATGGAGTCGGCACGGGCCTCGCCGTAGGTTTCCTTCAGGCGCTCCAGCTGGCTGAAGATCGGACGCACTTCCGGGTTCAGCAAACGGGTCCACAGCATCATGTGGCCGTTCTCGAAGGAGTAGAAACCGCCTTCCGCGGACCAGCTCTTGGCGTCCACCGCCTCGGTGCCACCCTTGTCGTAGTTACGCTGGCCCATGGTGGACAGGTAGTTCCAGTGCACGGTGCCCACATGATAGCCGTCGGCGCCGTTCTCGGCGGTCAGCTTCCAGTTGCCTTCATAGGTGTAGGTCGAGCTGCCCCGCAGGATTTCCAGGCCGTCTTCGGACTGATCCACGATGTTGTCGATGATCTTGGTGGTCTCCCCGAGGTGATCTTCGAGAGGGACCACATCGGCATTGAGACTGCCGAACAGGAAGCCACGGTAGTTGCCGAACTTCGGCATCTGCTTCAGGTCGTGGGAGCCGTCGGTGTTGAACTGCTCCGGGTAACCGCCTTTCTTCTGGTCCTTCGCCTTCAACAGCTGACCGTCGTTGCGGAAGGTCCAGCCGTGGAACGGGCAGGTAAAGGAGGTCTTGTTGCCCCGTTTCTTGCGGCACAGGGTGGCGCCACGGTGCGAGCAGGTGTTGAGGATGGCTTTCAGCTCGCCATCCTTGGTGCGGGTAATGACCACCGGCTGGCGACCCACAGTCACCGTAAAGTAGTCACCCGGCTCCGGGATCTGGCTCTCGTGGGCCAGGTAGACCCAGTTGCCCTCGAAGATGTACTTCATCTCCAGGTCGAACAGTTCCTGGTCAGTGAAGATGCTGCGATCACACTGGAAGCGGCCGGTTTCCGGGTCCGCTATCACCGCGTCGCGTACCTTTTCGGCGAGTTTTTCGAGTTTGCTGGTCATGTCATTCACTCCGTCTTGTTCTTGGGTGGCGCTTACGCAGCGTCGGTTTCCAGGGCGCGGCGGCGTGCGTGGCGTTCCTGGAGTTCGGGCTTGTCAGTGGCAACCAGGGCAACGTTGAACTCGACTTCGGTAATCGGTCCGGTTACACCGTGTTTGGTCCCTTCTTCGGACTGCTCTACACGCCTGGCTTCCACCACCAGCTCTTCACGGGTGGCAAAGGCAAAGTCGCTGTAGGTGTATTCGTCACCGGCGATGTTGATCTGGGTGGTCAGGTGCTTGTAGCCAGGCTTGGACACGAAGTAATGAATGTGCGCCGGACGCTGGCCATGACGCCCCAGGTGGTTCAGCAACTGCTGGGTGGAGCCTTCGGGCGGGCAACCGTAACCGGAGGGCATGATGCTCTGGGCGGCGTAGCGGCCTTCGGCATCGGTCTTGATACGACGGCGCAAGTTGTACTCGCTCTGGGACTGGTCGAAGTAGGAATAGGCGCCCTTGGTATCGGCGTGCCAGATATCCACGATGGCGTTGGCCAACGGTGCGCCGTTTTCGTCGGTGATCCGACCCTTGATCAGGATGACCTCGGCGTCCTTATCGGAGCCGTCGTCCATGCGGGCAAAGCCTTCGCTGATGGGCGCACCGGCCACATAAAGCGGGCCTTCAATGGTGCGCGGCGTGCCGCCGGTCAGGCCGGCCTGCTCGTCCTCGGCGTCCTGACGGATATCCAGGTAACGGTCCATGCCCAGGCCCGGGGCCAGCAGGGCCGCTTCGCCGTTTGCGCCCAGTTCGCCAACGTAATAGACGGCGCTCCAGAACTCTTCCGGCGTGACATCGAAATCTTCCACGATCTGGAAAATGTCGTGCATCACGCGGTGGACAATCTTTTTCATCCGCTCGTCACCGCCTTGCTGGTCAAAGCCGGCGACTTTTTCGAGCAGCTCTTTTACGTCGTTGGTGTGCATGGTCTTAACGGTCATTGTTGGTCTCCTCGGTCTTTTGTTGTTGTTGCTCAAGACATCCCAATCAGTTGGCAACATCATCTTTGAAGCCCCTTCACCACAGAACGGGGCCGGATCTTGTGAACAATCCTGCCTAGCGATCGTCCTCGTGAATGGAGGACGGATGGCGACACAGGGGCGCAACGGTGATGTCCATATAGGGGAACAGCGGAAGGTTGCTGATCAGGTCCTGCAGTTCGGCGTTGTCCTCAACGTCGAAAATGCTGACGTTCGCGTAGCTGCCCGCCACACGCCACAGGTGGCGCCACTTGCCTTTTTCCTGAAGTCCCTGGGCGTAGGCCTTTTCCCGGCCCTTGATCTCGGCAGCAACCTCAGCCGGCATATCGGTGGGCAGATTGACCTTCATTTCGACTTTGAACAGCATGTGCGCTCCTCCGTTATTGATCTTTGCGGCTGTATTCAGCGAGCTTGTCTTCGTTGATCGTGACGCCAAGGCCAGGGCCTTGTGGCAGGTCCACGCCGTTGCCGTGGAAGCTCAGGGGCTTGTCCACAATGTCGTCCTTCATCAGTAGCGGGCCGAACATCTCGGTGCCCCAGTGCAGGGTTTCCAGGGTGGACCATGCGTGCAGTGCAGCGACGGTGCCAATGGTGCCTTCCAGAAGGGTGCCGCCGTACAGGCCAATACCCGCCGCCTGGGCAACCGCGGCCTGCTTCAGGGCCTGCACCGGGCCTCCAGCCTTGGCGATCTTGAGGGCGACAGCCCCTGAGAATCCGGCAGCAGCCAGGTTGTACATATCGCTGGCGTCGGCAACGGCTTCGTCGGCCAGGATGGGCAGGTGGAACTTCCGCGACAGTCGCACCAGCGCGGCGTGATCCTTCATGGGGGTGGGCTGCTCGACCAGATCAATACCGGCGGCTTGTAGCTCCGCCATACCTTTGGCAGCCGTTGACTCGTCCCAGGCCTGGTTCACATCAACGCGGACACTGGCGGACTCACCCACGGCATCCTTGATGGCCGCTACGTGGCGGACATCGTCCATCAGCGCTCGCGACCCGATCTTGAGTTTGAAATCACAGTGGCGCCGGGTCTCGATCAGGCCGAGGGCTTCCTCGATGTCCCTGGCGGTATCGCCACTGGCCAGGGTCCAGAGCACCGGGATGTGCTGGTGTACGGCACCGCCGAACAGGTCGGATACGGGGCAGTTCAACCGCTTGCCTTGCAGATCCAGCAGGGCGGTTTCAATGGCGGACTTGGCCAGGTTGTTTCCGCGGGTCGCACGGTTTAGCCTTACCCTTAGGGTATTGATTGCACCAGCCGGCTGGCCAATCAGTTGTGGCCTGAAATAGGTGTCGATGGTAAGTTTCACGCTTTCGGGGCTTTCCGGGCCGTAGGCCAGGCCACCGATGGTGGTGGCTTCACCCAACCCTTCAAGGCCATCGGAATCCGTCATCCGCACGATCACCATGGTCTGAACCCCCATGGTTGTCATGGACAGCTTGTGCGGCCGAATGGTCGGAATGTCGACCAGGATGGCTTCGATGGACTGAATGGTTGCGGACATGTGCTCTCCGAATCGCAAGTTAAAATGCCTGTAATTCGAACAGTACGAAGTTTCCCGGATATGAACCAATATTGATTAAGTACTGACCGATACCCTGGAGGTATGGATGGAGCTGAGACACTTGCGGTACTTCGTGGTGGTGGCCGAGGAGCTGAACCTGACCCGCGCCGCGGAAAAGCTGTTTATTGCCCAGCCACCGCTGACCCGCGCCATCAAACAGCTGGAAGAAGAGATGGGCGTGGACCTGTTCATCCGTAAACCCCGGGGGCTGGAACTCACCACTGGCGGCGAGTATTTCCTGGAGCAGGCCCGGCAGGTTCTCGACAAGGTAGCGGCCACGGTCTCTGACACCCGGCGGATTGCCCAGCACCGCAAAACCGTGTTTTCCATCGGCTTCGTGCCATCGGTGTTCTATGGACAGCTGCCGCTGATGGTCCGGCGCCTGCGGCGTAACAAAAACCTGGAAATCATCCTGCACGAACTGAAAACACGGGAGCAGGTAGACGCCCTGAAAGCCGGCAAGATCGACATCGGGTTTGGCCGGGTGCGCATTGAAGACCCGGACGTGGAACAGGAGTTGCTGTTTGACGAGCCGATGATCGCCGCTATCCCTGCTGGCAATCCTCTGACCCGACACCCACCGTCGATGAAGGAACTGTCGGAGTGGCCGATGATTACCTTCCCGTCCGGTCCAGGACCCAACTTCGCCGACCTGACCCAGGGCCTGTTCCACCGGCGCGGCCTGCGTGTCAATGTGATGCAGCAGGTTAACGACGTGCAGACGGCGCTATCACTGGTGGCTTCGGATATGGGGTTCACCCTGGTGCCTGAGCAGGTTCGACGGCTGCACAGGGAGGGGGTGGACTACATGCCGCTGGAGGATGACAACATTACCGTGCCGGTGATTGCCTCCCGGCGACGGGGGGAGAATCCCAACGCGGTGATGCGGCTGGCGAATACCATTCTGGATGAGTTGGTGGAGAACCGGTTGACCGGGCGGTATCCGTGAGAGGTTTGTCGGATTACGAGCCTGGCGGCTCTAATCCGACACCGAGGGCTCACTGCGTCGTCCGTCTTACCGCCTCAGCCGCCTTTTGAAGTCGCGGCAAATACACCCCCATCAACGTCTCCATATCCACCCTCGCCGCGTTGGTGCTGATATTGATTGCCCCCAGCAGCTCGCCATTGCCGGCAAACACCGGCACCGCCGCGGAACGAAGCCCGGAATCCAGCTCCTGATCCACAATCGAATAGCCCTGCTCACGGACCTTCGCGATGTCCTTGTTTAGAGCTTTGGTATCCGTGATGGAAAAAGCGGTGAACGCTTCCAGCTTCACCCGGGCGAGAAACGCCTTGAGCTCCGTTTCCGGCAACTGCGCCAGCAGCACCCGCCCCATGGAGGTATAGGCAGCCGGCAAGCGCGTCCCCACGGACAGGGTAATGGCCATTAACCGATGACGCGCCGATGAGCGAACCACGTACACCACATCGTCCCCATCCAGAACTGCCAGCGAGGACGACTCCCCGAGTTCCGCCGTGATGTCCTCCAGGTATTGCTGGATGACCGCCCGGTACTGGTTCGAAGCCTGGTAGGCATAACCCAGTTGCAGGACACGGGGCGTGAGCTCGAACTGTCGTCCGCTGCGTTTCACAAAGCCCAGGGCATGCAGGGTCAGCAGGAAACGCCGAGCCTTGGCCCGATCCATCTCGGTTCGCGCCGCCACTTCGCTCAGGGTCATGCGGGGATGCTCGGCATCAAACGCCTGTAACACCTCCAGCCCCGACGCCAACGCGCCTACATAGTCCCGGTCTCCGGGCCTGAGAACCTGATCGTCCATTCCTGCTCCTTCCTCGCCTGACTGCAGCCTTGACGCATGGTAACAGCTCGTTCGGTATCCGAACATCCGTGCATTTCTGTCAGCTGGTGAAAATTTGTACTTGACGGCAGCAAAACCTTCGAGTCATTATGTTCGCATATTAAACTTATGTTCGCATATCGAACTTTCCACAATCACTGCAATGGAGACACTGTGATGGCTGAATTTCTCTCCCTTCAGGAGGCCGTGAGCCGCCACATCAGCAACGGCGACACCGTTTGCATGGAAGGCTTCACCCATCTGATCCCGTTCGCCGCAGGCCACGAAATCATCCGCCAGGAAAAACGTGACCTGACCCTGATCCGCATGACCCCGGACCTGGTGTACGACCAGATGATCGGCGCTGGCTGCGCAAAAAAACTCATCTTCTCCTGGGGCGGAAACCCTGGTGTGGGCTCGCTGCACCGTCTGCGGGATGCCGTCGAGAAAGGCTGGCCGAACAAGCTGGAAATCCTCGAGCACAGCCACGCCGCCATGGCCTGCGCCTATGAAGCGGGTGCGGCCGGGCTGCCGCTGGCCGTCCTGCGCGGTTACATCGGCAGCGACCTGCCCAAGGTGAACGACCAGATCAAATTCATCGAGTGCCCGTTTACCGGCGAGCGCCTGGCCGCCGTGCCGTCGGTGCGCCCGGATGTTGCCGTGATTCACGCCCAGCGGGCCGACCGCAAGGGCAACGTGCTGATTGAGGGCATTGTCGGAATCCAGAAGGAAGTCGTATTGGCCGCCAAGCGCAGCATCGTCACCGTTGAAGAAATCGTCGATGACCTTGGCGCCTCCGTGAACGCCTGCGTGCTGCCGTCCTGGGCCATCACTGCCATCGCCGAGGCCCCGAAAGGTGCCAGCCCCTCCTACGCGCTGGGCTATTACGACCGTGACAACGCCTTCTACAAAGAGTGGGACGGCATTGCCCGTGACCGGGAAACCTTCCAGACCTGGCTGAAAGAAAACGTGTTTGAAAAAGGAGCTGCGTGATGAGCCTTGAATTTACCTCTTCGGAAATGATGAGCGTCACTGCCGCCCGCGCACTGACCAGCGACATGACCTGTTTCGTCGGCATCGGCCTGCCCAGTGAGGCCGCCAACCTGGCGCGTCTGACCCACGCGCCGGACGTGACCCTGATCTACGAATCCGGCACCCTGCAGACCAAGCCGGACGTTCTGCCGCTGTCCATCGGTGAAGGTGAACTGTGCGAATCCGCCCTCACCACCGTGGCGGTACCGGAGATGTTCCGTTACTGGCTGCAGGGAGGTCACATCAGCGTCGGCTTCCTGGGTACCGCCCAGATCGATCGCTACGCCAACCTGAACACCACGCTGATCGGTGACTACCGTGAGCCCAAGGTTCGCCTGCCGGGCGGTGGCGGCGCACCGGAAATCGCCACCAACGCAAAGGAAGTGTTCATTACCGTGAAGCACTCCAAGCGCACCTTTGTGAAGGATGTGGACTTCGTCACCACGGTTGGCTTTGGACGCGACGGCAAAGCACGGGATAATGTACCCAACATTGGTAGTGGCCCGACCGTGGTCATTACCGACCTCTGCATTCTCAAGCCAGACCCGGACAGCAAGGAACTGGTGGTCACGTCCCTGCACCCGAACGTGACCCGGGAAGACGTGATCGAAGCCACTGGCTGGGAGATCCGGTTTGCGGATCAACTGGACACCACGCCGGAGCCAAGCGCCAAAGAACTGGAAGTCCTGCGTGATCTGAAAGCACGCACAAACGCCCATCATGCCGGCCAACAGTGAGGTTCACCATGACTGACGTCTATCTCTGCCACCCCCGCCGTTCAGCCATCGGCCGTTTCGGCGGCACCTTGGCCAGCGTTCGCCCGGACGATCTCGCCGCTCACATTTTCAAAACGGTACTGGAGCACGCCCCGGAACTCGACCCGGCCGCCATCGACGAAGTGATGATGGGCTCCGCCAACCAGGCCGGTGAAGACAACCGCAACGTGGCGCGGATGTCTGCACTTCTGGCCGGTCTGCCCACTTCGGTACCTGGCACCACCCTTAATCGTCTGTGCGGCTCTGGAATGGATGCTGTAGGTACCGCCTTCCGGGCAATCCGCGCCGGTGAAATGGACCTGGTTCTGGCCGGCGGCGTGGAATCCATGTCCCGCGCGCCTTACGTGATGGGCAAGGCCGACAGCGCCTTTTCCCGAGGCCAGAAGATTGAGGACACCACCATCGGCTGGCGCTTTGTGAACCCGCTGATGAAGAAGCAGTACGGCATCGATTCCATGCCGGAAACGGCGGAGAACGTGGCCGAGCAATACAAGGTGTCGCGGGAGGACCAGGACCTGTTCGCCTTCCGTTCCCAGGAAAAAACCGCCCGGGCACAGAAGGAAGGACGTTTCGCCGAAGAGATCGTGCCCGTGTCAATTCCGCGCCGGAAGCAGGACCCTCTGTTATTCGATACCGACGAGCATCCTCGCGAGAGTACCCTGGAGAAGCTCGCATCCCTACCCACGCCCTTCCGCGAAAACGGCAGCGTGACCGCTGGCAATGCCTCCGGCGTGAACGATGGCGCCGCCGCGATGCTGGTTGCCAGTGAAACCGCCGTCAAAACCCACGGACTAAAGCCCATGGCCCGCATCCTGGGCATGGCCACCGCCGGCGTGGAACCGCGCATCATGGGTATTGGCCCGGTCCCCGCCGTTCGCAAATTGCTGGAGAAGCAGGGCATCAGCATTGAAGACATTGACGTGATCGAGCTGAACGAAGCCTTTGCCGCGCAGGGTTTGGCGGTACTGCGGGAATTGGGCGTTGCTGACGACGATTCACGAGTAAACCCCAACGGCGGCGCCATCGCCCTGGGCCACCCTCTGGGCATGTCTGGCGCCCGCCTGCTGATGACCGCCGCGCACCAGCTGCAGCGCACGGGTGGCCGTTACGCCCTGTGCACCATGTGCGTGGGCGTCGGCCAGGGCATCGCGACACTCATCGAACGAGTCTGAGGCAAGGAGCGAAAATGGCATTTCTCAAGCACAACGAACGCACGGTCTGCTACCGCCTTCTGGGCGACAGCACCAAACCGCTGCTGGTGCTCGCCCACCCCCTGGGCATGACCCAGGGGGTCTGGGACGACATGCTGCCAGCGCTACTGGGCAAATTCCGGATACTGACGTGGGATTTACCGGGGCACGGCGCCAGCGCCGCCTGGCCGGAGGAGTCCGACGAAATCACACCGGAAAACCTGGCGCAGGAAGCCATCGAGCTCGCGACAGTGGCAGGCGCCGATAGTTTCCACTTTGTCGGAACATCGATTGGCGGCGCCATTGGCCAGCAACTCGTCAGCGAACATTCTGAAAGGCTGCTTTCCGCCACGCTCACAAACACCGGCGCCGTCATCGGCACACCCGATGCCTGGAATACCCGTTCGGCCAACGTTCTGGAACTCGGTCTGCCTGCCATGGCAGTGGATATCGTGCCACGCTGGTTCGGCCCCTCCGCCTGCGAACAGCAACCGGCGCTGGTGGAAGGCTGGCGCGTGATCATGGGGCGCGGTGACGATCGCAGTTATGCGCTGCTGTGTGAAATGCTGGGGCGGGTCGACTTCCGAGAGAAGCTCGGTCAGCACCGCGTGCCGCTCCGACTGATGGGTGGTTCAGACGATGTAGCCACGCCGCCGGACACACTCAGGGCACTGGCCGACGTCAGCGGTGCAGCGGAGCCAGTCATTCTGGAGCAGATTGGCCACGTGCCGTCGGTGGAATGCCCGGACACATTCAGCCAGATCCTGCTTGATGCCCTGAACTGAACACCTACCTCCTGAAAACCAGGGCCCGGCTTTCCGAGCCCTGGCTTCCTCCGTTCAATATGCGGATAGAACTCTGCACTTTGCGGATAGGTTCATTCCGAAAAAACCCTTAGCGTTGCTCCACGATGCGAACCCTTGCCCGGCGGGAACAATACCATGGACAACACTCTCACCTTCGAACAAAAGACCTCTGAGCGTGGCTCTTCGAAAGCGCCGGTATACGGCGCGCTGATCCTGGCCTGCGCCTGTGCCGCGTTGATGCTCGTCATCGCCGACACTGCTTTCCCGGCCACGCTCGCGGCTGTGACCCTTGGGCTGACAGCTACCGCACTCACCCTGTGCGCGCGGATGCAGCCGACTATCGTCACCATTCGCGAACCGTTGCCAGCACCGGAGCCCCAGCCCGAACCAGTCCGTGAACCGGAAACGCCTGTTCCCGAACCGGAATCACCGGACCCCGTTCTGATCGGTCACCTGGACGACCTGCGCAACAACGTGGACATGATCCTCGAGGAAATGGATGAAGCGGGCAAACTGGCCAAAGCATCCGGTGCCAAGGTGTCCCAGAGCGCCAGCAGCATTTCGGAATCTGAAGCCTCCATCCGCGAACTGGCGGATTTCATGGGCCGCATTGATGATGTGTTCACCGAGCTGGGTAAGCAGTCCGGTGAAATCGGCAGCATCGTCGGCAACATTCAGGACATCGCCAAACAGACCAACCTGCTGGCACTGAACGCCTCCATTGAGGCCGCAAGGGCAGGAGAACACGGCCGTGGCTTTTCAGTGGTGGCCGACGAAGTGCGTAATCTGGCCGTGCGAGCCAACGAATCCAGCGAAGGCATACGCGACATCGCCAATAACCTGAACGCAACCTCGGTGGAGGCGGGTAATGGCATGGCGAACATCCGCGAGTCGTGCAACCAGTGCCTGAACCAGTCGGGCGAAGCGCTGCAGGCAATGAAGGACATTCAGGCTGGTGCTGTGGCTCGTATGGAGGTTGTGCAGGGAATCACAGAGCGCTTGCAGGTGCAGCGCACCCTCACCCAGAAGCTCTACACCGATCTTCATCCCGAAAACTGAGCCGTCGCGGCCGGGCTTAAGCCCGGCCTGTTTGCAGCCGAAGAAACTAGTCACCGCCAATGCTGGCGGTTTTGAACTTTCTATAAAGAGTCGCCCTGCCAATGCCCAACCGCTTTGCGGCCCGGCTGACATTGCCACCTTCAAGGGCCAGCGCCTCGTCAATCACCGCCCGCTCCACAGTTTTAAGCGTACCTACACTGCCCGTCGTCCGACGGCTCCCTGCTGCCACAGTTGCCGGGGCTGTTATTTCCTCCGGCAGGTGCCATAGCTCCAGCACTTCGCCGGGTTCCGCTATCGCATCGGCATGAGTCAGAGCATGAACGAGTTCCCGGACATTACCCGGCCAGTCATAGCGGATCAGCCCGTCCAGACAGTCCTCTGAGAGCTCCCGACTGCCCTGAGTCAACGACCAACACCGATCAATGATGAAGTTTCTCAGATCCGACCGCTCCGTTAACCGCGGCAACCGCACCGATATGCCTTTAATACGATAGAGCAGGTCTTCGCGGAACTCGCCGCTGCGGGCCGCCTCTGACAGGTTTCGGTGGGTTGCGCAAATCAACTGGAAACGGACCTGTTTCGGGGTGACACTGCCAAGGCGCGTCACTTCACGGGTCTCAAGCACCCTCAACAAGCGGGACTGAAGCGCCAGTGGCATGTCACCAATTTCGTCCAGAAACAGGGTGCCGCCATCTGCCTGCTCAATCTTGCCCGGCGCACCTCCCCGCCGGGCGCCTGTGTAGGCACCGTCGGCATGGCCAAACAACTCGCCCTCAATCAATGACTCGGGGATAGCTGCACAGTTGATGGCAACGAAATTGCCGGAGGCCAGGGTACTCTCTTTGTGAAGCGAGGTTGCCATCACCTCTTTGCCGGTCCCGGTTTCACCCAATAGCAACACCGGCAATCCCTTATCCATTGCCCTGGTTGCAACGGTTACCTGGCGGGTGATGGCAGGATCGCCAAAATTCGTGGATTCGGATAAACGCTGCGCCGGACTGTTTGAGACAACACGCCTGGAGGATTTTCGGGTGCCGGTATCCACCGTGCGGAGCGAGAATGCCAGCCCGGAGTGCATCCTGGCTGCTATAGGCTGCTTCCTACTCCTCAATCCATCAACCAGCTCATCAAAGCGCAAATCAAACAGGTCCTGGAAACACAATGCGCCATCTGTTGACGCCAACCCGGTCAGTTCACGCACCCGTGGCGACAGACCCAGCACCTGCCCGTCCGGCCCGAGTGCCACCAGCAGATCATCAGACGCGCCATGCCCATGCATTTCCCAACCCAGGCTGACCATGAGCCAGGGAGACAGCATCCCCATCAACTGGCGCTCCACCCGAGCCGAACACTGTTGTACCAGCGAGAGGGCACTACCCGGTTCCAACGGGTTGCCACGGGTAATATCAATGGCACCGAGCACCCGGCCCATCGGGTCCACAATCGGAGAAGCTGCGCAATTGAAGACCCGATTGGCGTGAAGGTAGTGCTCGACTCCAGAGACCAGTACCGGGCGCCGCTCGGACACGGCACATGACATAGCGGACGTTCCAATACTCGCCTCGGAAAGATTAACTCCCTGTCGGAACGCGCCGTTAATCAACGTGTTGGCACATCGCCCTGAACGACGCGCTGCCAGGGCCACGCCCTTGTCGTCGGTCAGCAGGACCGAATAGCCCGCGCCGTTGACGGTCTGACCCAACTGCTCCAGTGGCTTGCCGGCCGCTTCAAGCAGAATCCGGTTGCTGTCCATAAGCTCCAGCAGCCCGGTTCGGGATACGGTGTCAAAATGAACCTGTTCGCTGACGTTTTTGCTCGCTGCGGAACAACGCTGCCAGGAATGCACGATGGCATCGTCAATCAGGCCCGTTGGAATCTGACCGTGCTCGAAAAACGCTTCACGTGCCTTCACACGCCGGTGGTCGGCAGGAATAAGGTCTTGCATTGTGTTACCTCTCTCGCAGGACTGGCTTATTGTCGTTTGATGCGACCCTGCGCTCTGGCCATGTCGGCTCTTGTTGTCATACTCATGAAACTTTAACACGTTTATTTATGAGGACTGTGTGGAATTTCGTTGGTATGTCACGCACTGTCTCATTATGAGACAGTGTCTCAACTTTTCCCGGATTGAGACATTCATGACCGCGCCCGACCCCCTCTCCATAAACCCATAAACAATTAAACACCTGAATTATAATACTTTTTAATAAACCCGAATTACTGGCATGATCATCGCTACCCGTTTTCGCGTTGACAAAAACAACACGAAATCTGGAGACCAACCATGCGATCGACCTTAAAGAACACACCTTCCAAATCATTAGCCATGGGTTCTGCCCTGGCGCTCGCCACCGGCCTTTTCACCGCCACGGCCCAAGCTGCCGAAATCGCCACTGACCCCGGCGACTACACGCCACTACCAGCGGGCGTGAACCTCGGCATCCTATATGGCCAATACGCCACCCGCGATACAGTCTATGCCGATGGCGACAAGGTGCCCGTTGACGCAGGCCTGGATACCACTATCGGCCTCGCCCGCTTCGTTCACTACATGGACATTGGTGGTGTGATTGTGGACCCACAGATCATCGTGCCCTTCGGCAAGGTGGAATTGGAGGAGCCGTTTGGCCCGCTTCAACCCACCTCGGAAAGCGGCGTTGGCGACCCCATCATTGGCGCAACCGCCTGGGTTCTCAACAACCCCGATGACCAACAATGGGTTGGCCTGTCCGCTTTCGCCTCCGTGCCTGTCGGCCAGTACGACGAGGATAAGGGGCCCGTGAACATCGGCGAAAACCGCTGGAAGGGCATTTTTCAGGCAGCCTATGTCAAACATCTAAGTACCAGCGTGGTTCTGGACCTGGTAGCGGAGTATTCCGTGTACGGAGACAACGACGATTTCCTGGGATTTAATCGCGAACAGGAGGACGCCCAGAGTCTGCAGGGCCACTTGCGTTACCTGTTGTCCAAGCAAAGCCATGTGGCACTTTCCTACTACCATTCTTTCGGCGGTGAGACTACCGTTGGCGGCCTGGAGCAGGATGACAGGGTGAACACCAACCGCTGGCTGGCCACCTACGCCACCTTTGTCGACCCGACTGTGCAACTACAGGTCCAGGCCGGCCAGGACATCAACGTGGAAAACGGATTCGAAGAGGATACCCGCGTGAACCTCCGCGTACTGAAGGTATTCTGAGCCCATATTCACAAGTAAGAGCCTGCTAACCCAGGCAATGATTCCGGAGAAAACTATGAGTCAGATGAGCGATCAAACAAAAGAAGCCATCGACCAGATCAACGGCCTGAGCCGCCGCAGCTTCCTGAAAGCCGCCAGCGGCCTTGCGGTGGCGGCGTCCATTGGCACCGGGCTGCTGGGTGCAGCAAATGCGTTCGCATCCATGCCAGAAGGCATCAAGGTAATGTCCCCCAGCGAATACCAGGTCATGCACCGACTGATGCAAGTGATGCTGGTCACCGACGGAACCGGCTTGGTGCCAACCAGTGAGATTCCGGTCATGCAGACTCTGGATGCCGCACTGCTGGCCACCATGGAACCCCATATCCTGGAAGGTCTGAAAGGTGGTATCGCCTACTTCAATGACGGCCCCAAAACCGAGTACGGCAAGCCCTTCTTGGAGCTGTCCGATAAGCAGGCTACCGCCTTTTGCGACACCTGGGCTAATTCCGACGAGGCTCCCCACCGGGCACTGGCCATGGGCCTGAAAAAGCTGGTCGGTCTGGCCTACTGGGCGAACCCTCCCACCTGGGAGCCCCTGGGATACGGCGGCCCCGTGACGGATAAATGGAACCTGGAATCGTTGGGCAATGCCCCTCTACCGAAAAACTGAAGGCGGGAGTAGATCATGCAAGACACAATCAAGACTAAAAACGTGCCTGCCCAAGGTTTGCAGGTAACCCAGGCGTCTGATGTCACCAGTGAGAACATTGAACTCAATGCAGACGCCGTGATTATCGGTTCTGGCGCCGGCGGTGCCATTGCCGCCTACGAGTTGGCGAAGGCGGGCAAAAAAGTAGTGGTTCTCGAAGCCGGCCCTTACGTGCCTTCGGCTAAATTTACGGAAATGCATGCGGTCTCAATGGATCAGCTTTACGCTGACCATGGTGGACAGGCAAATTCTGCTGGTGACATTTCAATCCTGCAGGGTGCCTGCGTCGGTGGGTCAACCGTTGTGAATGCCGCCCTGTGCTTCCGCACCCCTGATTATTATCTGGAACGATGGGCAAAAGAGTTCGGGCTGACGAACCTGACTCCCAAGGTCATGCGCCCATACTTCGAGAAAGTCGAAGCCAATCTCGGCATCTCCCCCAACAAAGCCTTTGAAACCAGCCCCGGCGCCCAACTGCTCAAGAGCGGCATGAAGAAACTGAACCTGCCGGAGGGCAATGCCGTACGCAACATCCGCAACTGCGCCATGACCGGCTTCTGTTTCGCCGGCTGCAAGTCGGATCGCAAACAGTCCATGCTCATTACTTACCTGCCCTGGGCCGTGGCCTATGGTGCAACCATCTATTCCGACACCCGGGCCACACAGATCCTGGCGGAAAATGGAAAGGCAACGGGTGTGCTGGCGGAAATCGTCGATCAGCAGAGCAAAACGGTCAAAAGTAAGCTCAGGGTCAACGCCCCGATTGTGGTTGGCGCAGCAGGCCCGATCCAGATGCCCATCCTGCTGCAGAAAAGCGATCTGGCCAATGGCAACGGCCAGGTTGGCAAGAACTTCGCCTGCCACCCCACCATGTCGGTCACCGGTATGTTCGAGGAGGATGTGGACAACTTTTACGGCGCCACTCATTCGCTGTACATGGACAAGTACACCATGCCGAAGGACGGCGGTTACCTTTTACTGGATGCCATTCAGGACCCGGTAGAGGCCAGCTTCCAGGTCGAGCCAGGCACCGGCAAACCCTACGCGTCCTACATGTCGAAATACCGGAATACCGTTCGACTTATTACCCTGATCCACGACCAGAACGTGGGAGAGGTGAACTGGAAGAACGGCGTTAAGGAAATCAAATACTTCGTGGACGATGCCGACTTCGAGATCATGAAGGAAGGCCTCAAGACCAATGCCCGGGTGCTGTTTGCCGCCGGCGCCAAACAGCTTTATATCCCCACGTCCCAGAAGCTGACCATCGACAGTGTGGATCAGATCGATGCGGTGATCGATAGCCTTGACAATGAACCGGCGCGCTACCGTTACACGTCTTTCCACCCTCAAGGCACCTGCCGTATGGGCGCGGACCGCAAGACTACAGTGGTTTCGCCCATTGGAGAAACCCACGAGGTGAAAAACCTCTACATCGTGGATGCAAGCCTGCTGCCTACATCGATCGGCTACAACCCTTCAGAAACCGTGTACGCATTGGCCCATTACATCAGTGACCAGATCAACCGGGCCCATGCCTGATTACGACGAACAGCGTTAAGGAGTAAATACCATGGACATGCCAGTAAACCCTGTGTGGCAACAGCATCTTTTCCTGGGCTCATGGCAAAGTGGGAAAGGCGAGCAGGTTGACGTTATGGAACCCGCAACCGGAGACGTCATTTCACAACTGAAAGCGGCCACCCCGGCTGATGTTGACCGGGCCGCCACGATTGCCAATGAGGCCCAGAAGCAGTGGATCGCCGTTCCCTTTGACCAGAAAGCGGAGATTCTGCGCAAAGCGGCAACCCTCCTCAAGGAACGGGCTGACGAGATCAACGGCTGGAACACCCGTGAGTGCGGTTCCATCGGCCCGAAGGCGGACTGGGAGTTGCAGGCCACCTATGAACAAGCCCAGATGGCAGCCGCCCTGCCCATGCAACCCAGTGGCGAAATATTCCCATCCAACATGCCCGGGAAACGAAATTATTGGAAACGGGTACCCATAGGTACCGTGGGCGTTATAGCGCCCTGGAACTTCCCTATTCTTCTTGCCATGCGGTCCGTATTTCCGGCATTGGCCATGGGTAACTGCGTGATACTGAAGCCCGATCCCAAGAGCAGTATTTGTGGTGGTGTGCTGATGGCACAGGTTCTGGAAGATGCCGGGCTCCCGAAGGGTGTATTTCACGTGTTGCCAGGCGGGCCAGAAGTCGGCCAGGCATTGGTCGAGCACTCGCTGGTCAAGATGATCTCATTCACCGGCTCAACCGCCGTGGGCAAGAAGATCGGGGAAACCTGTGGCCGAATGCTGAAGAAAGCGGCACTGGAACTCGGTGGCAATAACGCCCAGGTGGTGCTTGAGGACGCGAATCTGGACATCGCCAGCTCCTGTGGGGCCTGGGGCTCGTTCCTGCATCAGGGGCAGATCTGTATGCAGACCGGTCGACATCTGGTCCACTGCTCGGTGGCTGATGAGTACATTGAACGCCTGGCCACTCGTGCCGGGAACCTCGCTTACGGTAACCCAGCGCAGGAGCAGGTTCACCTTGGCCCCCTGATCAACGAGGTTCAGGCAAAACGTGTCGAGGACATCGTCAACCGCTCAGTCGAGATGGGTGCAAGAATCGTCGTTGGCGGAAAACGTAACGGCAACTACTACGAGGCCACCGTCATCGCCGACGTCACCCCGGACATGCCCGTTTTCTCCGAGGAAGTCTTCGGGCCGATTGCGCCAGTGATGACCTTCGATTCCGATGAAAGCGCCTGTGCTCTGGTCAACGAATCACCGTATGGTCTAGCGGCTGCCATCCATTCTGGATCAACAGAACGCGCCCTGAAAATCGCCAACCGAATCCAGGTGGGGATGGTCCACATCAATGATCAAACGGTGAACAACGAGTTCCAGGTGCCCTTCGGCGGCATGGGCAGTTCAGGCAACAGTGGCCGTTTTGGTGGCCCTGCCAATATTGAAGAATTTACCACCAGCCAATGGGTCAGCGTGATGGAGGAAGGTATCCAATACCCCTTCTGATGCTCGATCTGAACCCCAGCTTTTCCTTGTTGAGTGGCGGTTCCTGAAGGAACGATCTGCTCTTGCCCGAGGAGCTCCCCAGCTCTTCGGGCTTTTTTATGGTATCGAGAATACACTTGTACACCAGCTGGATAGACGCCTCCCTGAACATGCCGGGAGCATCTATTGTATGGCACTTCCCCGTCAGAGATTCAACTCACTCATAATTTTTAACAATCGCTTCCAACTCCCCCTCACTACGGACCGCTTCCATAGCGCTCCGTAGCGCCGCGACAATCTCTGGCGACGTTTCGTTACTGACTGACAAATACAGTGGGGTTTCCCTAAATTCCAGTACAGGCCTTAACCCCTCAATGCCATACTCTGCCTTTGCTACAAGTGGGCCCATCACAGCGTCGGTCACCCAAAGGTCGACCTGCCCCAACACCAGGCGCCGGGCATTCACATCGCCAGAGGCACCCATCGTCAGGTTAAAACCCTGATCTACCAGATATTGCGACATGACATCGCCCTTGTAGCCGGCAATACGCAAGCCCCTGGCGTCGTCAAGATCAGACAGAGTAATGTCGGAATTTGGAGTCGCAAACAACGTCCATCTAAGGGACATCAACGGCCCCACCCACTGAAACAGGTCTTCCCGTTCATTCGTGCGAGCAGTGCAGAACACACCGTGGTTTTCACGTCCCTGCACCCAATTAAAGGCGTAGCTCCAGGCCCGCATTTTCATAACGTAGTCAAAGTCTGTCCGTGCAAGGATTGCTTTCACCATGTCGCTACACACGCCCTCAATTTCATCTTCGCTGTGGGCAAAATCCTTTCCGGATTTGGAGGCGTGCAAGGGTGGATAGTTTTGCGTGAAGAGATAGAGGCGCTCCGCAGCCAGCGCGATAGAACTGGACCCAACCAGCCCCACCATGAACAGTACAGTCCTAGCTGTTCGAAAAAGGCAGCCAACGATGGGTGCTTTCATAACATGCATATGAACATCCTTCTTATTGATTCTTGTTGGATAGCGCGAAAGAAAACTTTTAATTTTATTATTAATTACAAATAGATAAGAAAATTATAGCGATGCGATCAGATTCTTGGTTAGAAGAAGTTGTACAGCAAACTATCCATGAATTTTTATTCCACCAATATCCTATTAAAGAAAAGTCTTATCCGTTTTCTGAAGCCTCACCCCCCAGGCGTCGACATGATGGTGCTTTCAAGGCCGAACCCAAGCTTGAGGATGCATGCAGGGGACACCCCTCTGCAGAAAACGGATATCTCCATAGCTCCTACACGCCTCTAATGACAGAACCCACAACAACAATCTGAGGTGTTGAAATGAGCAGGATCAAAACGCTTGCCGGTGCTGTACTGGCAACCACCCTTACCGCCGGGCTTTCAACGTCTGCCCTGGCGGCCGCTGGCGACCCGGTAAAGGTCGGACTCATGCTGCCGTTCAGCGGCATCTACGCTCAACTGGGCGAAGCCGGCCGCGATGGCCTGAAGCTGGCCCTGAAAGAGCATGCCGAACAGTTACACGGTGCTGACATTGAATACATCGAGCTGGACACTGAAGCCAAACCTTCACGGGCACCGGAGCTGGCTTCCTCGCTGCTGAACCAGCACGAAGCGGACTTCGTGATTGGCCCGGTTCATTCCGGTGTCGCCATGGGCATGATCAAGATGCTGCGCAATAAAGACACCATCATGATCATTCCTAACGCTGGCTCTGCTGCGGCGACCGGTCCGCTGTGTTCGCCCAACGTATTCCGAACCTCCTTCTCGTCCTGGCAGCCGTCCTATCCGATGGGCAAAGTAGCGCTGGATAAAGGCTACAAGAAGGTCTACGCCATTAGCTGGAACTACGGCATGGGCCGCGAGAGCCTGGACGCCTTCGAAGAGTCCTTTACCGCCGGTGGTGGCGAGATTGTCGAGAAGGTTCTGCTGCCGTTCCCATCCACCAACTTCCAGTCCCACGTCAGCGACATTGCCGACGAGAATCCGGATGCCGTATTCACTTTCTTCGCTGGCGGTGGCGCGATCAAGTTCGTGAAGGATTACGACGCCATGGGTCTGCGCGGCAAGATTCCGCTGTTGGGTTCCGGCTTCCTCACCGAAGGCACCCTGCAGGCACAAGGCGATGCTGCCGAAGGCGTGATGACCGGCCTGCACTACGCAGAACAGTTGGACGTTCCGAAGAACCGGGCGTTCCGGGAGGCCTTCAACACCGAGTACGGCCACTACCCGGATATCTACGCCGTTCAGGGTTATGACGCAGGGCAGGCCATCGCCAACACCATAGACCAGCTTGAAGGTGATATTTCAGACAAGCAGGCCGTGATCAGCACCATGGAAAAGCTGACCATCGACAGCCCGCGTGGAGAATTCACCTTCTCCAGGGCTCATAACCCAATTCAGAACATCTACCTGCGGGAAGTGAAAGATGGCGTGAACGTGGTGCAGAGTATCGCCGCCGAAGCGCTGGAAGATCCCGCCCGTGGCTGCAAGCTCTAAGCACGGGCTCTGTTACCCCCGGCAAGAGCCGGGGGCATATCTGAAGCTCCCTGCCCACACCTGAATTGACTTATCCGTAAAACCGTTGGGTATCACTATGTCTACCGAACTTTTCTTCGTGCAACTTATCAATGGCCTCCAGTATGGGTTGCTTCTGTTCCTGATCGCCTCCGGCCTGACCCTGGTGTTCGGCGTCATGGGCATCCTCAACCTGGCCCATGGCTCCATGTACATGGTCGGCGCCTATCTGGTGTGGTATTTCGTAGCCGTCACCGGCAGCTTTACGGTATCGGCCATTCTGTCAGCGGTGATCGCTCTCGGGTTGGGCATACTGATTGAGCGGGTATTGATCCAGCGATTGTATAACCGCAACCACCTGGATCAGGTACTGCTGACCATCGGCATGATCTTCGTGTTCAACTCCCTGCAAAGCATCCTCTGGGGCAACGATCCCTATGGCGTTGCCGTTCCGGAAGCACTGAGCGGTTCCGTGCCTTTTACCGACAACTCCAGTTATCCGGTGTATCGCATCTTCGCGGCAACAATCTGCATCGCCATCGCTGCCGCGCTCTATTTCGTAGTGAGCAAGACCCGCCTGGGCATGCTGATCCGCGCCGGTGAGTCCAACCGGGAAATGGTGGAGGCCCTGGGCGTCAATATCAAAAGCCTCTACACCATCGTGTTTGCCATTGGCGTGATGCTGGCCGCGGTGTCCGGCATTATCGCCGCGCCCATGCGGTCCATCGTTCCCGGCATGGGGGAAAGCGTGCTGATCACCTGCTTCGTGGTGGTCGTCATCGGCGGCATGGGCTCCATCAAGGGCGCCTTCGTGGGGGCATTGCTGGTGGGCGTGATCAGCACGTTTGCAGCGGTGCTGATGCCCACCATGTCCAACATGATTATCTACATCTTTATGATCCTGGTGCTGCTGGTGAAGCCCCAGGGCCTGTTCGCCAAGTAAGCGGGAGCCGAACATGATTTTCGAGAAACGCACCGAGCGCATCTTTCTGGCGATATTCTTTACCATCGCCCTCTGTATTCCCCTGTTCCTGGAGGAGAACTCCTTCTTCGTGGGCAAAGCCACCACCATCCTAATCCTGGCGGTGTTTGTGATGTCCCTGGATTTCCTGGTGGGGCGTGTTGGCCTGGTCACTCTGGGCCATGCCCTGTTTTATGGCCTCGGGGGCTATCTGTTCGTGATCCTCACGCCGGAGTATGAGGCGGTCAATTTCTGGGTCTACGCCTTTTACATCCTGGGGCTCAATGCACTGATTGCCCTGGTGATCGGTGCGGTGGTGCTGCGCACCTCCGGCATCTACTTCATCATGATCACGCTGGCCATATCACAGATGGCCTACTACTACTTCTTCGATTCCCTGGAGTTCGGTGGTAACGACGGCCTGTTCATCTTCATGAAGCCGGAAACCAGCATCTTCGGGCTGAGCTTCCTGAACCTGGATAACCCCACCCACTTCTATTACCTGGCATTGCTGGCTGTGCTGGTCACCCTGCTGGCCATCAAGATTATCCTGCGTTCGCGCTTTGGGCGCATCGTCGAGGCCAGCCGCCTGAACCCGGAACGTACCGCGGCCCTGGGCTATAACATCTTTGCCTTCCGCCTGATCAGCTATGTCATTGGCAGCACCCTGGCGGCCTACGCCGGTTTGCTGTTCGCCCTGCAGTACGGCTACGTCAATCCGCAATTCATGACCTGGGAAATGTCTGGCACTGCGCTGGTGATGTCCATCCTCGGTGGCATGGGCACCATCTACGGCGCCATTCTCGGCACTATCACCTATGAGGGCCTGCTATATCTCTTCGAACACCTGAGCGAAGACTGGATGCTGTTTATGGGTAGCGCCATCATCCTGATGGTCCTGCTGCTGCGAAAAGGCCTCGCCGGTTACCTCGAAAAGCTGCTGGAGAAATAATCATGGCCAACGACATCATTCTGGAAACCGAATCCCTCAGCAAACACTGGGGCGGCATCAAGGCGCTCAATGATATTTCGCTGCAGTTCCACGATAAGCAGCTGCATGGCGTGGTCGGCCCCAACGGCGCGGGCAAGAGTACGTTGCTAAACATGTTATGCGGAACGCTGAAACCGACCAGCGGCTGTATTTTCCACAAAGGAGATCAGATTGAGGGCATGAAGCCCTGGAAATTCGTGCGCAGGGGCATTGGCCGCAGTTTCCAAAAAACCAACATCTACACCGATGTGACCTGCGTGGAAAACTGTGCCGTGGCCGCCCAACGACGCTTCACAGGTAGCTTCAATCTGTTCGCGTCCCGCCATTCCAACAAACTGGTCCGGGAGGCGGCGGAAAAGGCACTGTGCCAAGTAGGGCTTGATAGCCGAATCCACACCGTTGCAGCGGAAATCTCTTACGGTGAACAACGCCAGCTCGAACTGGCCATGGTGCTGGCAACCGATCCGTGCATCCTCCTTCTGGACGAACCCATGGCCGGCATGGGCCATGAGGAATCCCAGCGCATTATCGCGCTGCTGAACGAGCTCAAGCAGACCTACAGCATTGTGCTGGTGGAGCACGACATGGACGCCATATTCGAGCTGTCTGACCAACTGACCGTACTGGATAACGGCACCCACCTGATTACCGGCACCGTGGATGAGGTGCGCAATGAGCCCCGGGTGAAAGAAGCCTATCTGGGCAAGGAAGACGAGGAGGAAGCGGCATGAGCAACAGCCTTCTGGAAGTATACAATCTCAACACCCTCTATGGCCGGAGTCACATCCTTCATGATCTCTCTTTTCGGCTTGAGAAGGGACAATCCATGAGCCTGATGGGGCGCAATGGCATGGGCAAGACCACCACGCTCAAGTCCATTCTTGGCATCGTGCCGCCACGCAGTGGCCATGTGTATTTCGACGATCAGGACATCAGCAACCTGCCAACCTGGAAGCGGATGAGACGGGACATTGCCTACGTTCCCGAAGGCCGGGGAATGTTCCACAACCTCACTGTGAAAGAGCATCTGCAAATGGCGGCACGCCCCGACAGCAATGGCGAATCCGGCTGGCACTATGATCGGGTCATGGATACCTTTCCGCGCCTTCAGGAGCGCCTGTCAAACCTGGGTACGGAGTTGTCCGGTGGCGAGCAGCAGATGCTGGCAATCGGCCGCGCGTTGGTTACCAATCCGAGGTTGATGATTCTCGATGAAGCCACCGAGGGGCTTGCACCACTGATCCGGGAAGACATCTGGAATGTCATTGCGACCATTCGCGAGTCCGGCATTTCCACGTTGATCGTGGACAAGAACATCAAGGCGCTGAAGAAGCTTTGTGACCGCCATGTGGTTGTTGTAAAAGGACAAGTTCACTTCGACGGTAGCTCTGAGGAGTTGGACCAAAACCTGGAAAAAGTTGAAACCGCACTCAGTGTGTAAATGTACAAAAAACGGATAGGGATGTTCATTAACCGGATATTTGAGCAAGCCTGAATCACCGATAGTTCAAGTGCCAAACAACAAGGAGAAGGCACATGAACTATCGACACTCACTGCTGGCGCTGGCGATCGCTTCCGGTCTCAGCGCGACACCTGCCGCTCACGCCCTCGAACTCGGCGAGTTCAATGACACCAAATTCAGCATCGGTGGTTATTTCAAAGCCGAAGCCATCTATGAAAAGGTCGATGACGGAGATTCCCGAATCTTCGGCCGTTCCAACCAGTCCCGCGTTAACCTCAAGACGGTGACCCAGAAGGAAGGCCATACCATTGTCGGCTTCGTGGAAGGCGACTTTTACGGCGGCACCTATCCTGGCGAGAACAACGACCTGCGGCTTCGCCATGCGTTCATCAAGGTTGACCAGACTACTGTAGGTCAAACCTGGACTGGCCAATTCTGGGCGGTTGCCTATCACGATTACCTGGATTTCCTGGGCGGGCCACGCGGCACGCTGGGTGGGTTCAACTTTCGCACCAACCTGATCAGTCACGAAGTTGCCGGCTTCCGTTTTACTGCCCAGGACCCGGTCAACAACGATGCCGATACCCCCGATCTCGCCGTCAACTACAACCTGAATCTCGACGGTGGTCACCGTGTTATCCTTACTGCTTCCGGCCGCGAAGTGGAAAACGGTGACTTCGTAGGTGGTGGTGCCATTGGCTCCAAGTTCATGATCGGACCACACAGCTTTAACCTGAACGCCCACTACGGCGAGGGGCTTGGCGCGTTCACCGGTGTCGGCGTGAACAACAGCCTGTCATCCCCGGATGTTGAAAACGGCGATGCTGTTAGCCAGGTGGGGGTTGATGTCGGCTTCCGCTATGTCATCAACAACGAGTGGCGGGCCAACGTGGCCTACACAGCCGTTGAGGTGGATGACAACGCCGACACCAACTACGAGGCCCATCGCGTTAACCTAATCCACAACATCACCCAGGACCTGGAAGCCGGGATAGAGTGGCGCAAATACAACCTCGCCTTCGGCCCACTACTGCCGGAAGGCCAGCAGGTTGAGGTCATGGCCAAGTACAAATTCTGATCCGGACCTTCAGAATTGGTATCCTTGCCAACAACCCGAAAAACAGGTGCCCGCCGTCTCCAGGGTGCCTGTTTTCCGCTGGTACACGGCAGCACCAGTCATTCGAAAACGGTAACGTCCATGGCAGAAGAAAGCCCAAAGCGGCAAGGAATCGGTTCGCTGGAAATCGGATTGCATATCCTCAATTATATTTCCACAGCGCCAAAGCCACCCACCCTCAAGGAACTGTCGGGAGCCCTGGATCTGTCACCCAGTCGCGCCCACAAATACCTCGTCAGTTTGCTGAGAGAGGGGTATATCAATCAGGTGAATCACACCCAGTACACCCTGGGCAATTCCAGCCTGACCCTGGGCATTTCCGCGCTCCGGCGCATCAACCCGATTCAGCTGAGTTACGAGGCCGTTGACCGGCTTAATGAGGAAACCGACAAAACCGTCTCGGTCACCGTCTGGAACGGCAACGGGCCTCTGATTATCAAGTGGCTGGATTCAAGCCAGCCGATCTCGGTCAACGTGAGGCTGGGCGCCGAGCTGTCGCCACTGAACTCCGCCTCAGGCAGGATTTACTTGGCCCACCTGCCAGCGAAACGACGCAAGGAACTGGTGGACCAGTATTACAAGAGCTCCAAGTCACTCCCGAAACATCGGGGCAAACCCGTCACCCGGGAGGAACTGCAACCTCATCTGGAAACCATCAAACGGGATAACTACTGCGCGTTTTTCAGTGATTACCTCCCCGAAATCAATGTGCTCAGTCGCCCTGTATTCGATATCAACGGCAGCATTGTCACCGTCATCACCCTGTTGGGTCTTGATCGGGACACCGACATCAGCGAAGGCTCATTCCTGTTCGAACAGGTCCGGGAATGCAGTGACCGGGTTACCCGACAGATCTGCGGGCAACAACGGGAAGGTAATGGCCGGGATTAACCGGCCATTCGCAGGGTTTCAGAGGGCAACTCGCCGAAGGATTTTCGATAGTCCGAAGAAAACCGGCCCAGGTGGCTGAAGCCATAATCCAGGGCGATCTCGGTGACATTCCGGCATTTTCCCTGCAAAAGGTCCTCCCGCAACTTCTGTAACTTCAACTGCTTGATGTAACACTTGGGGGTCGTCGCGAAGGCCTTGGAGAAGGCATTGTAGATGGATCGAACACTCATATTGGAGACACTGGAAAGCTCTTCTATATCGATGTTGCGATGCACGTTCTGTTCAATGTACCGCAGCATTTTACCCAGCATGGGCGTACAGGCCGCACCGTTCTCCTGGCTGGACCAGTTACTGGGAAATACTTTCAGCAGTTTCTTGAGGATAATTTCACGATAGGCGCCGCAAACCGGGTTTATATCCTCGTCTTCGGCATCATCAAGCTCGGACAGCACCGCCTCCATGATATTGATCAGGGCAGGACATAGCCGAAGCTCCACGGGCGCCCGGGTAAAGCGAATGCCATCCTCCGGCAACCGACCGTGTGACAACTCACGGGCATTATTGAGTACATGCTCGGGAACCTTGATGATCAGCTTTTCGCAATCATCCGAATACTCCAGATCAATCTTTTCATAGGGGTTCACCATAACCGCCTGACCACTGCGAACCTTCATGCGCTCGCCCGCCTGATGCCAGACACACTCACCCCGAGTGACCACCTGAAAGTGATAGATGGACTCAAGTTCGGGGCTTTTTACCCGTACATGGTTACCGTAACTGAGTTGGGACATCCCGAACCCGGCAAATTCCCTGAAGCTGAGACTGGACTTCCGTTTCTGCTCTCCCAGCATTTCCAGGCGATGCTGCCCGATATGCTGATTAACGAACGAAGACACCTCTTCCGGATGTGCCCCCTGAAGGACGGTAGCGCCCGCAAGTGATTGACCAAACATCTCTCGCCTCATTTACTTATTGTTAAT
>Ga0098039_1000189_pt1 | contig 28206 bp, 32 predicted proteins | sample 6_EtaG_FD_75047 | JGI IMG/M metagenome (GOLD analysis project Ga0098039, IMG submission 75047) | Marine viral communities from the Subarctic Pacific Ocean - 6_ETSP_OMZ_AT15160 metaG | ecosystem: Environmental > Aquatic > Marine > Oceanic | place: Pacific Ocean | collected 2015-01-08 | reverse complement strand
TCACCAAAAGAACACTTGCCTTCCTTCCACCTTTTCTCATATTCTCTTTCAGTACTCATTTGATCCTTTAATATGCTTTCATCAGTTATACTTCCAAGTCTTTCTCTCTTTTTAGCTTTTCTATTGCATTTATCACACTTGATCATAATTTATTTAATTAGTTTTACAAAGTCCTGAAGATCAACTTCTCATTTTCTAATACATACCTTTTGCCGTCAGAAAACGCCCTAACAGAGATAATTCCATAGTATGAGTCTATTTCTATTCTAGGTTTTTTCATTGTCTTTGATCCAAGTTTTAACGAGATCTATATCATTCCCGCCGATATTGTGGTTTATGATGCAATCTTTCATTAAACATTCAGCTTTGCGTTTTTCTTCTACTTCTTCAACGATCCGCTTTAATGCTCCAAAAGTTTCTTCGTTCATATGTTCTCGCCTATTATTCCAATAATCACCGACCTTTAGTGCCTGATTATTGCTCTCTAGCGACCCCGCCGATAAATTATTAGCCGTTCAGAGTACTCTGCGGATCTAAAGAGCAATATCAAGAGCTAAATCTAATTTATTTCTTGGAGCTTTCCCAATTCTTTATGAGTAAAAATTCTTCGTAAATTGTTGCTCTGCTCTTGAACGGCGTGGAAGGTTTTTTCTGCTGTTCTGCTGTCCTCGTCATAACCAAAACACGAGCAAAACTCAGAGAAATCACCATCAAAAACGTCAAGACAGGCAAGGATTGAGTAAGCTGTTGGCTTTCTCTTCTCCTCTTTGTCCGCAATACTTCCCCAATAACCAAAAGAATACTCTCCTTTTTCGTTTTTTAGGGTTATAGTGTATTCTGTGCCGTGTTCTTCTCCTTCTTTCGCCCATAGTGGGGATTTTTGAGGGGTACACTCCACAAACTCAAGCGTGGTTTTTGTCTTTTTCAAAAAGTCCTCGCCTTGTTTTTTATAATCCATAATATGTTCTCGCCTAATTGTAATAATATCCGACCAAAAGGGCTTTCGCCCCTCATTATTGATCTTTAGCGAGTCCCTGTCGCTAGACGACTTAGCGGGGCGAATATTCCCGCTACTAAAGATCAATATCAAGGGCTAAATACAAACTTTACCGCTCCAAGTCATAATGCCAGAGAGATCACAGCCCCAGTCTAGCCAAATAAGGTATGCGATCCCAAGCAAAAACAGAACGATAAAAATTATCCAGTATTTCATAATTGCATAGTTTTTAAAGACCTGATAAAATTCGGGAAGGAGGGAGAGAGCGAACCGCAGAAACTTTTTTATAATTTTTGAATATGTTTTTGTTCTCGTCCGCTCTCGTGTTCTCGCCTTCTTGTTATGTAGTATAATCCCACCTGTGGGATAAGTCAAACCAAAGAATGTGGATAACTCCTGATAAATTTAATGAAAACTATAAAAGAGCCAAAATACAACGTTAAACCAACGGAAAACCACAAGTCCGTTGTTAAACTGATGTCAGAAAAGGTCAGAAACAAGGAGAAAGTGGTAATGAAAGATATTCTCGCTGAAAGTGGTTATGCTGTGTCGGTTCAAAACTCCCCGCAACGTGTGACGGAGAGTGCTGGATTCCAATACTTACTGGCTCAAATTGATGATGATATTATTCTTGGACGGCTTTTTTCAATCTTGGTTGATGATGATAAACGGGCAAGTTTACAAAGTGCCGATATGCTATTAAAGCTCAAAGATCGCTACCCTCAAAATAAACTTAGGGCTATGAAGTATCAAGATGAGCTAGGATCTATTAGTGTAGTAGAAAAAACATAATGATAATACTGAAAATAATAGGAATTTTAATAGTCGTTTGGCTTGTGTTCACTTTTGGACGGGCTTATGAAAGGGTAAACCGCAATAAGCGGGGAAACTCCCGCCGGATTAGTGAAAGGACTGATCATAAGATTGAAGTAATAGAAAAATTAAACACAGGAGATGAGCTTAGTAGATAAACTTTTAGTAGTGTTTTTCATTATAGGGATAATTATGATCATAAAGCACCGGCGTTCCATCTGATCCCGTCAGGGTCAGGGGTTGTATAAGTACCATAGAGAGAGGATATTAAGGATCAGAAGTATTATTATAAAATATGTCCTAAAATATGAAATACTCCCATTCACACCTTTAAACTAGACATTCCGAGTACCTTTTTCTAGCTTTTAGCTTGAAAGTACTAGATATAGCTCAAATATAGGTATAAATAGCTTTAAATCATAGAAACTAAGGGGAGAGGGTATCAAAGGAGAGTTGCTATAACTGATATAGGGTACAGCCAAACATTAGAAGTTCAAATATGACAAATAACAGCTATGAATAAATATCTATTTACTCCCTATCCTGATAACCCTTGTCCTGACGGACAAGAGGTAGAGATTTCTATAAATTCTGAGAGTACTGCTAAGCAGATAGTTAAGTTGTTCAGGCTTTGTTGTCACCTTACTTTCCTAGTCTTTGACACTTAATGATGGGATAATAATTGTAATAGTACTTTCACAGGGGATATGAGGCGTTGGTTTGGGGTGACTCCCCCACGAGTTCACTAGGTAGATAGGCGTTGTTTGGTCAACACATCAGGTTTCACTTGGTAAATATATTCCATTCCTATCTACCTGTTCCCTGTGAGGGTATTATTGTTCTTTTGAGGAAGGGTATGGATTTTGAACTTTATATCAAGGAGGGCAACTTTAAATATATGTATGGCAGAGACAATTAAAATAGACGATAAAAGACTGCAAGAAAAGATTGGGTGGACTCCTCACGAGGATCAGAATCCAGTCTTGAGAGCGATTGAGAAACTAAGAATTGTAGTTCTTTGTGCAGGTAGGCGTTGGGGTAAGTCGGCTCTGTGTGCCTATATTGCCTTAAGGGTTCTAGTACAGCCCAATAAGAAGATTTGGATTGTCTCTCCAACATATGATCTATCTCTTAAGGTTTTCAATTATCTTGTCCGGTGGTTCGGTGTGGTTGCCCCTTCGCAACTCAAAGGAGTGGTTTATAGACCTTACCCGAAGATACAAACTGCAACTGGATCTGTGGTTGAATGTAAATCCGCAGAAAATCCGAAGTCGCTTTTGGGAGAAGAACTTGACCTTCTCATTGTTGATGAAGCCGCTCAAATAGATCGGAGAATTTGGGAGCAGTTTTTGTTTCCAACCACTTCTTCAAGACAAGGTAAGACTATTTTCATCTCCACTCCTTTAGGTAAAAACTGGTTTAATGACCGGTACGTTGAAGCTGATGCAAATGGCGGTGCTTTTCGTTTTGAGAGTAGGTCTAATCCTTATTTTCCTAAGGGTGAATGGGAAAGAGCAGAGGAAATGTTGCCGAAACACGTCTTTCAACAGGAATATCAGGCAGATTTCCTTGATGATGCCTCTGCAGTTTTCAGGGGAGTTTACGATATTATCAGAGATGGGATAGAAAGGGACTCTGAAAAGGGACATTTTTATACAATCGGAGTAGATTTAGCGAAATATCGGGACTATACAGTGCTAACTGTGATGGATCGCTCTATAAATAGTGTCGTTCATATAGATAGATTTAATGAAATTGGGTGGAATATACAGAAAGCTAGGATAATTGCCCTAGCAAAGCGTTATAATAATGCCCGTCTGGTAATTGACTCTACAGGAGTAGGAGATCCAATCAGTGAAGATCTAAGAAGGGCAGGAATTTTGGTAGATGACTTTAAGTATTCAGGGAAAAGTAAACTTCAACTTATTGAAAAGCTAACAATTTGGATAGAGCAGGGGAATATATTTATTCCGGCATATCGTCCGCTACTTGATGAGCTAGATCATTTTGGTTATATCCTTACAGACAAGGGACACTTTTCTTACGGAGCGCCGACAGGCAAACACGATGATTGTGTTAACTCTTTGGCATTATCTGTTTGGACTTTAATTGGAAAAGGTAGGCAAGAAAGTTTGTTAAAAAAGACAATGAAAGAAGGGGCTAGAAAAAAGCGGAACTCGTTTGTTTAAAAAGTTTTCCACCTTGTCAAGTTAATTGACTTGTGGATAACTGTCAGGGTAAAATACCCTTATGTCACAGCTAGGAAAAAATTTAGTTTCAACTATAAAAAAGGAAAAAGCTGAATTTCAAAAAGCATCTTTTGAATTAGCCCCCTCATATGCTAATACAATACCTAGAATTATAGAGCTTGTTGACCTCTATTGGGTTGACAGATTTAAGGGGAACGCTGTTGATGAAAATGGATGGAAACGAGCATTCTTTAATGTTATAAAAAACCCTACACTCGTTACTTCAAAACAAATAGATCGTGATACAAAAGACATCCGTGTAATCCCTGCAGAAGGTCAAAGCCATTACCCTGCTTGGATCTACTCTCGTGATCTTAAACGTTGGATGAAAACCACAAAGCTTGGTTTACTTTTAAATGAATTAGTTTTAGATCTTCCGAAGTACGGAAGTATTATTGTAAAAAAAGCGGCGGGTAATAAAATTTTTAATACACATTTGGATAATGTTTGGTGGGAGGCGACACAACGACTTCTTAGGAAGTCTCGTTTTGTTGATAGTGAAATGGAGATGGCAGAACACGAGCTAAATGAAATGGAAGGAATTTGGGACGGACTTGCGGGAGCTTTAGCTGAAGTTAAAAAATCTGCAACAGGAAGAATAAAAGTTTATGATCGTTTTGGAATTCATAAAGGTGCGGGTAAAAATAATTATCATATTGTTACAGAGGGTGGAGTAATTTTACATAAAGCGGAATACGAAAGTGTTGATGAAATTTGGAGGAAGTTAGATTGGGACAGAATAAAAGGAAGAGGAATTGGAAGAGGTGTTGTTGAAGATTTAATGGAAAACCAAATCAACCGAAACAGAGTTGAGGACTTTAAAAACTCTGCACTTGATTGGACTTCAAAACTTATTTTTCAAACTAGAGATGACACTTTTGCTCGTAACCTTTTGACTGATGTTGATAATGGAGAAGTACTTAATATTCAAGATAATCTTACACAAGTAAATAACTCTGAGAAAAATCTACCTGCTTACAGAGAGTCTAATCAGGAATGGGATCAAAACAGGAAAGAAAAAACTTTTGCTTTTGCTGAAAATTCAGGTGAGCGACCTCCTTCAGGTACACCTCTTGGTACTACAAAATTAACACTCGGACAAAGTGGTTCTTACTTTGATCAAAGGGGTGAGGAGTTTAGTATTTGGTTTAGCTCTATCATAACTGATTGGGTTATTCCTGAATTCCGAAAAGAAAGAAGGATTGAACATAAAATTATGTTGGGAGAATTCTCTGAAGATGAGTTAATAAGAATTAAATTTCTTGTTGAAAATTCTCGTGTTACAGAAAAAGTTTTTGCTTTTGTTAAAAAGAATGGAAGAATTCCTAGCGCTGAAGAAAGAGAGTTGATGAAGTCTGTAGTTAAAGAGCAGTTAAGAAAAGAAAAAGATATGACAATCCCTGCAAGGTATTACGAGCAGGAAGTCATAAATGCAACAGTTGATGTAATTATGTCTAACGAAAGAATGGATATTGCCGCAGAAATTACTACAAACCAAACTGCACTTACACTTCTTGCACAGAATCCCGCATTACTTGATGACCCCAGAGTTAAGAAACTATTTTATCGTCAATTAAGTCTCGTTGGTAAAAATCCATTAGAGATTAGTGTTGAAGAGTTGCCCGAAGTTAGTGAGGCGGTTAATGTTGCATCCAAAGCCAGTGGAGGTAGTGTACCACGTCCGAACCCAGTTCCGAGTTCTGTACGTGAACCAGTATCTGCTTAATCCACATTATGAAATTGACTCAAGCGCAGAAAGTATGGATAATGCAAAACAGAGGACAACTTCGTGAACTTTTTGATGGAGCAATAGAAGATTTAAAGTCTGATATTTTAATTTGCCCTGAAGAAGAAAGATTTTTGAAAATAGATCTTGCAAATGAATTTAAAAAGTTTATGAAGCGGATCAAAGTCGTTGAAGATAATCGAGCGGCAGATCACAAAGAAGTTCCGAAAGGAGTTTAATTTTTCCATAAGCTACAGCAATCAAGGTTGGTGTGGTTTAAGAGAAGGAAAGCTCTTTCAAAAATACCGGTCGTTTTTTAATAGATTTACGCATAAAGAAAATCTTATATGGTAAAACAAAATTTACCGCCGAAAGCTGATGCTGTCCCTGCGACACCACCTGCTCCGGTTCTGGCAGACCCCGATGAGGCTAATCTTCCGACAGAGAGGGATGACCTTACTAAACCTAAGGACACTCCGCCTTCTGATCCGAAAGATACACCTCTGGTTGATACTGCTTCGTCTGACTCACCGGCAGACACTAAGCTACCGGTTGACCCGAAGGATACTCCAAAGTCTGTACCTAATCAGATCTACAATCGTATGAATACGGCTGAAGAAACTGTGAAGGCTTACAAGGATAAATTTGGAGATTTGCTCGTTGATGGAGTTGAACTTGCTTCACCTTCTGCTCCGGCAAATGACTCAGATCCTATTGCTATAGCTAAAGCCGCTAGGGTTTTAGCCAAATATGATGATGCTGAGCTTGAACACTTGGCTATTGTCGCAAAAGGATTAGGTGTATCTCCGGTTGAAGCTGTCCAGTCTGAGAGTTTTCAAAAATTCTCTACAGGGCATAGGGACGCAATTAAAAAAGATAACGCAGTCCCTGCGCCTTCTGACTCTGGCGGTATGCACATTGACAAAACCGACAAAGAAATCGGTGAGATGTCTGACGAGGACTTTAAAGCCCTTGAAAAAGACGCTCTCGATAAGCAGAATGCAAAGGGCATATAGATAATATATGGCTACTCAAACTTTTACGGCGTTTACGCCTGAAGTTTGGAGTCCCCGAATAAACTTCTTCTTCAAGACGAAGTTGACGGCTGCGCCTTTCTTTGCGGACTACTCTGATGATGTATCGGATGGAGGTGATATTATTCACATTCCAAATGTTGCTGATAGTTTCACATCTATCACCGACATTGCAGTTACCACTGGTACTGTTACCGCTACAAACTTATCAGACACTAACACCAACCTTACAGTAAACAAGTGGAAGGGTGTCGCTTATGACCTAACGGACTTCCAGTTCGCTCAGGTTATGAAGTCATTTAACATAAGGAACAGTTATGCTGTTGCTATGTCCCACTCACTTGCTCGTCAGTTTGATACTGATCTTCTTGCTGAGATTGATAACATTACGCCTTCTGTCGGTGCTACCGGCACAGCGTTGTTAGCTACTTCAGTTGAAAAGGCATTTGGAATTCTTGAGTCTAACTCAATTCCAAAGGACGAGTGTGTGCTGTTTATTGAGCCTAAGGTGTACTGGAATAACTTGATGAATATCACCAAATATTCCCAAGCTTCATTGTTTGGAAAACCAGTTATTCCTAAGGGTGCGCACGACCTATTCTACGGAGTACCAGTCGTTGTTACCCCTCAAGTTCCTGCGGCTGCGGGTTCTGGTTACACCAACGCTATTGTTCATAGGAGAGCATTTGTTTACGCATATGCTGCTCTTCCGGGCGGTGGTAAGGGAGTTAGATTGTCTGAAAAGCCATCCGAAGATCTTAAGGTTAAAATCCACGCCGACCTTGCATATGGTGTTAAAACACTAAATGCTACAGCCGGTGTCAAGATCCTCGCTAGTGGTGCGTAAAGCATAGGCTGACTCTAAGCCCCCGACCCCTGTCTAGCGGGTTGGGGAAGAAAGCTAGGCTCTTCCCCACTCCACTACTCATTATTAAATTATCTATACTGCTTATGTTAATTGCGTACTTAGGAAATTTTGGCAACAAATTTTCAGACACTACTGAGAAACACATAGTGTTTTCTCTTGAAAAACTAGGACACGAAGTTACTCAAATTGATGAGAAGGACTTTGATGTTGATGAAATAGTTAAAACTTGCAGAGGCAAGGATCTTTTACTATTTCATAAAGGAGGTCAAGCATTTGATGTTGAACTCCCTGAACTTATTGAATTATTAAACAAGGTAACCATACCTAAGGTTTTTTGGTATTTTGATAAGGTTTTTGATGGTGAAAGAGAACATTGGATGCACACGGTTATTCCGTATATTGATCACGCCTTCTTAACTGATGGTACGTGGATCAGAAGGCAGAACTATCCAAATATAACTTATCTTAATCAGGGAATTGGTGATGAGGATACTTCTCTAGGAGAATTTAAAGAAGAGTATGCTTGTGATATTGCATTTTTTGGAAGTGTCTATGGCGCTCAACGAGAGTCATTTGTTAGAGGTCTGCAAGAAACTTATGGCGATAAGTTTAGGATCTTTTCAAATGTCTTTGGACGAGATTTATATGATGCCTGTGCTTCGGTAAAAATTATTGTTTCGCCCCGTACACCTCAAGATGATTTTTATTGGTCTAGTCGTGTTTATATGACTACTGGATCAGGCGGATTTATGCTTTATCCTAAACTTGAAGGTCTTAAGGAAGAGTTTAAAAAGGATGAGGAGGTTGCTATGTATGCTACAGGGCATCAACTGAAAGATAAAATTGATTATTATCTTGAAAATGAAGAAGAAAGAAAGAAGATCCAAATAGCAGGATATAAAAAGACAATAACTGATTATACATACTCTAAGAGACTTGAGACTCTTATTCATACTCTTGTAAAGAACAAAATAGTCTAATGTGGGCGTTCACTACACCTGAGTTTTGGCAAAATAGACTTAGAAAAACAGGGTTTATCTCTGCTATCTCAGGTAATAGTGGAATGAATAATAAAAAAGAAGTTCTTAAAAAATGTGTTTGGGGGAAGGTTCTTGATCTTGGCTGTGGCTATGGACGACTTGTTGATGTACTTCCTTCAGAAGTTACTGAATATACCGGTATTGATATTACTCCTGAATTTATTGATGAAGCACACAGGAAGTATCCTAAGAAAAGATTTATCTTAGCTGATTTTCTTAATAATGATTTTAAGGATAATGAGTTTGACTGGGTTATTTCTGTCGGAGTTTTGAATGATGAAATTGGTGCGATTGAAGGACAAGAGTTCAATAATTGTTTACTTGAAGAGGCAAAGAGAGTCGCAAAAAGAATAATTGTTTTTCCTAGTCACGATCCAAATCCACACAAAATATTATGCGAATAAGTTTTATCATTCCACAAAATAACTTTCTAAAGGATCTCGTACCTTATCTTAATGATTTAGGGCATATTATTCTTTGGAATGATGTAACCCCACAAACTGACGTAATGATCGTATGGAGCAATTCTCAGCTTAATCTTGCTAAGAGACTGCACGATCAATGCCCTGATGTTCCTGTTGTAAATTATTGTTGGGATGTTTACGAATGGACTAGGACTAATCCTCGTGGCTATGATTGGGATGCTTACGGGCAGTTTATGCACGAAGGAATTGAGACTTGGACTCCTTCTGAATCTGTCAACAGGAGACTTATTGAATACTACAACTTAAAGAGTTATTATATCATTAAGACGTTTGCTCGTTTCTTTGAACCGCCAGTCAAGGTTGAAGATAAACGTTTCATTATTAACGTTATGCGTTCACAACCTGATCGTAATCTCGGAATGTTTGAAAAGGCGGTGGCAGAATTGGGTATTCCCTCTTTTACACCAAATCACGGATGGAGTGAAGCAGAGTTTCAAGAAAAACTCTCAACTTGTTCTTTCTTAGTTTGCCCTTATTATGAGGCTTCAACAGGAGGATTGACTCTTCTTGAAGCTTATAACTTAGGTAAGCCTGTTTTAGTTTCAAACTCTCCATATATGGGAGCAAGAGATTATTTCGGAGACAAGGCAGAATACTTTGACTATGCTTATATTGTTGATCTTAAAAAACAATTAAGAAAAATGTGGAATTTTCCACGTAAGTTAGATAAAATAAAATGTAGAGAGTTCTGTAATCAGTTCACACCACAAGTAATGGCTAAAGCCATACATAATAGACTAAAGGAGATACTATGAGATTATTACTTTTAACATCAAGACCAATAGGAAGAAGATGCTTTGAATGGGCTTCAATGCATCTTCCTAATGAAGTGGAGTTGTCTATATCCGATACCTATACTGAAGATAATACTGGCTATGATGTCGTAATCTCGGTGATGTATAAGAGGATTATTCCTGATAATCTCCTTGATCCTGATGTTGGCTACTTCAATCTGCATCCGGGAATTCTTCCTGAATATGCGGGAAGTTGTACCTTATCTTGGAGTCTTTTCAATGGCGAAGATGAAGCGGGTATTACCCTTCACGTCCTCTCGGCGGGAATTGACACGGGAAATATCATTGAGATTGAGCGTTTCTCTATTGAGGAGAGTGATACAGCGCAAACCTTGTTTTCTAAGGCAGAAGAGGCTATCTTCACACTCTTCAAAAGACGTTTCGTTGACTTAATTCAAGGTCAATGGATGGCTGTGCCTCAAGATTTGGAGAAGAGAGGTCTATATCTCCGCAAAGCTCTTGAAGGAGGAATGAATCTAACACGTCAGGTTCGTGCCTTCACGTTTGACGGGAAGCCGCAGGGTTTCTTTGTTACTCGTGATGGTCGTAAGTTTGAACTGGATTATGAGAAGGGGGCAAAGCTCTTGGAGTGATGTCCCCTTCATCACTTTTAATATGGAAAGATTTACACGAAAAAATATAAATACACCTGAATTATCTGAGAAGATTTTTAAAGAGAAATGGAATGAGGATGTCCATACTGTTGATGGTAATAGATTTGATGAACTTGCACGTGATTTCAAGGGGGGACGATACCTTGATATTGGGTGTTTTAACTCTCCTAAACTAGGTGAGTTAGCAGAGATTGAAGGGAATGAAATACACGGCATTGATCACGCTAAAAGAGTGATTGATGTAATGAGTCTTAAATTTCCAAATGTTAATTATAAGGTCGGCGATTGCTACGAACTTCCTTACGAGGATGAGTACTTTGACTACATTGTTTCAGGTGAATTGCTTGAACATCTTGAAGTGCCTCAAGAAATGATTGCAGAGGCAATGAGAGTTTTGAAGTCAGGTGGTACTATGGCTATTTCTACACCATATATGGAAGGAAGAGGACAATCCTTAATTTCAGATGAGCATCTCTGGTCTTTTGGATATGCTGATATGTCTGAACTTTTTGACCAATATGGAAGAGTAGAAATTACAGTTAATAGCGATAACGTTAAAGTATTTCTTGTATATGTCACAAAAAATTAAAACAGATTTACGAATAGGTGCAGTTTTGAGGGCAGACAATTCAGGTCTAGGAACTCTGTCTTACGATTTTTATAAACATTTGCCTTTTAGCAAGATAATGATTGCAGGATCAACTTACGAACAATTCTATGATCGTTATGATGGTGCGCCAAATGGATTTATCGCCGCTCGTGGAATTCCTACGAGGGATGAGTGTCTTGAATTCGTTAAGGATCTTGATATGTTGGTATGTTTTGAGACTCCTTATAATTGGAATTTAATCAAATATGCACGAGAGCAAGGAGTTAAAACTGCTTTAGTTGTGATGTATGAATGGACTCCAATGAAAGACTCAATGCCTGAAGAGTTTGATCTATATCTATGTCCTACACAATTAGACTACGATACTCTGTGGGGAAACAAGGTTCTTATACCAGTACCTGTTGATCGTGAAAAAACTAAATTTATCAAAAGAACAGGTGGCACAGAATTCTTGTTTAATAATGGACACGGAGGAACTGGGGGAAGAAACTCAATCAATGAATTTCTACAAGCTCTACCTTTTGTTGAGAGTGATGTGACATTTCATATCCGATCTCAAGTACCTTTTGAAATGGACTTCAAAGATAAGAGAGTAAAGATCACTATGGGTGAAGTGCCTCACGAAGCTCTGTGGGCTATAGGGGATGTCTATATTCATCTTCATAAGTTTGATGGGCTTTCTCTACCTCTTCAGGAGGCACTGTCAGCAGGGCTACCAATCCTTGCTATTGATCGTGAACCTTATAATACGATCTTACCTAAGGAAATGATGATCCCGCCGTCAGCTACTGGAATGTCTCAACTACCTCTTAGAGATATTCAAACTTGTACTGTTGCCCCTAAAATTATTGCTCAAAAGATTGATGAGATTGCAAAGATGGGTAGTAAAAAGATTGAAGAATTATCAGAAAAATCCAATGAACTCGCAGAAGAGTTTTCTTGGGAGAAACTCGCTCCTAAGTATATGGAAGAATTTGAAAACCTATGCAAAAAGTAGCAATTATTACGGGCGTAACTGGGCAAGATGGCTCATATCTAGCGGAATTGCTTCTTGATAAAGGTTACAAGGTTCACGGAATTGTTCGCAGATCTTCCAGTTTTAATCGTGGAAGGATTGAACATCTCTATCCTAGTCACGAAAATGTTGGTAGTTTATTTCAATTACATTATGGTGATGTGTCTGATATTGCATCCTTGATCAAAATCATAAAAGAAGTGAAACCTAATGAGATTTACAATCTAGCTGCTCAATCTCACGTTCAGGTTTCATATGATACTCCAATCTATACAGGTCAGGTAGATGCTCTTGGTGTTTTAAATGTCATTGAGGCAGTTAGAATACTTAATCCTTCTATAAAAATTTATCAAGCTTCAACATCAGAGCTTTACTCTGGTGATCCTGAACAAACTCCACAGAATGAAAATACAGCTATGTTTCCTAAGTCTCCTTATGGAGTTGCAAAACTCTATGCATATAATATGGTTCGTGTTTATCGTGAAGCATATGGAATGTTTATTTCAAATGGAATCTTGTTTAATCACGAGTCACCACGAAGAGGAGAGAACTTTGTTACTAGAAAGATTACCATTGCTATTGCAGAAATTCTGAAAGGGAAAAGAGATGTTATTACTTTAGGAAATCTTGATGCAAAACGAGATTGGGGACACGCAAGAGATTATGTTGAAGGAATGTGGAGAATTTTACAGCACGATAAGCCTGATGACTTTGTTATTTCTACAGGTGAAACTCACTCAGTTAGAGAGTTTGTTCAGGAGGCATTTAGAGTAGCGAACGAACGATATGGATCAAATTTGTCTATTGAAAAACACGTTAAGATCTCTGATAGATTGATACGTCCTAATGAGGTTAAAGAACTTCACGGGGACTCTACAAAATTAAAGGAAGAGTTGGGGTGGTCACCTAGTATCTCCTTTAAGGAATTGGTATTTGAAATGGTACATTATGACTATGAACATCCCAGTTAGCCAACCCTACTTAAATAAACAAGGTCGTAAGTATCTACTTGATGCTTATGATACAAACTGGATCTCTTCAAAGGGAGGTTATATTGATAAGTTTGAAGAGGCGTGGGCTAAGTATAATGGTTATGCTCACGGAGTTGCGTGTAGTTCAGGAACTACGGCTCTAACTCTAGCTATTAGAGGTTTAGGTCTTAAAAGAGGTGATGCAATTCTCGTACCCGAATTCACTATGGTGGCTTCAGCTTGGTCTGCTACCTATTGTGGAGTAGAAGTTGTACCTATTGATTGTACTACTGATCTACTTATGGATGTTAGACAGATTCCTGAACTATTGAGAAAACATCCAAATATTAAAGCCATTATGCCTGTTCATATTTATGGGAGGCAGTGTGATATGAAAACAATTATGGATTTTGCTCACGACTATAATCTTTTTGTGATTGAGGACTCTGCAGAGTCTCACGGCATTAAACCAGTTGGAGATATAGCTTGTTATTCTCTTTTTGGAAATAAGATTTTAACTTCAGGTGAAGGTGGAATTTGTCTAACAAATGATCCACGTCTTGCAGAACAAATGAAGCACTTAAGAGCGATGGCGTTTGATCCTGAACATACATTTTTTCACAGAAAGATTGGATACAATTATCGTATGACAAATCTTCAGGCGGCGGTTGCTCTATCTCAAGTTGAAATGATTGATGAAATTCTTAAAAAGAGAGAACAAATAGAGAAATGGTATAACGTTGGATTGTCTGCGCTTGATTGTCCATATTTAATAATGATGCCTCCTAGAAAAGTCTTGTGGATGTATGATATTCGTGTCACTCATTCAGAACTTCGTGACGGCTTAAGGAAATTCTTGAAAGAAAATGGAGTTGATACTCGTTTGTTTTTCAAGCCGATAAGTATGCAACCTATGTATTACAAAGATAATCACGCTATGACCGAAGCTTACAGAAGATCTACAGAAGGTTTCTACCTACCTACTTATACTCAAATGACTAAGAAGGAGGTCGATTATGTAGTACAAAAAGTCGGAGAGTATTTTAAAAGTTTAACAAAGAAAGATAATGGCTAAAAAAGAACCACAAGAAGTTGAGGTAAAGTTTGAACCAAAAACTAATCCTGAACTTAACTCAAAAGGAGTCTACGTTGCTATTCTTAATCAAGGTAATGTACGTGTAGAGTTGGCAGGACTAGCTACGGAAATGACACATCAGAGAAAATATAGATTACATCTTTCGTATCCCTCAGCTAAGCCAATTTCTAATAATAGAAATGAAATTGTCCAAGATTTCCTTTCAAAACCTGAGTATGATTATCTTATGATGATTGACTCTGATATAATCCCACCGCTAAATATTCTTGACTTAGTTGATCATCAAAAACCTATAATGGGTTGCGTATGTTTCGCTTATATGGATGACGGGATTATTCCGCTTATTCTTAAGGAAATACCGGAGGAGGAAAGAAAAGATCCTAGAAAGCCTTATAAAGTTATGGATTTAGAAGGAGATGAGGGTGTTGCAGAAGTTGATGCTATTGGTACAGGGTTAATTGTTATTCGTAGAGATGTTCTTGAGGCACTTGAAAATGAACAACCATTTTGTAATCGGTATGACGAGAAGGGTCTTAAAACTTTAGGACTTGACCTTTCATTTTGCCAAAAAGCGAAAGCAAAAGGTTTTCAAATTTTTGCTCATCTTGATTATATTTGTTCTCACTGGGTAAAAATAAATCTAAAAGATGTATATCAAGCGGTTTCAACAGCTAATGAAATAAAACTACAAAAGATTAAACAAGGTAAAGATGTTACAGAAAGAGTCCACAAATAAAGTTACCAGTCTCGTTGTTGGTTACAAGGGCGAAACTGGTGGCGCACTATATCGTATTCTTCTTTGGAAGAAAAAACATCAAACCTTTGGTGTTGAAGAAGGGGATGATCTTAAGGATTTAGGTAAGGCAATGTTTGAATATGGTCAGCTAGATGTTCTCCATATTTGCATCCCTTATTCCCATAAGTTCATAGATATAGTTGCTCAATATCAATTACTGTTTGATCCGAAGTACACAGTAATTCACGGCACTGTACCTATTGGTACTTCAGAAGAATTGGGTGCATCTCATTCTCCTATCAGAGGTGTTCATCCAGTTCTTGACAAATCACTATGGACGTTTGTTAAGTATGTTGCTCCTTGTGATAACTGGCTAAAAAAATATTTTCAAGATGTTCAAATTGAGGTTCACGTTGGGAAGAGGGCAAGAGATACAGAGGCACTAAAGTTACTTTCAACTACTGCATATGGGTGGCAAATTATGTGGGAGAAGATGGTCTATGAGTTCTGTAAAAAGAATAATTTAGACTATGATCTCATTTATCGTGATGCTACAGAGACTTATAATCAAGGATATACTGCTATGAATATGCGCCACGTTCGCCGTCCTGTTCTTCATCATTCTGAAGGAGAGATTGGGGGACATTGCATTATTCCTAACTTAGACTTATTTGACTTCCCTGCAAATGAAATCATCAAGAAACAAAACTCAAGATTTAAGATGCGTGGCGTGTCAAAGTCTGTGCGCAAAAGCAGCAAAAGGTCTAATTGGAGGCGTAGAGATTAAGTGCAAACGTTGCAAACTTATCAACCTATTCGTTTTGACAGAAACGGAGATTTTTAGTAGTGTTAAAAAATCAAGAACGCCTTAGAGCGTTATAAGGAGTGCCTCCTAGAGCGCCGACACATTGTTGTCGGGCTTTTTTATTAAATAAGCCAAAAATATTTTTATGCAATTTAACGAAACAACAACTAAAACTGGTTTGACTCAAGACTGCGATTTTTACGCAGGAACTACTACTGACAACTATCCTCTTGTGGACAAAGCTCGTAGAGCTACACAGTGGGTTAAAACTATTGGTACGTGGATTTGGCAGGCAGTTGCCGATTGGTCATTTGATGATTCAAACTATACTACTCTTCCTCGTGCTGATCACGATGTCATTGATGGTACAGAGGATTATGCTCTTCCTACAAATATCTTTAAGATTGATAGCGCACATATTAAGGATATTGACGGAAATTATATTAAACTTATTTCTTTTGATGAAGCCCAAATTACTGCTGAGTCTTACGAAGAATTTAAAGAAACTAAAGGTGTTCCAAAGTATTACGATATGGTTGGTAATTCAATCATTCTTAAACCCGCACCTGATATAACTTTAGTAACTGAAACAAACGGACTTAGGATTTATATCTCACGTGAAACGGATGATTTTGCTTCAGACGATACAACGAAAGAGCCGGGCTTCAATCCTATGTTCCATCAAATTGTCTCTATTGGTATGGCATTAGACTATGCTGTGAAAGTTATGAACCAAGATAAGGTTACTACTTTCAAGCGTATGTTGTACGGGGATATTACAGTAAAGAAAGATGATGGTGGTCTAAAGAAAGACCTACAGGAGTTTTACGCTCTCCGACACAATAGAGGCTTCAAAACAAAGATACGTCCGAAGCGTAGGTCGAGCATATAATTATTAGTTATTCGTTAATTTATTTAGATTTATGAAATTAAACGGCGCACTTTCCCTAAAGGGAGTATTTAACATCAAGCACTTTAGAGGCGGGAGATTGTTAGATGAGATGGTTGTTAATAATACCATCACAAATGCAGGTATCGCTGGTGTTGCAGGACTTATAAATGCTGTAGGTACAAGTACTTACACATATATGGCTCTTGGTTCTTCAGCTACTGCGGCTGTTGTTGCCGACACTGCTCTTGCTGCGGAAATTACTTCCGGTTCGCTCGACAGGATCGCTGCTACAGCAACTCGTGTAACTACAACAGTTACAAATGACACAGACCAGTTGGTTAAGACTTGGAGTTCTACGGCTACTCAAGCTGTTCAGGAAGTTGGAGTCTTTGACACATCTACTGAGTCAGCAGGCACAATGATTTCAAGGGCTACTTTCACTGCAAAGAACCTTGTATCAGGAGACACTCTTCAAGTGACTCACAAAATCGTTGTATCTTAAAAAAGCTCTCAATGAAATAGTTTGAAATATGGGCTTTTTTAAGCTTGTCATTATTTAATGAAAATGAATTTTGAACTAATTTTAAGAAAACAAAATAAGTTTAAGGAAAAGCATAATAAGTTTTTTCAGGTTCTTGTTGGTGGAAAACATCCCAAACTAAGAGATGGGAGTAAGTCAAAACAAGAAGAAGATGGCTTAGATTTATCTGATTTACCTAAAGACATTGAAATACACGAGCATTTTTGTCCTAACTCAGAGGTTGGTTTTTCAATTATAGAGAAAAAGACAGAAACAGGAAACGACTTTATTAAAAGAACTGGTTATGGGTGTGGAAGTCAGACTCACGATTGGCAAGTAATTGAAAAACTATAATGGATGTAAAAAATCACGCAACATTATCTACTTCTTTAGTTTCTTATTGGGAACTAGAATCAGATGGGACAGATTCTGTGACTGGGACTGGGAATGATTTAAGCGAAACAAACTCACCTAATTATGTAGCAGGAAAACAAGGCAATGGTGTAGACTTGGAGTCTAATAACAACCAACAGTTGTTTATAACAGACGGAGATCAAACAGGACTAGACCCAGCTGGTGACTTCTCAATTTCTTGGTGGATGAAAATGGAGACTAAGCAAGGAATGAAAGTCTTTGACAAGTTATACAACTCCTCTCCAAAACAAGGTTGGAGAGTTGAGCTTGGTACTGCTGGTAGTGATAAAGATATTGTTGTCATTATTAAAAACAACCACAACACGACGGAAGACCGTGGAGGACTCTTAACTGATTCAGAGGTCGGTGTATTTGTTCATTGTGTCATTGTTTATGATGCTTCGGCTGACTCCTCAATAATTTACCAAGATGGTGTTGATACAGAAAATTCTCAGTCTTCGGGAGCTGGAAGTGTAGGAAACTCTACTCAAAACTTTAACATTGGTGGTGTTGAGGGGGATTCGTCAGAAGATTTTGATGGAGTTATAGATGAGGTCGGTTACTGGAGTAAGAAATTATCAGTAGGTGAAGTAACAGATTTATACAATTCAGGTTCAGGTATTCCTTATGAAGTATCAAATGTAGATTACACAACATCTGTATCTGAAACAGTATCAATAAGTAGCACAGTAACTCTTCTGCATACACTTGTTGTAAGTATAATTGAAGCAATAAGTCTTTCCCCGAGTTCTGTCTATGCTGTAACTTTTGGTGAAATTGTTAATGAAACTCTTTCACTTTCAGAGACAGTTACTGTTGGGTTGTCATTAACAAAATCAATTACAGAGGCTTTAGGTCTTTCTGATATATCGTCACTTGAGATACTTCAATCAATATCAATAACTGAAGGTCTTTCTTTATCTGATACGTCAACATTAGTAACTACATATGGAAAAATAGTTTCAGAATCATTAAGTATTTCAGACTCAGTAACTATTATTAGAGGTTTTATTGAAAGTATTACAGAAACATTGTCTATTTCAGATAGCGTTTCACTTGTGAATGTATTTACTGTTACAGTTACAGAAACACTTAATATAGTAGATGATCTTGCTAAGGGTGGTTGGTCTTGGGTTTCAAAAAACGCATCGGGGTCGTGGACATTTTTAGCAAGAAATGAACCTTAATTATGGCTAGAATACAACGAGTAGAATTAAAAAGGTTTGATGGTGGACACTCTGATGATGTCAGGACACCTTCAAATAATCAGTATGAAAGAGTATTAAACTTTGATGTGTTTAGTAATCCTTCAAAATTAACTCCTTACAGGAAGAAGGAAAATGATATGACTGTTAATGGTACTAGTTCTACTATGACAGAGTTCCACGTCAAACATTTTCTAAATAATGGTACTTCACTAATCGGTCTAGGCATTGTTGATTCAGGTCTTGGTGGGAGGTTAAGGGTTCTTGAAAAAACTTCACTTCCTGCGGGAGATTGGACTTTGTCAGGCACGGGTACTCAAACTGATGCAGGTACTGCTTATCAAACCTCAGGTCTTATTTACAAGGATTATATCTATGCGTTAAGGACTTCTGCAAACAATAATAAAGGAAGATTATTTAAATATGGTGCGCTTTCAACTGGCGTTAGAGTTATGGATCTTCGCTTTGGTACTGATCCATTTAATATAGATGACACTACTCTTTCAAGGACTGGTAGAAGTTCAGTAGGAATTGATGATAGAGCTTATTTCCCATATGAAAATAAGCTTGGAAGTACTGATGGATCAACAGTAACTGATGCAGATATTTCAGTGCCAACTGATTACAATATAAAATCAACAACCGCTTGGCGAAAATTTATGGCTATGGGATGTACTAAGACAGATAATACTAATTCAAGAATTTATCTTTGGGACTATGTTTCAGATGATGTGTCTGAAGTTATTGATCTAGGTGCAGGAAAACTAATTGCGTTCGGTAATGTTGATGACACACTTGTTGCAGTTATGGACTCTTCTCTAGCCTCATTAGTTCTTAAGCCAGTTGTTAGAGTTAAAATTTGGTCAGGAGGTATGGTTAGAACGATCAAAGAATTACCTCTTTTTGATGCTGATGGAAATACTTATAGAGCTAATGAAGGAGAAGAAGTTGAAAGCGGTAAATTATTCTTTACAATCTACGATTCAACCGGTACTGATTTAGCAGGAATTTATGTTGTTACAAAAAACAAAAGAGGACGTTGGGCTGTTGCGATTGATCAAGCTATAAATAATACAGCGACAGTGGCTAGTTTCTCTGCAATGAAAAAGATGTCAGACTACTGGTGGGTGTCTCACGGAGCAAATGGAACGATTGACAGGACTGACAATGGTGCAAACTATACAAATTCTGATGTAGTTATGCAGAAATTTGGTGATCCTCATAAGGTACATACCTTACTTGCTGTTGGAGTTTCACACGTAGCTCTTGGATCGGGAGAGGCGGTAGAGGTTCAATATCGGGTGAATGAGAATACTGCTTGGACTACTATTTTTACAAGTCAGGATGACAATGCTCTTTCTAAAATGGCTACACTTGAGGTTGATCAGGCAAAGAATTTTTCTGATTTCAGTGAAGCACAGATTAGAGCAATTAGTACAGGGGGAGCAGAAATTACAGGATTAAGAGCAAAGTTTGTAGAACAAGATAACGATTTGTAATATGGCAACATTTGAAGAACTAGAAAAAGATATAATACAGCTAAAAGAGGACAGAGAAACTGAAAGGGGTCTTATTGATGACCAAAATAACCAAATAATCGAACTTCAAGGTACTGTCGAAGATCTTGAAAATAGAGATTTGCCAGAACACTTCCATAAAATTGATCGTATTTCTTTTGAAGATATACAGGGAGGTGTGAAGGTGCTTAATTCTACTGTATCCGGTGTTTCAGAGCAGGGTGTGATAAAGGTCTATACAGTTGGATCAACATCATACTTTGCTGTGAAGGTTGGTAGTACGTGGAAGAAAGCTGAATTATCAGATGTTTAATAGAATTTAATTATGGCTCAAATTACCATACAAGAGGGAGACACATTGAGTGCATTGGCGGCAAAGAACAAAACAACTGTCAGTGAACTTGCACGTCTCAACAATATCTCAAACCCAGATGTCATACAAACTGGTGCGTCTCTTCGTCTCCCTGAGACTAACACCAATGCGTTTTCTGCTACAGATGTTGTTGAAAAGAGTCCACTAGCATTTGCTGATGGAGTAGCTGATACAAGTTCAATAGATAGCATCTTTGATCTTACAGCCGGTACTAAAGGTATAAACGATCAGATTCAAAAGCAGTTTGAAGATAATCAAACTAGACTTGATGAACTTGATGCTGAAAAGGAAGAGGCAAAGACAACAAGAAAGACTACTAGAGAAAAAATAGAAGGTCTTATATTTAATCGTCCCGACTCTTCAGACCTGCTTGAAAGAGAGCGTGAGGCTCTAGGAATAGGAGAGGATCTTAATCTTTCAAGATCTCTTATAGGTGATATTGAAGGTCTTAGATCTCAACTAGCAGTCCTTGATACAGAGGGCGCACTTGCTGTTGAGAAACTTTCAGGACAGGGAAGAGGTATTCCTTTGTCAATTATCAGAGGGCAACAGGCTAAAACACAAAGGCAGAATGCAATCAGACGTGCCGGTGTTGCAGCCGAATTGGGTGCTAAGTCATCTACTCTACAAGCCCTTAATGGGAATATTGCTCTAGCTTCAAAACTTGCAAACTCTGCAGTTGAAGCTGAACTCTTTGACATCAGTCAGGAGCTTAAAGATTACAACGATCTCTTTGACTTGAATGAGGACATCATCAATGACCTTGATACAGAGACAAAGGAATTGCTTGAGACAAACAGAACTGAAATTCAAAATAGACTTGATAATGCACGGGAAGAGAAACAGCAAGTAGCACAGCTTATGATTGATAATCCTAGTGTTAATATCTCAATAGGAGATACTCTTGATGAAGCAAGTCAGAAGGTTGCAAATGCAGGAGGATCTTTGGCGGCACGAAGAGAACAGAGATTGGGTGATACTGCAGTAGATACAACAACATCATTTACTGATACTCAAGAAAATAAAGGTTCTTCAAAGTCAGGTATTCCAATAGCGGAATTCAAGACACTTAGTGCTGATGTTAAAAATTATTTCATCAATTCTCCAAAGGACAACGTTGATACTGTAAATGAAGTGTTCGTTGATATTGCAAATGGGGATGCAGATCCTCAAGATGAGAAGGACGAGATTGATGAGAGTAACCTATCACAGCCAGTAAAAGACTATATCAAAAACAGGATTGATAGCATTGCTGTTGATGCTCTTGCGGATGGTGGAGGAAGTGGTCTTGGAAGTAAGGCGTGGTCGGGAATTAAATTCCTCTTAGGACTAAATTAAAAATGGCAAATAAGTTTGATCTACCAACAAATAAATTTAACACTCCTGAAGTTGATACACCTTTTGCTTCAACAAACTTTGGTGTTGCTTTGAATACAGTCTTGGGGTTACCTAAGGCTCTAAAAGATACAGCTAAAACTATTTTCAGGGGTATCACACGGAATATAGGAAGTGCCGGTGTTACTGTTGCAGACAAACTTGGTGCTGATGATGAGTTCACTCCTGAAGGCAAAGTCTTTAAGGCGATCTTTGGTGATGAACCTATCCAAACAGTTGAGAGAAGGGTTGCTGATGCAGAGATCGCAGTTAAGAGTAGCCCTACTGCACAAAAGTTGGGAATAGATAAGTTTGCATTGCCTCTAGCTTTTGGTGCAATTATCGGGGATACAGCCCTTGATCTAACACCCTTAATTGGTAGTAAAACAGCAGTTAAAGCTCTTGTTAGAGAGACTACTTCAGAGGGGGTAATGAAGATATTGATTAAGTCAGGCATACCGGCTGATGTAGCAAAAGAATATGCTCCTAAACTAGCTCGTGCCTCCACAAAAAGAGAGGTTATTGAGACTGTAGGACTCTTAAAGGGGTCTGTAGGGATTAAACTTCTTGAAGATGCGACAAAACCTTTTTTCAAACCTATTGGAAAGATATTAAGAAGAGAAACTCCAATCCAACAAAAGATAACTTCATTCCTTCATCCCCCTGAAGAGAGGACACCAGTTGGTGGAATGCATTTAGGTAAAGAAACTCTTAATCTTTATTCACAACCACAAGGTGGAATTGGTCTTGACCCATTTGGATTTGCTGGAGGATTAAGGAGAGTAGGTAAGCAAGTGAGTAAAAAAATTACTGAATCAGTAGGTCAAAAGATTTCTAAAGGAGTAGAAGAATTTACTGATACACTTCGTGGCACAAAAGGGATGACTGCTGATGACATAATGAAAAAGTATCCCGACATACAGCTTAAAAGAGATGTTCCAGCTAAAGATATTTATGGAAACAAAGTAGAACTACCTAAAGGCTTAGCTTTAAGACCTTATGAGATGAAAGGGAATAAGGTGCTTCTTCAAGATGGAGAAACTTATATTGTAACCAAAAACCAATTCCAAAACATTAAAGGACAAAGCATAAGTGGTGAGGCTAAACCTTTTGCACCTGAATTAGAGGGGTTGGAGGAAACATATAAAGGACTTCGTGGAGATGAAACAGTTGAACAGGCTAGAGAAATAGCACAGGATACCAGATACTCCCAATACCAACTCCCAGAAGGTAAGAACTATAAGGAGATATTGATTAAGGCACCGACAAAAGGAATTTTAACCAATGCTGAAATAAAAAGATTAGATTTTTTAGAAAATTCCCTTGGGAAAAATTTAACAGCACAACAAAAAAGTGATTATGAATTTTTGAAACAAACAGTAGAACAAGGTAGGCAAAAACAATTTAGAACTGGGCACTGGGACGAACCTAATGTCCTCTCTCACCTCCGTATGAACGAAAGAACCTACAAGGGTAAGAAGGTTTCTTTTATGGAAGAATTACAGAGTGATTGGATGAGAGCATTGCGAGATGAAGCTAAAGAAAAGTTTACAGTTAATGGCGTTGTTGATACCGAAAAAGCAAATCAGTATGTTCGTGACGCTTTGTCTGGCAAGGTAAAATCAAAAACTCCAGTTAATCAAATGTTAAAAAATTGGGAAACTCCTAGTGTCAAACGAGCATTAAAAGAAGCAGTAGAGAACGACAGCGATTACTTCGCTTGGATAAATGGAAAACAAACAAGTGCTAGGTATAATTTGGCTACTTATGTTAAGGATGTTAAATGGGGTGGTAGTGACTTGTTTGATGTAACACCCGGAACAATTAAAACTATAAAATTAAACCCAAGAGATGCTGGTAGATTTGAGTTTGGAATAGATAAAAATGGTGTAATTAAATCAATAGAAGATGGCACTCCTTTAGATATGAAGGGTAAAAAACTAGACGAAGTATTAGGCAAAGGTCTAGCAGACAAGATAATGGGCAAAGAGAAAGGCACTCTATCAGGAGAGGGCTTAAAGTTCGGTGGTGAATGGGCTGATAACCTCTATGACAAACAAGTTAAGAATATCGTTGAAGACCTCACAGGAGCTAAGATAGAGAAGTTGGATATGGGGTTGCCGATAGAAAACGCTAGGAAAAAGTCAAGATTTATTGACCCACGCAATACTTATGAAACAAGAGAGGGGATATTACCAGAAGAATTAGGGAATAAATATAAAATTGGTTACGAATTACAGAAAGATGCCTATGATGGCTCCAGCCACGAACTATACATCATCACCGACATACTAGGAGATGGAAAGTTTAAGGCAGTGCCGAAAAGTCATATTGATTCAGTGATAAACGACAAGAGGTTTGCTACAAACAAAACAATTCCCGAAGCGATTGCATACTTAAAGAAAGTTGCTCCAAGTGGAATGAAACCCTTTGACATCTCACAAAAACTCACAACCCAACAAGGTATAAAACTAACACCAGAGATTAAAGCTAAGATACGAGGCGAAGCACCTAAAATTAAAACAAGTGGAGAAATGTTTGAAAGCTCTCTTGAACCCCTAGCCAAAGTTGATGATGCAGTATCAAAGCTAATTAAAGCTGTTAAAGAGGCAGGAACGCCACGTCAAGAGCTTGAGACTGCTTTCACAGCAGAGAGGGCTAGAAGAGCAGGTGCTATTGGGGGTATCTTTAAGGGAGGAGAAGGTCAGAAAGGATACTATCAGTCTCTTTCAAAATTGAAGGGAGAACTAGCTGAAAAGAAAACTTTTGAATTAGTTAAACTTGATATTGAAGATGTTGACGATCTATTTAATATCGCACAAAAGCATCCTCATCTTGATGTCTTTGAGAAGGTTACAGTCCAAAACTCATTGAATAAACTTTTGAATGGATCTCTTCCTACAAAAGGAGAGCTTGGTTTTCTTGAAGATGTTTATGGCAGAGAGCTTGTGGCTGAAATTCTTAAGAAAAGAAAATTCACTGCAAAACTTGGTGATGCAATAACTGAAGCGATGAATGTTCCTAGAACGTTGATTACTTCTTTTGATATGTCCGCACCATTAAGACAGGGATTATTCTTCACAACAAAACCTAAGGCGTTTGCTAGTGCTACAAAAGAGATGTTTCGTCAGGTTTTTTCACCTAAGAACTTTAAGCAATGGTTAGATGATGTCCCTAATCATCCTCTTTATTCTCAAATGAAAGCAGGAAAACTTTACTTGGCTGATCCTGATAGTTTAGCTCGTGGTCTTTCAGGAAAAGAAGAAGCGTTTATGTCAAACCTTGCAGGTAAAATTCCAGTTATAGGAGCAATGGTTAGAGCCTCTGAAAGATCTTTTGTCGGATTTTTAAATAAATTAAGAGTTGATGTTTTCACTCAACTCGTTACTAAATTTGGAAAGGAAAAGAAACTTACTGTTAAAGATTTAAAATCTATCGCAGAGTTTGTAAATGTTGGTACTGGTCGTGGAAAGCTTGGTGCTTTAGAAAAGTCTGCACAAGCGCTTAACACAGCCTTCTTTTCACCTCGTTTGATTTCTGCACGTTTCAGTCTTTTCAATCCAGTATGGTATGCAAAACAAACTCCTCAAGTCAGAAAAGAGGCAATTAAAAATTTTGCACAGTTTATCGCCACAGGAACTACAATACTTGGATTGGTTAATGCTATTGGCGGAGATAATGTTGACGTTGAAGTTGATCCACGTAGTACAGACTTTGGAAAAATTAGAGTAGGAAATACAAGGTGGGATATGTGGGGAGGTTTTCAGCAATGGGTTAGAGTCTTCTCACAAATAGTTTCAGGATCAAAGAAAACTACTAGTGGTGATGTAGTTCCTTTAGATAAAGATAAATTCCCATTTGATACAAGACTTACAATCGGCACACGATTTGCACGAGGGAAACTCGCACCGATTCCGGCACTAACACTTGAACTTCTTGATGGTCAAAAACTTTTCGGAGGGGATATAGAATTGAAGGGAGAGGTAGCAGAAAAAACAATACCTCTTTATCTTCAAGACCTCTATGAGGGAGTACAAGACAGAGGATCGGAGGGCATCTTTTCAGTTGGTGTTCCCGCATTCTTTGGGGTAGGTGTCCAAACTTATAAAAGCAAAAAGGGTAATAAATACAGTCTTTAAAATGTCTAAAGATAAACATTCAGAAATAATGCACGAGTTGGGAGTGATCTCTGGCGAACTAAATGGTATCAACAAAGCACTTGAAAAAATAAATGGATCTGTCAAAGTTAATACTGATGATATTAGTTCAATTAAAGTTTCTAGGGCTAAACAGACTGGTATAGTTATTGGAGTTTCTTCTGTTGTGTCTATAGTTTGGGCGTTTATTAGTAATAAATTAAATCTATGATAAAAAAAGAAAGTCCTAATCATTATAATCTAGGAGGAGATATTGTAGCTTTAGTTTTGCATACTACTTTAGGATCAATGGCTTCAACAACCAACTGGTTTTTGAGCCTTAATTCTCAAGTCTCTGCACATTTTGGTGTTGATAGGGATGGTCAGATAGTTCAGTTCGTAGATCTTAATCAGGGTGCTTGGCACGCAGGTGCAAGGAAAAATCCCTCAAAACGTGCAAAGGATGTCTTACCTAAGACACGTTGGGGTACTCTTAAGAATCCTAACAAATCTACCATAGGAATAGAGTTTGTTTCAGGGTACGATATTGACAGAGATGGCGTTCTTGAGAAATGGGAACAGCTATACACCCCCGCTCAAATGAAAGCCACCGCCAGACTCGTTATTGACGTTATAGAACCGGAGCTTGGAATAACATTTTCAGGTCATAACGTTTTAACTCACAAAGATATTGCGAGTTACAAACCGGATCTTGAAGTTCAGAGAGCTATGTTTCTTTCTGTTTTACAACAGGAAAGAGACAGAGATACAGACTTCCAACCAACACCACCATCTCAACCCGCATCCTCAAGGGTAATTTCTTTGGGATCAAATGAAAGTGCAGTAGTTAAGATGGAAGGTGAAAAGGTCGTAATTATTAAGAAGTAATCTTTTATAAATTATGATACCCGAACTAATAGGAGGAGCTATTCTATCTATCGTAGTCCAGTTGGTTAAAAAATATGTAGGGACTAAACCAATGCAGACTATGATTGCACTCGTAGTATTGGCTTTACTAGGAGCGTGGGGCTATTCTGTTTTACAATCACTAGGATACTGGGAGTCTGCAGTTGCAATGTTAGTTACAGCTTCAGGTCTTTATGGTCTGTTGACTGGATCAATGAAGGCATTAAAATAGAGCTATGTTTTAATGGCATCAGAAAAGCCCACTGCAGTCAGTGGGTCTTTTCTGTTATAGATTATTGAAGAAATCTATCCATTCGTCTAAGCTGTGGGCAAGGCAATATAAACCCCCCGCCTCTTCTAGCTGTATTTGAAAGTTTCGTTGATCATTACTTTGCTTACCCTTAGTCCCCTTACATTCAATGCCGATAAAAATACCACCTATTACAGCGATAATATCCGGTGATCCTACCGCACCATAGCGAGTAAAGTACGTTTTACCCTTATAGGTGCTTGGGTATGCCCCCGTGTTATTGCGGTAGTGAAAAATCTTTTTGAAAGAGAGCCAATCAAGTATGGCGTTTTGTACGTCTTTTTCTTTTTCGTTAATCATTTCAATAACTTTTCCCATTCTCTTTTTATGTCTTTAAGCTTTGTCATAATAATTTCCCTTGAGTAAGAGCCGAGAGTCTTGCTTTGATAATAGAGATGTATTCTTCTTCTTTCTCTATCAGAATAAAATCTCTTTCTAGTTTCTTACAAGCTACTCCAGTAGTTCCTGAACCAGCAAAGGGGTCTAAGACTATTCCACCTGTCGGTGTTGAGGTTAAGGTTACTAGGTATTCCATAAGAGCTAGAGGTTTAACTGTTGGGTGGTGGTTTTGTTTTGGTGTCTCGGTTGTCCCCGCATAAGCACTATTTAAAGCACCTGCACTTCCAACTTTTCTACCTGTAATTTTAGAGCCGTGTACTTTCTCCAACTCCTCACACCCATCATTTCTCTCACTCTTACTTGCTTT
>Ga0098039_1000184_pt1 | contig 28880 bp, 38 predicted proteins | sample 6_EtaG_FD_75047 | JGI IMG/M metagenome (GOLD analysis project Ga0098039, IMG submission 75047) | Marine viral communities from the Subarctic Pacific Ocean - 6_ETSP_OMZ_AT15160 metaG | ecosystem: Environmental > Aquatic > Marine > Oceanic | place: Pacific Ocean | collected 2015-01-08 | reverse complement strand
GGGCGGATCGGTGACGATGGCGTCGATGCAGTTGTCAGGCAGAGCGCGCAGCAGATCCATGCAGTCGCCTTGCTGGATGTCCCAGACCCTCACGGGCTGCCCCCTCCCACAACCGCAACGGCCAGCGCCGCCCAGGCGTGGCTCGCGACCCCGTACAGCGGGCCGGGGGCCTTCTTGTTGCCGACCGCCGCCTGCTTTGTGCCGCCGTGGATCTCTAGGAGCCGCTGGCGGACCAGGGCGTCCCGTGAGCCTCTTCCGGTCACGTCCAGGGCCCGGAGTATCTCCCGACGGTAAAGAAGCCGCACGGGCAGGCTCTCGCGCTCTGCGGCCTGCCACAGCCGCCCCACCACCTCCGACGTGCGAAGGAGCGAGGATCCGGCGATGCCGTAGGACTGGACGCGCTCCAGGGCCACCAGCTCGACCTCGCGGGCTGCGCCGTGGCGGCGGATAGCTTCGATCACCTGCTTCACCGAGAGCGCCTTATGAGAGGACGCGACGGCCTGGGCCTCGGTGTCGTAGAGCGCGATCCCGCACGTCTCGGGCCCCGGATCGATGCCGAGGACGATCACGCCTACTTCTTCCCGGCCAGGGTCTTGCGGCGGACGTAGGTACTGGCCCTCTCGCCCACAACCTCGGCCCGTCGCTTCACCTCGCCCCACTCCTCCTCATTCCATCGGATGCCGCGGGGCTTCCGTCGGTCTTCCTTGCGCTGCCTGGCGTCTTTTTCATTCTTCTTGGTCACTTGTTCCGCTCCATTCTTTGGTTGTTCGGTATGGGCTCGCGGGATCGCGCTGAGGTGCCGGCGGGATCCCGGCTCTTGTGCGGTGGTACTGGACGCGGGCGATGCTCACGCCCAGAAGGTCGGAGACTTGCCGATCGTTGAGCCGGGGCATCTCAAGGAGGACATCCCCGAGCGCCCAGCCCACCGACCGATAGCGCGTCCCGTTCCAGGTGGTCGCCTTAGCCTTTCGCCCCACCAGCCGCCCCCAACTCGGCATCCAGCTCTCGGACATACGCCCGGGCCCGCCGCACGTCTCGCCGCAGATTGTCGGACGCGCTCATGGCGTCCAAGGCATCCTCATCGACGGCTCGGAGGATGGAGTCCAGAAAGCCCAGAGCTACGCCGATTCTGCGGCCAGCCTCGAAGGCGTCTAGGCGCTCTTGATCGTCGAAGAGATCCGCCATCACCTGGCCCGCCATCCTTCGCGCTCGACGAGCCGGAAGCCATCCCGCTCCTCGCCCGACTTGAGGGCGCCCAGGGCCGCCCGCTTGTCGGGCTTGATCACCACGGACTGCCACCCCTCGGGCCAGTGGTCGATCTCCTCTGGCCCATCGATCGAGACCGTGGTCACGAGCCAGTGGGACCGGACGGCGCCGGTGTCTTTGCCCACCTTGATCTTTCCGTCGTCTCCGGTGAATTGTCCGGCGCTTCGAGACGCCGTGAGGATCTCCGTTGCCCGCTGACGGAGGCGCTCGATTGCGCGATCTCGGGTCTTGCGCTTTGCGGCAAGCTCCTTCTCCCACTCTCGGAGCTGGGCGGCGTCGGCCTTCAGCCTGTCGATTACAAAAGAGATCCCGTCTAGCTTGGCGGGGACGGCCTCCCCGAGGAGATCGACAAGCTCGGCGAGTTCGCGCCCCTGCTGGAGGTCGATCTCCCAGAGGTCCGCCAGCTCGACGCGCTCCTCGTCTTCGGTGAAGAGATCGACCAGTCGCCCGGCCACATCGACGATCTCCTGGGACGTCATCGGCGCGGAGGGCATCACCAGGAGTCCCCGTCGGTCGCGTCCGCTGCACCGTCAATGTAGACGTCGTGGTAGCCGCGCCGCTCGCCGTGGAAGACCTTGATCTTCTTCCCGACCAGCTTGTGGCGGATCGGCCCGGTCCTTCCGTCTTCCGTCTGGACCTCGGCCAACGGCGGCGCTGCACCAAGCACGGCCCGCAGATCGCGCTCCAGTACCCACCCAAGAGACTTGCCGTCCTTGGTGGTCAGGCAGTGGAAGCGCTCAACCTTCAGATCGCCAACCTGGATCCCCCAGCTCACGTAGTCCTTGCCGTCCTTGGCTTCCCAGCAACGGAACTCGAAGATCGATCCCTCGTGGTTGCCGTCTTTGAGGTCGTCATTTTGGGGCTCCCAGGCGTCTCGGCCTTGCCCGTAGTTGCTTGTTCCTAGTGCCATCTCTTGCTCCTCCGGTTGTTGTTAGTAGGGAATTTGATCCTTGGCCCAAGGCATGATCACCTTGACGCCGAAGTCCTCGCGGCTCATCCCCTTGGCCTCCGCGATCTCAATGTCTTCCTTGAGCCGATCAACGGCCTCTTGGACCTTGCCCTGCTTGACTGCGGCCAGCATTGTGGCGAGCTGGGCCGAGTTGCGGAGCTTGCCGTCGGGCCCCTTGGTCTTGACCCGGGTCCCCCACATCGCCGCATCATCGGGAGACACGAGGAGGGACTTGGCCAGGGCCGCCAGGGCGCGCTCGGCCTGGGGGGCTTCCGGGGCAACGCCTGCCGGCTTCAGCTCCTCCGGGGCCCTGGCTGCTGTTGAGCCTGAGGAGGTGTCGATCTCGGCCTCCCCCGCCTGGACCGCGAGCAGCAAGCAACGAAGCCAACGGCCAAGGCCCGACGTGATCGAGGCCTGGCACGCCTTGTCCTCCGGCCGTCCTCGGCCCGGGCTGATCGGCATCGTGAAGCGGTCCTCCAGCTCTTCGCCGCTCTCCAGGTGGATGAGCCGGCAATGGAGCTGCACCGCGAGCTTCCCGCAGACCTCGATCACGGTGGTGCCGGTCACGGCCGGCAGGAGCCCCACCTCAAGGAGGGCGGGCTTGATCGTGCGGATGGCCCCGGGGGCCGAAATGTAGTCATAGCCGCCGCCGCCGTACTCGGCCCGGCCGTCTTCGGCCAGGGCGGGGATCGACGCGCTGGCGTCCGCCAGTGCCCTCCAGAGATGCTTCATCCTTGCCTCCTTGTCCAGCGCCACTGCTGGTTCTGCACCGCCCACTCGATGACCTCGCGCTCGGTCTTGGCCGCGTGAACCAGCCGGCCCCCGCGGTCTCGGTCATAGGCGGCCCACCGGGGGCCGAGTCTTAGCGACTTGCCAATCTCGCGAATCGTGATCGATCCGATCGTTGTCTTTGAACTCACGCCTCCCCCCCTTGCTGGTAGCACTCCGGGCACTCCGGGTCGTCGCAGGCCGGCTCCTCCTTCAGGGCCTGACACAAGATCGAGTAGTCCTCCTCCCACCCGCTAGAGATGGCGCGGGCAAGGATGGACACCGGGATCAGGACCAGATCTTTCCCGTGGAAGAGCGCGGCCGTGGGCTCGTGATCTTCTCCGAAGTAGCCGAAGACGATCTTCACCTCGGATCCGGTTGCGGTGTTTTCAAAGCTCAGGGCCGGGCGGTCGCTCATGCTGTCCTCCGTGCCCCGTTTTGGCCCCGGGGCTGGGGCGTTTTGTGCGGCTAGCCGCGGAACCAGTAAAGGCACGCGGTATCCCGCGGGGCCTCGTGCTGGGCCATGGCGTGGACACAGCGGGCCCACTCGTCGCTCTCGCGACACAAGGCGGCTCTCGCCTCCATGTAGACGTCTGAGGCGACGTCCCAGGACGAGGCGGAAAGGATGCGAGCGGAGAAGGAAACGGCCGCGGTCATGATGACCTCCGAAGCTGTGGCCGCTGGGGCCGGGTTGGTTGCGTTTCGTTCGTTGCTCATAGACGTATTGTAGATACATCCGGGCGGAAATCGCAAGCGATTGTCTATACTTTTTTTCGCTTCTCCGGGCTTGTGGGGCCTCCTGCCTCCCCCGTGCCCCGCTTAGCCCCGGCCAGCTCGGGGCGGGTCATCTCGGGGGGCTCGCCGTGTTCGCGGGCCTCTTGGATCAGGTCTTCGTAGCTTCGCATGGCCGTCTCAGGCCCCCTCCGATGTAGGGGCCGCGCCGGGGGTTGGAAGGGACTGGGCGCGCGCCACCGCATCGCGCAGGCGTTTGGCGTACCGCCCGCTTGGGTGCTTCTGGCAGTACCCCAGGGCGTGACGAACGGGGACGGTAAACCGATCAACAAGCGATCCATCCTCCCTCCAGATACTGAGCCGGGATCCTTTGATCCCGTTACGCGTGTTCCCGTTTGTCTGTGTGATCTTCGCGGTGTGATCTCCGTGTTGGGTGGGCTTGGCGGTCTCTGCCGCTTCGGGGGCTACCAGCTCGACGCCGTTCTGTACCCCGTCGCAGCTATTGGGCGTGCCGTTGATGGGCGGGAACACCAGGGTGCCAAGGCGGCGGTCGGTTTCCTTGCCACCGAACACCTTGCGGGTCACGCGGATGGCGTACCTGGGGCACCCCTCCAGATCCACGATGTCCTCGACCACGCCCTCGCAGTAGCAGGCCCGCTCGCCCGTGAGATCGCGTCCGGTGATGTGGGTGGGTGCGGGGTCGTCGCTGGTGTCGCGGGGGTCTGGGAAGTCCCAGGACCCGGCGAAGTCGAAGCTGCGGACCTTGTGGCCAATGAGCGCGCGGGCGTCGTCGAGGGGGGTGGGCGTGGTGTTCATGGTTCAGTTTTCCTCTTGGATGCTGGCCAGCACGGGGCGGCCTGCGGTTTGGTTCCCTGCGGCCCAGCCGGTGCAAAGCACCAGCATCAGCGCCAGGGCGGCGAGGGCCTTGAGGTTCCTTGCGTTTCGTTCGTAACTCATAGGGCAATTGTATATACACCGAGGGGGGCCGTCAATAAATGTATATACTTTTCCTCAGACGCGCCAAGATCTGCGGGGCCACTCGCCAAACAGGCTCTTGTAGCGGTGGCCCGCGGCGCCGTCCTTGTGGCCCCGGCTTCGAGCCCAGGCGAGGAGCTTGCGGTACTCGCCCCGACGTGCGGCGACGGGCACGTCTCGAAGGTACGGCGGCTTGACTCCGAAGAGCTGCCGGTACTCCTTCGCGGCCCAGGAGAGCCCCCAGCCGCGCTGGGCGGCCACGCCCGCAAGCCGGACCCACTCCGCCTCCCTGGCGGGCTCGGGCGTCTCCTCGCCGGCGTAGACGGCCCGCAGGGCGAGGCTGTAGATCTTGATCTCCTTGGGCGGCCCCGGTGCGGCGGCGGCGGCGCTTCTCGCGGCCCGGCTTCCCTGCGTCTCGATGCCGTCTCCGTCGAGGCTGTAGCGCACGTCCGCGCCGGGGAGCCCGTGGAGGTGAGAGGCCCCGGAGAGGTCGATCAGAAGGCCGTCCTTCTTCCCCGGCGCGGGCCGCATGATCCGGCCGACGATCTGAAGGTACTGGCTCGCGTGCCCAACCCCCCGGGCCAGCACGCAGCAGGAGGCGGCGGGGACGTCTACGCCCTCGGTGAGGCAGTAGATGTTCACGAGGGCCCGGAGCTTGCCCTGGCGGAAGTCGGCCACGGCCCGCGCTCGCTCCTCGCTCGGCGTCTTGGCCGTGACCTGGGCGGCGGCCACGCCCTCGGCCCGAAGTCGATCGACGACGGAAGCGGGATCCGATCCGGGCGGAACAAAGAAGAGCGCCGGGCGCTCCTCGCCGTGCTTGAGGTAGGAGCCCACCGAGTCCTGGGCGATGCCGTCGGAACCCAGATAGCGATCAGGCCGAAGGGTTCGGCAGGGGACGAGGTGGCCCCCCGCCACCAGCTCGGAATAGCTCGAAGCCACGGCCATCTCTCCAAACACGGAGCCAAGGCCCTTCCCGTCGGCCCGCTGCGGGGTGGCCGTCAGACCCAGCGACCACGCGGAGGGGTAAGCGGCGGCGACCCCGCCCCACTGCTCGGCCCGATAGTGATGGGCCTCGTCGTAGACGATCAGGGTGGCCGGTGGGCGCTCGTCCCTGGCAAGCAAGGTCTGGACGGTCTCGACCCTCCACGGGCGCGGCTCGGCCCCCCCGTCGCCGCGCCGGACAATCTCGGCAAGCGACCGCGAGGCCTGATCGCGAAGCTCGGCGCGATGGCAGATCCAGAGGACGGCCCCCTCCGGCCTGCGCTCCAGCGTGCGCCGGGCGACCTCGGCGCCCATAACGGTCTTGCCCGAGCCGGTGGGGGCCACGAGGAGGACAGATCGCGAGGAGCGGAAGGCCTGGCGGCAGGCGAGGAGCGCCCGCTCCTGATAGTCCCGGAGCTTCACTCTGCCGGCTCCGGAGCCGCCCAGACGCGCATCTTGCGGCCCCGGAAGCGCTGGGTCCTTCGGCTCCACCCGAGCCGCCGCAGGATGGCGCCGAGCCGCCGCATGGCCCGCACGTCCTGCCGAGACACCTCAAGCCCCAGGGCGTGATCGAAGATGTCCGCGCTCCGGGCCACCGTCTTTCCCTCCAGGTGTTCGACGATCGGGGACTCCCAGGCGTCGGGCTCTAGGAAGCTAACGCTCTTCTCCTTTCGCTCCTCTTCGAGGTCTTGAGTCAACCACCACTCGTTCCCACCGCGGTAGTAGTGCGCGGCCTCGGCCCAGAGCTGCGCGCGATTCTCCCGGAGCCACTCGCGATCCACCCGAGAGACCGAGCAGACCCAGAAGCGGCGGGAGCCGGTGGCGTCGGTCAGGATCTCCTGCTCGTTGCTCGTGCCGATCACGACGCACCGCCGCGGGGCTCGCACAATCTCCCGGCCATAGGGCGGCCGGAACTCGTCCACCTGGGACGAGAGGAGCGCCTTGATCTTCTCTCCCCTGGCCCGCCGAAGGCTCGAAAGCTCGGCCAGCTCGTGAACCCAGGGCCTCCGCAGGGCGAGGTAACTGTCCTTGTTGTCCAAGTTGATCTCGGTGTCGCTGAACCACTCCGCGCCGACGAGGTCCCGCATACCCGAGGACTTGCCGATCCCCTGGGGGCCCACAAGGATCAGGCAGGTATCCAGCTTGCACCCTGGGCCGTAGGCCCGAGCGCAGCACCCGATGCCCCAAAAGAGAGAGTAGGCCCGGGACAGCACCGAATCATCGGAGCCGAAGCCACGACTCAGGAGATACGCAAGGCGCTCCTCGCCGTCCCACTCCAGCGAGTGCAGCCACTCGGACAAAGGATCGCGGGCGTTGTCGGCGCAGAGCAGGTGGACTTGCTCGCGGACGGTGGTGGTGGACAGCGGGAGGCGATAGAGGGCGTCGATCTTGTTGCTGATCTCGGTGTAGTGTTCGTCCTTCAGCTCTTGATCCATCCAGAAGCGCAGGCCCCGGATCTGGTCTCCCCAGAAGGTCCCGGCGAATCGGGGATCGTTTTGGAGGACTAGCTGGGCGTTGCGGCCGGTGCGCCGAGGCGCCTTGGGGCCGTCCTTGGTGGGCGGGGCCCGGTCGAGAAGGGCCCACGTCGGCTGATGCGGGGTGACCCAGTCGTCTTCGGGGATGTCCGCAAGAGCCGGACGCCCTCGGCTTGCGTTGTCGCGAATCGGCCTAGACCGCGGGGTCTCTGCGCCCCGAAGCATCCCCGATCGGCAGGTCGCCTCCGCCTCCTGGCGGGACAGCCCAGCGCGGAGCGCGGCATCCACCAGGGCCGAGAAGGCCTCCGAGTCGCCGATCTCCCCCCCGGCGACGAGCTGGCCCATGTTCCAGGCCGAGCGGTTGAGGGTGTTATTCCTTCCCCCCTCTGGGGCCGCAGCGACGATCTCCACCTCTTTGCTGAGCGCGGCCTTGCCGTACCCCTCGCCCGAGCCTGGGGCGCCGTAGGACGCCTGCCAGGACTTCGAGCGCTTCTTGCCGGTCGCCTCGGCCTCCTGGGCGGCCCGATCTCGGGGAGAGGTCAGGGCATCGACGAGCCACGCCGGCATCTCTGCCGCCTGCTCTTCTGGCTCGCTCTGCCACGAGTAGGCGCCGCCGCTGGCGTGAGATGAGGGCGGGGCCACGACGTAGCCGCCCGAGGATCGAACGTCGAGGCCGGGCGCGAGCTGGTTGGCGGAGTTGCGGATCTGGAGGTCGTCGGGGTGGCGGAGGTAGATGTGGATCCCGTCGCCCCCCGTCTTGCACCGCAACCCGGTGGGAAGCTCGCCCCGCCGCTGCTCCAAGTCCTTGAGCGAGAGATCGCCGTGGTGCCGTGGGTCAACGTCCAAGACGACAAGGCCCGAGGCCTTGCCGGTGGCGATCCCGACGTTCGCCGCTGGCCACTTGGCCCACCACTCGGTGATCTGGTCCTTGTTGCTGCTGGCCCGGTCGGGCCAACGGTGGATCCTGGGATGCTTGGCCGGGGAGCTGCACGCCTCCCTGCCGCAGGTGCAGCCGCCCCCGTCGTCGATGCCGTGCAAGGGCAAGACTTGCCACCCGCGCAAGGCATAGCCCAGCGCCGCCGTCAGATTCCGATTTCCATTCACTTCAGCTCCCTCGTTCCCGCGTTGATCTTCCCGTTTTCCCGCCAGCGCCCCCCGCTGGACCCGGCCCCCACAAGGGAGGCCGGATCCTGGGAAGCCGCGCTCCGAGGGAGGGCGCGGGCGGTCTGAAGACCCTACACGAGGGCGCTGGCCCGCGTCAATGTAAATACAAAGGCGGCCAAAGAAGGGCCGGGGTGGAACCCATGGAACCCATGCGGAACCCATAGAAACGGGCCTATGGGTTCCAGGTGTTTCCCAATGATTCCGGGTCCTTGATTGGGGGTGGAACCCATGGAACCCATAAAACCCCCCTTATGGGTTATGAAAACCGAAAGATTTTGGAGAATACGCGTGTATGTAGGGGAAAACATGGGTGGCATGGGTTCCACGCCCCGGAAGTGTTCGATATATCAGGGAAAGAGGCGGAACCCATCAGGTAGTTTCGATGGGTTCCCTATGGGTGGCATGGGTTCCACCTGGCCAGTTCCCAAGGGGGGGGATCTGGGAGCATACACCCTTTTGGCACGGCGTCGTGGCCCGGTTGGATCTTTTCTTGCGGCGCCTCGGGCCGTGGACAGCGGGGCCCGATCGCTTATGCTTAGCCTATATATGCCCGGCGTAATCCCATCACCGGAAGAGAAGCAGCGGCGCCTCGCGGTCGTTGAGCGGACGATCTCCGATCGTGGATGGAGCCTCCAGATCAAGCGGTCGCTGGCTGCCGAGTTCGCCGTCAGCACCAGCACGATCGACAACTACCGGCGGGAGCTGATCCTCTCGATGCGGGACGAGTTGGCCGCCGACGAGCTGGCCGAGCGCCGGGCGGAGTTCGTCGCGCGCCTTCGCGGGCACCAGAGGGCCGCCCTCACCGCGGCGCGCCTAGGCCCGCTCGCGGCGATGATGAACCTGGAGGCCAGGATCACCGGGGTCGATGCCCCCGCGGCCGTGGATGCCCGGGGCTCCATTGAGGTGATCTTGAGGGTTCCCGAGGTCGTAGAGATCTAGGCGTGCAGACGATCGAGGTTGACTACAGGCCCTTCGGTGCCCAGATCGCGGCCCACCAGGCGCCGCAGGACACCGTCTTTTTGGCCGGCGGCTGGGGCTCGGGCAAGACCTCTTGGCTCATTGCCGAGGCGCTGAGGAACTCCGTACTCAACCCGGGCCTTGCGGGCGTGCTGGTGTCGCCGACCTTCCCTCTCCAGCGCCGGACGCTCTACCGGGCGATCGTGGACTTCTTCCCGGAGGCGACGCGGTGGCCCATGGGCTCGGCCAAGGCCCCGGACTGCCTCGGGCCGCTGGCGAGGGACTGGTCGAGCCGGGATCGGGTCCTTACCCTCTGGAACGGGGCAGAGTGGGTCTTCGGGTCGGCCGAGGTCCCTGCGTCGCTCGAGGGCGCGAGCTACGCCTGGGGCTGCCTGGACGAGCCCCGGCTCATCCGGCACGAGTCTTGGCGGATCTTCAACTCCCGCATCCGTGACAACCGATCGGCCAGGCTGCGACGCTCGATCGCGGGCGTGCCGTCGATGGGCTGGCTCTGGGAGGAATTTGGAAAGCCCGCACCTAATCGAGCCATGATCAAGGCCAGGACGGCCGACAATCCCCACCTGCCCCCCGGCTACATTGAGAGCTTGAACCTCTCGGACAAGCTGGCCCGGGCCTATCTCGAGGGTGACTTCGTGGTGCTGTCCGGCGTCGTGTATTGGACGTATGATTCCAGTGGCCCAAGCGTGGTGGACGTGCTGCCCGACCCCAGCCGGCCCACCTATGGGGCGCTTGACTTCGGGGGCAGGCGCCCGGCCTTTCTGATCATCCAGGACGTGCCGGGGCTGGGCGAGGTCATCGTGGAAGAGGTCTGCGTCTCGGACACCTTGGAGCAGGTGCACGCGAACCAGTGCGTTGAGCTGCTGCGGAGCTATGGCCTCGCCCTCCTTGACTGCTATTGCGACCCGGCGGGGAAGGCCCGCAACGCCATGGTGGGGATGTCGTCGATCGAGTTGTTCGAGTCCACCTTCCGGCGGGCCGGCGTCCTCTCGGGCGGGATGCTGTACTCGCTCAACCCAATCGAGCGCCACGTCCCCAACGGGGTCGAGGCCACCCGTGCCAGGTTTCAGGACCACTCCGGTGCGCGGCACCTGTTCGTGGCCAAGGCCCTTACCGAGAGTTCGAGGACCAGCCGCTATCCGGCCGGGGTCTTGGGGATCCACGGCTCCCTCCTCTCTTATCGCTACCCGGAGGGGGGCACCGGCAACGCACCCCGGAAGACGGGCGAGGACGATCACTTCCCGGACGCGCTCCGCTACTACGTGATCGGGCGCCACGGGGTCATGGAGCAGCCCGATATCGCGCTGATGAACGAGATGGCTGCCCAGGTCCCTGCCATCCGCTATGGTGGCCTAGAATTCTCGCCGGAGGACTACTACCAGTGACGAACGAGCCGACTCCTGACCAGTGGGCCAAGCTGGGCCCGCTCTACGTGACCCACGAGCAGGCCAGGGAAGCGGAGGCCTCAGGCCACGCCCTCCGCATCTATCCCGAGGGGTTGGAGGCCCTCGCGAGCTACGATCAGATGCCGAAGTCGGCTAGCGCCTCGATGATGCGGGACCGGCTGTCCTCGGTCGGCACGTATCCCAGCGGCGGGATCGTGGACATGCAGGCCAACCCGCAGATCCGGCCCGACGTCTGGCGAGGGTATCAGGACCAAGTGGGTCTCGTAGACCAGATGCGGCAGGGCGATCCGGTCATCAAGGCGATCACCCTCGCGTGGTGCCTTCCGATTATCCGAAGCCACTGGAAGATTGAGCCAGGTGGAGAGGACCAGCAGGCCCTCGATGAGGCTGAGTTCATCCGGGCCAACCTCTTCGAGTACGTGCGGGGAGGCTTCTACCAGTTCGTTGAGCAGGCCGTCGCCGCGGTCTGGCGCGGGTTCAGCCTCTTCGAGATCGTGGCCCGCTTTGACCGAGACTCGAAGCAGGTGCGCCTCGATCAGCTGAGCCCGATGCTCCCGCGTACCGTGTACTCCTGGACGCGATACCCTGATGGGCAGTGGGGGGTCACTCAGAACAGCTATATTGGAGACGCCGAGCAGGGCAAGCCCACGAGCTGGGAGATGGAGGGCGCGAGCCTTCCCCCCGAGAAGCTCCTCCACTTCGTCTGGGACCCCGATGGGGACGCCCCAGAGGGGACCAGCATCCTCCGCCCATGCTTCGCCGGGTGGAAGTCCCGCCGCCTATATCTGAAGCTGGAGGCGACCGGCTACGAGCGCGGGGCCTTCGGAATCCCATACGTGGAGATCACACCTGGGGCTCGCACAGGCGATTCGGCTACGGTGAACGAGATCCTGCGGGAGCTGCGAACCGGAGCCCGGGCTTGGGCGTCATTCCCTCCAGGCTACTCCTTGAAGTTTGCCGACTTCCCCATGAAGGGCTCGGACATCCGAGAGGCTCGTCGTGCCTCGGGTCAGGACATGGCGCGGGCTGCCCTGACCCCGTTCATAACGACCGGAGACGGCAAAGTCGGGTCCTTTGCCTTGATCCAGGGGCAGCAGGATTTCTTCACGATGGCGCTTCAGAGCGCGGCGGACATGATCGGCAAGGTCATGAGCCACGGCCCAACCTCGATCATCCAGAGGCTCTGCGGCTGGAACTACGACCGCACCGAGGGCTTCCCCAGGTTGACTCCTGGCTCGATCTCAATTGGCGACCCCAGCAAGCTGGTCGATGCGATCAAGGTGGCCGCGGATGCTGGCGCGCTCCTGCCTGACCGTGGAATCGAGGAGGCTGTCCGCGCAGCTCTGGGGCTGCCGGAGATGCCCGAGCATGAGAGCAAGGAGGAGATGGAATACCGGCTCAAGAACCGGCAGCCCACGGAGATCATCGACGTCGAGGAAGACAAGGACGTAAAGGAGACCAAGGACGTCGTGGGGCGGGGCCCTAAGAGGGCAGCCAAGAAGACCAACGACGTCACGGACGACCAGGCCGACAAGACCGAGGATGAGGGGGAGGCCATGGAGAAGCTCGCCGAGCAGCTCCCTGGCCGCACAGCAGTCAACGGCCGACCCCTCCGAGAAGAGGAGCTGGTGGTACGCCTTGACGAGACCCTGGCTCCCATGGTGGGAGTCAAGCGGGCCATGGCCCAGGCAGCTCAGGACTGGCGCGAGGAGATGGCCGACAAGTACGCCCAGCGGGTAGCGCGGGCCGGAGACCTCCTGGACATGCGCTCGGTGGACGTCCCCGACCTCGGCAAGCTGGGGGAGGCCTTCCGGATGGAGCTTCGCCGGGCCTATCGGGCCGGGCAGTCCTCTGTCCGCGAGGAGATGGATCGGCTCAGGGCTTCGCCCGAGTTGGCCCGCGCAGTCGAGGAAGGCGACTTCGAGACCACCAGGGATGGCATTGAGGTCGAGTCCCCCGAGGAGGTCGCAGTCCTGGACGGACAGATGCGCTTCGACTGGGGGCCAGGACTGACCGGGGTTCAATACCTGGCCAGCATCGCCGGAGGAGAGGCCCTGCTCCTTGCCCCGGCGAGGGGCCGGAAGGTGAAGAAGAAGAAGTCCACCTCTCCAGGCGAGAGCGTCGCGGACGACATCGACGCAGAGGATGCGATCGAGAATGTGGCCAGGACGTCTGCTCTCGCGGCCGGCGATCGGGTCAAGGCCAACGCGATCACCGCGCTACAGTCGGCCAGCGTGGGCGGCGTCCTTACGGGCGTTCTTTCCGGCGAGGAGATCGAGGGCGTCGTGGCAAGGATGGTTCGGGCCCTGTCTCCCGGCCCCGACCTCGTAGCCGCACAACGGGACACCAACACGATCTTCGGCTTGGGCCGGGTGCAGGAGGCCAGGGCCGAGGGGACAGAGTGGGGAATCCGCTCTGCGATGTTAGAGTCTGCCACTTGCGAGGTGTGCCTCAGCAAAGACGGGGCGCAATTCGGGATGGAGTGGCTCGACGAGTACGGCACACCGGACCCCGAGTGCCTGGGCGGGGACGCATGCAACTGTGTCGTCATCTTCATACCGGCGGGCGCGGGCCTGGCTGCCTTTTCCGAATGAGACTGCTGCCAAGGAGAACGACATGAAGACCGACATTGAAGAGACACCGGGAGAGGTCGAGGCCTTGGCCGAGTGGACGACGGCCTACAGGAACGATCTGCCGGATTCGGCGTTCCTCTACATCGCGCCGGGCGGCGAGAAGGAGGACGGCAAGACCAAGCCCCGGAGCTTGAGGTACTTCCCGATCAGGGACTCCGACGGCAAGGTTGACCTTCCCCATCTTCGCAACGCCATCGCGCGGATCCCCCAGTCAACCGCCAAGGGGCTGACGAAGGCCAAGATGCAGCAGCTCCAGGACAAGGCCCGGAAGCTGCTCAGGGCAGACGACCCGGTCAAGGCTGAGGAGGTCTACTGGTGCGCCCCCTATTTGCTGGCCGACGGCGCCCAGAGCTGGGTCGAGGTGGTCCGCTCGGGTCGATTCTTCGGCAGCACCGGCCCGAAGCCCCGAATGGTGGAGCTGACCGAGGAGGACATCCAGTCTATGGCAACGACCTACGCGCGGGTCCTTGCCGAGCGCTGGTTCGGGGAGGGCGCCCCCGTAGGCTACAACCACGCCAGCGCGATGGGAGAGCGCACGCCAGAAGCTACGAGGGCAGCTGCACGAATCCAGCAGGTGGAGGTGCGGCCCAACGATGACGGGGGCCTGAGCTTGTGGGGTCTCTTCTCGTGGACCCCCGAGGGGGCCCGACGGGTGGAGGCCGGGGAGTTCTCGGCCATCTCTGCCGAGCTAATTCCGCCCAAATTTGCCACAAGCAAGACCACCGGGGAGCCGCTAAACGCCTTCGTGCTATCCGGTGCGACTCTAACCAACGCGCCTTTCATTCCAGGGATGCAGTCGCCTAGCGTCTCTGGTACCCTTTCCGCAAGCGAGCAACCACTGCGCCGCGTGTTCCTGTCTGAGACGACTGCACCGGCACCCAAGGAGACCGTCCGCATGAGCGATCCACTCATCAACCTGGCCGAAGCTGCCGGCCTTCCGACCGAAGCCGCTGAGCTTCTGGCGGAGGTCCAACGCCTCCAGAGCGAGGCCGCGAAGGTGGCCGTCCTCACCGAGACCCTTGAGACCGCCACCAAGGAGGTCGAAGGCCTCCGCGAGCGGAACGGAACCCTGGAGGACCGTGAGAAGACGCGCTCCCTGGACGAGGCCTGCTCGATTGGTCGGATCGCTCCTACCGAGCGGGAAGATTACTGGCAGGTATGCCAAACGCTGGGCGAGGAGAAGGCCAATCGGATCTTCGCCGAGGGTCGCCTCCCGGTGGGACGTGAGTCCGCCGAGCAGGCCCCTGCCGAGGCCCCCACCGACATTGATTCCACTGTCAAGACCTTGGCCGAGCGCCTCACGGCAGACGAGGGGCTCGACGCGGCAGCCGCGTACGCCCGAGCGATGGCCGAAGTCCTCGCCGATCCCACAACTTTCGCGGCCTACGAGGCCGAGTCCCTGAACTAGGAGCGTTCGATGTCGGTCCCCTTTGATCCCAAGATTCTCACTCGTCGCACCGAGGCCAACCTTACTAGCAAGGAGTGGTTCCTCGTAATCGCTGTCGACCCCGACGAGACAGACCTCGCGGGCGCGACCTCTGGCGCAACCGGCGATCTCTGCATTGGCGCTCTGACCAACGACGTTGGCGACGGCTCCTCGACAGCCATCTATGTTCCTGTCCAGGTGGGCGGAATCATCAAGGCAGTCTGCGGCGATGCTTGCACCGCCGGGTCTCTCGCAATGGCCGACGAGAACGGTGAAGCCATGGACGCAACTACTGGAAAGTACGCTTTCGGCATCGCGCTCAACACCTACGTGGACGGCGAAGTCGGTGCGTTTCTGTGGGCGCCTTCTTACTATGAGGAAGGCTAGGCTCGGGCCTAGTTAGGAGATACTGACCAATGAGTAATATTTTATCCTTCAAGCAAGACGTGATGCTCACCAACTACATTCGGCTCCTTGGGCCGAGTCTGGGGAGCTTTATTGCGGATGACGTTTTCCCTGCAACATCCGTGCCAAGTAAGAGCGGCCAGTTCTACAGCCTAGATGGCGGTTTTTCCTCAGCGTCTCCGGGTCACGATATGGTCATGGCCGACGGCCAGTCCTCGCCCCTGCTGCTGTCTACCAGCATCAGCAAGGCCACGGGCTGGGAAGTGGACCTCAACGGCCTCGGCTGTCAGCTCAGCAAGTCCACCGCGGAGTTCGCCAAGGGCAACGGGCTGAACATGAGGCAGGCCAAGGCCGCTATCCTCGCCCGCGAGGTAGCAATCAACCGAGAGCGCCAGGCAGCAGCCATCGCCTTCTCGACCACGGTCTTCTCTGGCAAGACCACGGCCCTCTCTGGTTCCGACCAGTGGGACAACGCCGCGAGCGACCCCGTCTCCATCGCCCAGACCGCCAGGGACACGATCATCAAGGCCTCTGGAGAGGCCCCGAATACCGCCATTATTGGGTACGAGGTCTATAAGGCACTGCGCCAGCACAGCCTTTTGGTGGAATTCTCGTCCAGGACGCAAAACAGTGTCGGCATCGTGACCAACGACGACATCGCTCGGGCCCTAGACGTCGAGAATGTCTACGTGGGCAAAGCGGTCGCAAATACCGCCGAAGAAAATCTCACCGAAACCAACGCGTTTATATGGGGGAAGTTTTGCCTGTTCGCACGACTGCGACCCAGCCCGGCCCCGATGACCCCCCAGAGCTGCCTCCAGCGGTGGAAGTTCCAGGGGTCTACAGACGGCGCCGTGCGCCGGTGGGAGCCGACCCCCTACGTGGAGCAGCTGGACTTGCTCCACACAGATCAGTTCGCCGCCCCGACTACAGAGCTGGGCTACCTGTACTCGACAGTAGTGAGCTAGGAGCGAATCATGGCAGAAACACTGATCCCCCAAGGGGTCGCGGTCAACCCGGTCAACGGCCTGCGCGTCCGTCTCGGGGGCAATATCGAGACCCTGGCAGGCACGAAGACGCTCGTCCCTCAAGATGCCCAGTTCCAAGCGCTGGACCCCGACGGCTCACACCGCAACGTGGACCTCCCGGCAGAGGAGGCCTCCCAGGGGCTCTTCTTCTTCATCAAGAACACGGCAGGTGGCGCTGAGAATTTGGTCGTGAGGAACGACGCGGCAGCCACCAAGGAAACCTTGGGACAGGGCAAGTGGGGGATCTTCTTCTGCGATGGCACCGACTGGGAAACCATGGGCGTCCTAAGCCACGCCTAGCAAGGAGAGGAGCGTCCCTCATGGCGAAGTACGAAGTCTGTCCCGGGCAATGCCTCAGGCATAGCGGGGTTGAATACCCGGCCGGCGCGCTGGTTCCGCCACTCAAGAACTCGGGCGAGCTTGAGGCGGTTGGGGTGATCCGGGAGGTCGCAGGACCCGCCCCGGCGCGGCCCAAGCCTGTCGTCAAGAAGAAAGCGCCGGCCAAGAAGAGGGCAGCGCCCAAGAGGGCCGACTGATGAAGCTCGTGGCCTGCTGTCTGCTGTCCGTCGAGGGCGTCAATCTCGCGCCTGGCGACTCCTTCGAGGCCTCCGACTACAGCGGGGCCAAGCTGATCTCGCGGGGTGCCGCGAAGGCCGCGACGAAGCCCAAGCCCAAGAAGAAGGCCAAGGCGGCGGCTAAAGACTAGGGAGCGGCCGTGGCTTACAACGCCGACATCGCTACCGCGACCTCGATGGCCCCCCAGCTCGGGACCCTCTCCTCAACGACAACCCCGACCTCCACGCAGGCGGCGGTGATCTGGGCCAAGGCCTACAACCAGGTGCGCGTCGCCCTCCTTACCAACGGGATCAGCGACTCGATCACGGCCTCTTCGGTGGCCGAGGCCTGGGCTCAGCAGGTAGAGATGATGCTCACGAGCGGCGAGGTCCTCCTGGCAAAGGGGTCCATCGGTCGAGACGCAGAAAGCACGGCCCCAGCACTCATCAAGCTCGGCGAGGAGATGCTGCGCTCCGTCCCAGCGATCCGGATGATGCTCCTCGACAACGGGGGCAGCGCCGACGCTGGGTCCGCAGACTCCCGCATGGGTTCCCACTGGACCAGGGCCAAGGATCCCGATTGGGACCCAGCTCCCGGCACCGGGGACGCTCCCTACGCAGCGACTCCCATCTGGCCTGACGGCTCGGACCTCTAGCCGTGGCCCTCTCGACGGCCTACGGCTCAGGCCTGGGGAATCTCTCGGCCTCCGCGAGCGAGATGCGGCGTACCGGGGCTGGCCCGGGTGGCGTCACCTTCTCCCTCATCTTCGAGCCCGATGCGAAGAACATCGAGCTGGGCTTCTCCAGGTGGGCCAGGCTGATCAAGGACTTCCGTCCGATCTTTACGGATGTGGTCCACCTCTTCCGAAAGCACGAGTCCCGCCACTTCGCAACCGAGGGGCAAAGCACCGGACAGAAGTTCCCGGGACTCTCATTCAATTATTGGAAGTGGAAGAGAAGGAACTTCCCCGGTCGTCCCATTCTCCAGCTGACCGGGACGCTACGGGATGCCCTGGTGCGTGGAGGCGGCCGGGGGAGCTTCCGGCCTGGCGCGCATCTGAAAATGACCAGGGCCACCTTGGAAGTCGGCCTCGATGAGAACACGAAGGTGGGGAAGTACGGCAAGGCCCACAGCCGCGCGGAGGGCCCTGCTTATGAGAAGGGGGACTATCCCAGACCGCCGGTTCGCTACTCCGAGAAGGTGGTCCCACCCCGCCTGGAGGATGTGGGGGCTGGTGGGGATGTCCCACTCGCCACAGCCATCGCACAGATCTTCCAGGTCTACATCGTCAAGGCCCGCAAAGAGGCCTTCGGCGACACCCACCCCTTCGTGAAGACCTACGATTGGCGGAAGATGCGCCGGGGTGTCATGCGCCTGGAAACGCGGTGAGCGATGGCAACCTTCACCGAACGAGCCATGGATGCGATCTTCTCTGTCCTCAATGATGGAACGACAGGGATCAACGCCCAGACCCTGGCCACAATACGGAGCGACCTGGGAATCACCACAGCCGAGCTTCCCGACGTCGCCCAGATTGAGCAGTGGTACCACCGGGCCGGCCAAGCCACCCTCTTCCCGTATATGTCAATCACGATTGACTCGACCACGGGCGAGCTGGATGCGAACTCCCGCTTCTACCGGGTCGTCTTCGACCTCGCCCTGGTGGTCCTAGATGCCAACGTCGCGGGCAACGAGGTCCAAGCCATGGTGGCTGCGTGGCGTTATGGGGACGCCATCAAGACGATCTTCAACCGAAGAGCAAGCCCGGCAGGCGGTCAGGGGTGGACCTTGGGCAACGCTTCGGGGATTGTTCGTGCTACGGTTACCAACCAGATTCCAGGGGCCGATACGGGCGTCGTTGCGCCTAATGTGGCTCTTCTGACGAGCCTGGAAGTCATCACAAGCGAATTGTATTAGGAGCGAAAAAATGGCAGGCCCAAAAGTTGATATCGGTCGCGACCTCGTCGCCTTCGTGGCGGCCCAGTCGGCCTACTCCATCACGGACACTGCTGGCGAGAGCTACCCCGAGGCAGCTGACGCAGTGCGCGTGATCGGCGGCTCTGGCTCCGGAACGATTGCCTACGTCCCTCGGGAGGACAAGCTCGGCACCGCCACCGCCGTCCCTGGCATCGCCCAGAAGAAGACGGCTGAGGCCTCCATTGAGGGCTACGTCATGCCGTCGGGGACGCGGACCACGGCTCCCGACATCGACGAGATGCTGACCACTAGCGGATGGACGAAGGTGGACCGCAGCGCGACTACGACCACTAGCGGCGCATCCAGCACGGCGCACGTTCTCGACTGCACAAGCGTCTCGGGCTTCGAGAACGGAGACGCGATCATCGTGGAGACCTCCGCCACCTCGGAGCTTTACGAGATGCGGCGGATCGTCAGCATCTATGCGCCGAGCGACCAGATCACCGTCGAGCCACCCTTGACCTTCACCCCCGCCACTGGGGCCAACATCAAGGGTGCCATCGCTTTCAAGCCGAAGGCGACTCGCGACACCAGCGAGGACGCTCTCTGTCTCTGGCTTCTAAATAACAATTCCGCCGATCGCATCGGTGGCTGGACGCCGGGCTCGATGTCCTTCACCCAGGGCGGCGAGGACGCGGCCCGCTTTACCTGCTCCGGGACCGGCCGAAGGCACGACCGCCTCTTTCAGACGCTTCTTGGCGCAGAGCTTGCCACCGGCGGATCCTCCGTGTCGATCACGGTTGATCAGGGCCTCGCCTCCTCCGGTGCGCTGGTCAACACGTACTGGAACTTCAACGACGGGGCGACCACCACCGAGACCGTCAAGCTGACGGCCATCTCCGGGGCGACCTGGACCGTGACCCGGGCTCAGCTCGGAACGTCAGATCCCGGAACCGCCTGGGCCGTAGGCACCAAGGTTCTGCCATATCGCCCGACCGGGACCTATGCAGGGGCTCCGGTCCCGGCCACCTCTGGCCAGATTGCAGCCGCCGCCTACGGGGAAGCGACCGCGATTTCCCTCCAGTGCAACTCCTCCACCCTCGACTGCGGCTTCGGTCTGAACTACCGCGAGGACGAGCATGGCTCGGCCTTCAAGAATGCCGGTTATACGATGGCCCAGCGAGAGGTGACGGCGACCCTGTCGGGCTGGACTCTCTACGAGGCGAACATGCTTCTCGAGATGCAGGCCTTCCAGACTACGAACGTCGCCGGGGGCAGCTCGCAGCAAGTCAGCGTGGCCGTCGTGACAGGTGAGACCGAAGGCAGCATGTTCGGATGGGTCGCCCCGCGGATCCGGATGACCGACGTGAGCCTGGACCGAGGCTCCGACGAGGTGACCCTGGAGCTGACGGGCCAATGCGAGGGAACGACCTCCGGAGCCGACGAGATCCTCCTGATGTTCGGCTGATTCTGACAACCACCAACACGGGAGCGTCCTCGTGGAGATCAAGAAGTGGAAACGCCGTCGATATGTTCCGGCCTGGGGCGGCAACCAAGAAGAAGAAGACCCCTGCGTCGTCGTCTTCTCACCCCCGACCGTCGGCTGGATGGTCGCTTGGCGAGAGATCATCATGGAGGCCCCTCTCCGGGCGATAGAGGCCACGGAGGCGGAGGGGGATGGCCTGGCCCCAGTGGAGCCCCTCAAGGCCTGGAGCGACCGCGTAGGGGGCTTCCGAGAGGAGCTGTTCAAGGACCTCATTCTCGCCGTCGAGAACCTGACCGAAGACGGGCGGCAGATGTCCATCGAGGCAGCCCTGGCCTTCATCAACGACAACGAAGGACTCCGAGAGGAGGTCTTCAATGCGATCTTGAAGGCTGGACAGGTGGGCAGCGCTTCGGGAAAAGACTGAGGGCGGCGCTCCAGTATTCCGCCCACAAGTCACCCGAGCCCGAGCAGCGCGAGCTGTGGGGGGGCGACTGGAATGGCTGCAAGTTGTGGGGCTCTTGTGGCGGCACTCGATGCCGTGGGAAGGGCAAGCCCTGGCGGTCTCCGGTGAAGCTGCCCCCACCATCCCACCGAGCCGGAAGCGTCCGAGCCGAGGATCGGCGGGTTTCCCGTTGCCCGCTCGTGGAGGTCCGGCCCAGAGAGTGGAGGACGCTTGCCCTCTGGGAGGCCTGGCGACAGGTCGGGGGCTCGCCCTGCCCCGGAGCTGTTGAGGACCAGGAAGCCTTCTTGATTGAGGCCTTCGGTATCCTGGACGGCGAGATCGGCCTTCTTCAGGCCTACCACCAGGCGCAAGCAGAGCGCCGCGCATCATCGAGGAGTGGTCATGGCTAGCGGCTGGAAGATGAGGCTCACGGCCAACACTAAGCAGGCCCAACAGGCCTTGAAGGAGTTCTCCAACGTCACGAAGACGGCCGGCAAGACGCAGAAGCGGCTTCGGTTCGCCTTTCTTGGCGCGGCGACTGCCATGGGAGTCGCCACTAAGCGGGCAATCGACTACGGGGACTACCTTGAGAGGACGTCACACAAGACCGGGCTAGCAACGCACACCCTGAGCGAGTACAAGCTGGCGGCCGAGCTGGCTGGGACCTCCCAGGCAGGTCTCGTCTCCGGACTTCAGAGGCTCCAGAAGAACATGGGAGCAGCGCTGCGATCTCCCACCAGTGCCTCGGCCATCGCGTTCAAGAACCTAGGGCTGGAGTTCCAGAATACGGACGGCTCCTTCCGTGACCTCAACGACCTCTTCCCCGAGTTCGCTGAGCGTATGTCCAAGATGAAGAACGGGACCCTCAAGACGCAGATCGCGATGGACCTCATGGGCCGCTCGGGTGCTGAGTTGATCCCTATCCTCAACCAAGGTGCAGAGAAGATCCGGCTCGTTGCAGAGGAGTCGGCCGCGATGGGCGTTGTATGGGACACCACCGACGCCGTCGCGGCTGCCCACTTCAATGATGCGCTGATCAGGCTAAAGACCACGCTGAACGGCCTCATCCAGGTGACGGTCAAGCACTACCTGCCCACCTTCCTTGACATCGCCGAGGGGGCTGTCCTGGCCACCCGGGCGGTTCTAAAGCTCGACATGGCTGAGAAGCGCCGGACTGCCGTGGTGGACAAGTCTCGGGACGCGATTATCAAGTCCGCTGAAGGGGTGGAGGCCTACCGGAACGCGCTGGACGCGAGCATCGAGGTGGAGAAGGCAGCAGCGACGGCTGGGACGCAGGGCTACGCGCAGAAGCAGCGGGCTGCCTTGGCGCTGGCACACGAAGCCGGGCTGCTCAACAATCTCGGCGAGGAGTCAGCCGCCATCGTGGCAAGGGCAGCAAGGGAAGACGCCGGCTTCAATGTCGTCTCAGGCAAGAAGGTTGCCGCGGTCTTCAAGGAGTTCCGCGCAACTGTTGACCTCAACACGGCCCTTGAGGAGCGGATCAAGAAGGGGAAACGGCTGGTCGATGAGATGGGGAAGGACGCCGGGATTAGCCGGGATCTCTTGGGTGACATCGAGAGGGAGAAGGCCGCGCAGGAGAAGGCCGCGCGCGATTTTGAGTGGGCCTCTGGGGCAGATGCTCGCAGGAAGCTGGAAGAGAAGGAGGAGGAGCAGGCACAGAAGGCCTACGACCGGGTGAAGAAGTCCCTTCTCACCGAGAAGGAGGCAAGGGACGAGGCCCTAGGGCAGCGCCTGGATGCCATCAACGAGGCCGCAAGACTGACGGTCATCTCAGAGGAGCAGGCGATGAGGGACCGCGTTGACGTCATAAACGATTACGTGCAGGAGGCTGCCGCCATCGACACCAAGGCCAGGGAGGACGCCGACAAGAGGAGTCGGGAGGCCTTGGAGCAGGAGAACGCGCGCCTCCAGAAGCACTACGAAGAAGGGGCGGAGATGGCACGCCAGCGGCAGGAGGAGCGGGCGCGACTGGTGGAGCAGGAGCAGGCAGCCCAGGTGGATGCGGCCGTCGCCATTATGGATGGGGTCTCCCAGCTGGCAGGGAAGATCAACGAGATGGTCGCTCAGACCTACGGGGCAAATAGCAAGGAGGCCAAGGAGGCTGCCCGGGCGACCTTCATGGTCCAGCAGGCCATGGCGCTGGGACAGGCTGCTGTCCTGGGAGCTGTCGCCCTCCAGCAGGCCGCAGCCTCAGGTCCTCCGCCCTTCAATGCCCCAGCCATTGCAGCTCAGGCCGCTATTGTGGGCTTCAACGTGGCAACCATCATGGCCACAACCGTTGCTGGCGTAGTTGCCGATGCTGGGCTCCCCCCTGGAGCCCTCCGGGCTGCTGGCTTCGGGGAGCATACGACGGTGATGATGCGGCGCGACGAGATGATCCTCGACCGCAAGGGGACGGCGGCGATCAGCCGCATGCTCGAAGGCGGCTCCGCTGCTGGCCAGCCCGTCACCGTGAACACGACCTTAGAGATCGACGGGCGGGTTCTAGGCCATACCGTCGACAACCACCTCATCCGCTCGAAGGAGCGCGGCATCGGGTACGCCGACCGGATCCGCTACGGGACTCGATAGTTATGGGACGCACTGCCCTCTTCATTGACGACTGCCTCACCCACAAGGACTCGGTTTCGCACGTCAGCGCCGACGGGGAGAGCGCCTCTGGCCCGCTTTCCAATGCCCTGAACGACCGGCCTCGCTCCTTCTGGCTTACCTCTGCGAACTACTTCTTCATGATCGACGGCGGGATGTGGATGGACATCAACGAGGGGTCCGGGGAGGTCAGCGTCAAGCTCTCCCACGACGTCGGCGGCGGGATCATCATCGCCCAGAAGCTCCAGAACAACCTCAACGCCTCGGCCGTGACGTCGCTGACCTACACCGTCGTCTGGACCGGCGCCAAGTTTCAGATCTCGGCCGTCAATGGGGCCGGAGCTGCTACGAACTTCGCTATGCTCTTCGACTCCGGCAGCCACGGGGCGAGCCAGCCCCGAAGCATGCTGGGATTCCAGGATGCCGACTACTCCGGCTCTTCGAGCTACACCGCCGCCTACCAGCGCCATGGCACGGACTTCTTCGCCGTCTTCGAGACGCCGGCCACTACCACGGGGGCGGTATCGCAGTTCAGCGACGTCTTCGCGCTAGCCCTGGACGCCGGACCTAAGGCGGCAATCAACCTCGCCACCCCGCTCCCGACGGACACCAGCTCCACCGTCAAGATGTACTCCCACAGCAGCATCCCGAGTCTCACGGATCGGGCCGCGTGGGAGTCCTCGGCTACGGCCTACACCTTCTCAACGCGGAACCCCGAAGGGCCCTACAAGAGCGGGTTCGCGAACCGGATCCAGGTCGCTCACGCCTCGGCCGGGGCCACGGTCACGGCCCGGTACTACGCCTTCTCTTGGCGGTACTTCGACGAGGAGCCATACCACGCCGTCGGGCTGATCAAGGCGCTCAAGAAGAAGGCGAGCGCAACGCGCCAGATCGCCCAGCTCCAGGGCCACGGCCTCCTCGATCCAAGCGTGCCCCTGGGAATAAACAGCTACTTCCCGGTGCAGCAGCTCCTCCGGTGGAAGGTCAACCTCAACTTCGACTCGTGGGAGGCCTCCGACTTCCGGGACGTAGTCCACGACGTAGTCCTTGAGGGCAAGGCGAAGGGGTTGCTGTGGGCGCTTCGGTGGGACAAGATCGCAGACGGCACCTACGATCCCGAGGACGAGGCCGCCCGGGGCTTCCTCTTCTGGGGCGCAATCACCGAGTATTCAACCGACGACTACTCGGGTTTCGCATCGGATTACATCTCCGCCGAGCTGACGGTTGAACAGGTGCGCTGATGGGGATCTTCGCCCCGCCCTTCCAGCCTATCGACTGGCGGAAGCCGCACCTCCGGATCGGCTACCTGATCGAAGGCGAGTATGCCACCGAGAAGGGTCACACTCGCCGGGTTCGCTGGTGCGGCCCACGGGAGCGCACCGGCTCCGGGTTGGCTGCTATGTCCTCCGCTACCGGGCTCGTGGCTCCCGGCGTGACGGGCCTTCAGACCCCCTTGGTGGCCTGGGAGCCTCGGCTTAGCGGCTGCGTCTACGACCAGACGGTGGGGACCCTGAAGCAGACCATCCAGGCGATCTCCGACGTGACCGTAGGCGTCGCCCTGGAGGATGCCGACATCAACCCGAGCCGAGAGATCGACGCGGCCACCTATCTCGGCGATGCGGCTATGTATGGCCGATGGAAGGGCCACGACGCCGTCTTGTGGCTGGTAGACCTGGACGACGTGGCTCACGGCGAGGCCGTCGGCGAGGGGACCTGGGACCGAGACCCGACCAACCTCACCCCTCGCGGGTTCCGAATGACTATCTCGATCGGGGAGGTCATTCCGCCGAATATGGAATGGCCGATGGCTCAGATCCCGCAGACGACGGACTATTGGGAGACCTTCAGCTATAACACCTCGGCGGTTGCGGCCGGGCCGTTCAGTCCCACTGGTGGGGCCTCGCCTGACTTCGGGATCAACGACGATCACAAGGGGAGGTGGTTCGGGCAGATCTTCGGGGGTGACGCGCTGTATTTCCAGAGTACGGATCCCTACGAGTCACCGGGCCGGCTGTGGAAGGAGCTGGTCACCTATGGAGCAACGACCACCCACCATTTCGCCCTAGTCTCGCCCCGCTACGACCAGTTCTGTTACGACGTCGCTTACGAAAACACGAGCGGGGAGGTCATCTACGTCTCCGGTGTTGGCGGCAGTACGATCACCGTCTTCAACAACAACGACCCGCTCCGCGGCCCCACGGGCACGATCGTCAAGTTCTCGACCTCGTCGTTCTCTCCGTGGAGTCGGAAGAATCGCGTCTGGGGGAAGGTAGCCGGGGGGCCACTAGGGCACTTCAACCGCCCCGCCGGCTACACGGACATCGGCTACGAAGGCGACCCGGCCATCGGCTCGGCGCTCTACGCCGCCAACGACCAGGCGGAGCCCGAGGCCGCACTGGGGCCGGCGTTCACGGTGGCGGCGACGTTTTGGACGGTGTTCGAGGACATCATCGTAAACTTCCTCGGTGGCGAGCTGCACCCGGACGCGATGCAGATCCTGATCGACTACTACACGCTCACCGTGTCGCCTACAAGCGGGCAGGCCTTCCTTGGCGCCTGCGTCCCCCTGAGGCTCGTGGAGCGGCCCCCGTCGATGCGGGCCGTGTTGGCCGACCTCATGCTCACGATTCCGGGGGACCTGATCCTTAGAATTGACGAGGCCACCTCAGCGAAGCAGCGCAAGTGGGTCGCCCTCCCCAGGCCTCGAGGCGGGGAGCCCTCCACCCGGACGTTCTTCGTCGGTGACCTCTACAACTCCGACCCCGAGCGGAACGTGTCCCAGATGTCCGACCCCGACGGGAACTACAGCAACGAGACCACCGTGGGCACCGCAGAATATTGGGCGGCCCCCGATGCAACCGAGGACAAGATCGACAACCAGCTCACCGACGAGTTCCAGATGATCGACCTCGTAGAGCAAAGTTCGGCCGGCGTGAACCAGGTGATCACCGACGACGCCCGACTCGCCTACTGGAAGTTTCAGAAGCCGGGCGCGGTCGAGTTCTGGGGGCCCGACATCGAGGCGGCCAAGAGCCGGCCTCAGGTGGTCCTGGAGGCCCTCCACGGGCTGCCGTCGCTGACGGTCCAGGTGGGCGATCTCGTAGACTATGACATCCGGGGGGTGTACGCTGGCGTGGGTCAGGTAAGGGGGCTGCTCCTCGATCTCGACGCGCAGACCCTCAAGGTGACGACATTCCACGAGCCCCCAGATGCCGAGCGCATCCACGAGGGCTCAGGGACCGAGAAGAGCAAGGAACGGCTAGAGGCCAATCGGGACATCCCGGAGAAGGCAGGCAAAGGCTCTAGGCGGGGCCAAGACTAGGCCGCACAAGTGGCCGTAATTATTGGAGAATCTTAAAAATGCCCGGAGGCATAACGTACTTAGGCGACATGGTGATCCAAGAGACCGGAGGCGAGATCACCAGCCAATCGGTTGGCGACAAGGCCCTCAAGTCCTCGGCTGCCGACGACTCAAGCCTGGAGGTCTCCAGCTCAACCGGCCAGATGCAGATCAAGGACTCCGGGACCAGCAAGGCCGCCGGGGTCACCCGCGACAAGATGGCCAAGGGGGCTGGGTTCTGGCTCCGAGGAGCGCTCACCGCGAGCGATACAGTGGCCGAGATATTCCAGCTCACGAACTCCTACGGCAGCGACCTAGTGGTGACGCGGGCGCTGATCCAGGTGACCACTGTCTCGTCCGGTGCCTGCACGATTGACGTCGGGACCGGGAGCGGTGCGTCCACCTCCTATGACAACCTGCTGGACGGCATCGACACGACGTCCACCGGCGTCTCCGACAACATCAAGAGCATGCACGCAGGGGACTCCGGGCGGAGCGTCATCGTCTGGAAGTCAACCGAATACATCAACGCATCCAAGAAGACGGGGGCCACCTCTGGCCTCGTCGGATATTACGCCGTTTATTGCGTTGACATCACCGCCTAGGCCTCACGAGCGGCCTGGGAACATGCCAAGGAGACTCGAAACATGGCACGCACAATCCCCGTTTACGTCAACGTCGATACGATCACCTCGGCCTCGATCAGCGATGGCTCCGAGACCGCTGCGGCCTCGATCACCACGAACTCGGGCGCAGTAGCCGACGGACTCCTCTGGGGAGTTCACGGCAAGCTGAGCAGCACCGCAGGGGCCGTGATCGTTCGGGTTTACTCTGATGAGAGCAAGACGTCCGAGCTGTACAAAGTCACCCTCGATTTCTCGGGCAGTGTGACCAACGCCAGCGACCTGATGAGCGCAGCCATTCCCCTATTTGAAAATCCGGCCTTCACGATTGAGGGAGACGCCACGAGCGCCAGCAAGACTTGCAACCTGACGTTTTACATCCAAGCGATTTCTTACTGATGCCGGCCACCCGCTCCAATCCCCGCCGGCAGAGCGGGGCTCAGGACAGCCACTCGCTGCGGGATGTCCCCAAGATTGGCTTCGACCCTCGGGGGCTCAGTGCCGACCTACTAGTCTGGACCCGGGCCGACATGGGAATAACGCTCAACTCGGGCAACGTGTCCGCGTGGGACAACGTATCCACGGCCTCCAACGACTGGGCGCAGGCCACCGCCTCGGACCAGCCGCCCTACAGCCAGATCGGCCTCGGTGGTCGTCCAGAACTCCAGTTCGACGGGACATCTGACACGATGACCGGGATCAACCTGTACGGCGCGCTCACCGCAAAGGATGAGTGGACGGTTGCCATCTTGACTCGGGGCTGGAGCTTCGGCGTCAGCGGAAACCCCTGGGCCACCGAGGGCCTCTTTGGCGCTCCGTCGGGGGGCGGCAGTTACTACAACATCGGGATCACTTCGCAGGGCAGCGGGTGCTTTGGATATCACGTGTATGAGGCTTCGCCGGACGAGATGCGGATCGCCACCAGCGGGGCGACTAGCCTGGCCGAGGGGGCTCCGGCAATCGTTGTCTGCGTCTCCAGCGGCTCCAACGGCTTTGTCCGCGTGAACGGTCTGGTGGGGGCTGTGGCTACCGACATGGCCGCACTGGAGGCCCAGGCGACCACCGTCAACATCGGCAAGGGGACCCGGGATTCCAGCAAGGTTCCGAGTTACTACGATGGGACGATGTCCGAGATCTTGACCTTCGACGGGTCGCTTCGCACTGCCGAGATCGAGGAGCTGGAGGCCTGGATGGCGGATCGTTACGGGGTTGAGCTGTGATCAAGGAGTGGTTCATCATGTCAACCACTGCGGGTGCCGAGGCCCGCTCTGAGGAGGTTTCGCTGGAGATGGGATACCCCAGGCCCTCCACTGAGACGGAACGCGCCACAGACCCGCTCAGCCACCCGGACGGGCGTGGAGCTGTGGCCGTGGTGGATGGCCTCTGGTCGTGGGTGGCTGAGGCCAAGATCGACATGCGAACCCTCCTGACTTCAGCCGAGGTTGCTGGGCTTCACGATATGGCCTGGATGGTCGCAGACGGCTGGTTTCCAACGATCCCGGGCCCCGGGTAGAAGATGGCCGCCCTGGTCGAATTCTGGCCGCTTGCGACGGGGATGGCCGGGGCACTTCTCGGTGCCGGCTTCTGGGCCGCCCGTGTCTACGCCATGCTGACCTCAATCCTGGCCAAGTTGGACTGCGTCGAGCGAAACCTTGCAACCCACGAACACGATCACGCCGGCAAGGTCGTGATCCCCGCGAGATAGAATGCCGTCTTTCAGCAAG
>Ga0098039_1000182_pt1 | contig 29184 bp, 69 predicted proteins | sample 6_EtaG_FD_75047 | JGI IMG/M metagenome (GOLD analysis project Ga0098039, IMG submission 75047) | Marine viral communities from the Subarctic Pacific Ocean - 6_ETSP_OMZ_AT15160 metaG | ecosystem: Environmental > Aquatic > Marine > Oceanic | place: Pacific Ocean | collected 2015-01-08 | reverse complement strand
ATCATTGCCCACCAGGTGTGACTATATTGTGGGGTGACGGAAAAGAAGATGTATATGAAGATGAGGTTGAGGTGATAGATGGAAATGAGTAAAGATCGATATGAGGATCTCATGCTTCGTTTTACAAAGGAGATGCACGAGGTCGGCGTAACTGAGAATATGAAGAAGATCGTCGAGGCGCAGGCAGATAGACATCCAAACTCTGCGTCCTCTAGTGCTGAGGAAACTACACGAAAGTTCTACTATCAGCATGAAGGATATTCAATCGAGGCAGTTCAATCTGTCAGGCTTACGGTGAAGAAGTGCAAGTAGGAGATCTGGTACAGTTCCGGAACCTGTCTGACTTTGAGCCAGATGGTGATGTCGGTATTGTGGTGAGCGAGGTCCGGCATGGTGTCAATTCATCTTTTGTAGATGTTCTGGTAAATGGAAAGGTGTCGCCGGTGGTTTGGAAAGCCCTAAAGGTGATTAGTGAAAGTCGGTGACCTGGTTCGTGCATCGTGGGATAGTCAGCTGGCTCCGCCAGAGTACGCGCGTGAAAGTCACATTGGTCTCTATATGGGAGTGATGAGTGACGGTCGATTTAAGGGAGGCTATCATAATATCTTTATGGGCGGAGAGTTTGTATCTCTTCCAGAGTGGCACTGGAAAGTTGAGGTGATCAGTGAAAGCGTATGACCTGGTGAGAGTTTGGGATGCAAAGGTCGGCGACCTTGTACAGGCAGACAGCTTCTTAGAGAATATCGGAGGCAAGACGGGAGTCATTACATTTCTACAGGATGAGAACGAATACTGTCGTTCAGCTAGAGTATTGTTTGACACTGGTGTGGTCTTTATGAGGCTGGATAATGTGAGGTGTGTAAGTGAAAGTCGGTGACCTGGTGTTACACCAAGGCAAACAAATCGGTGTCGTCACTCACCTATGGGTGGGGGGAGGCGCCAGCGTCTTGTTTGTAGACGGGGAGTGGGATGTCGACAGCGATGATCTGGAGGTGATCAGTGAAGGTGGGTGATCTAGTGATAAAGCTTGGTGGAATTTATGAAGGCTTAGTCGGAATCGTAATGGAGAAGAGGAAGCCCGATAGGAATTCTTCTCAAAGATCTGGACATATGATAATAGTCATGCCTCAGGGAGAGCCGGAACGACGAATGACATTTTATGAGAAGGGATGTGAGGTGATCAGTGAAGCCGGGTGATCTCGTTAGACAGGCTCCTTGCGGCATGCCGCGCTACGATAAGGTAGTTGGAATCGTCTTGTCTGTTAGAGAGCACGTCAACCCTAGCATTCCTTGTTCGATACTTGTTTTTTGGGGACCGGGCCATCACATGAATAACCGATGGGTTTCATCAATGTCAATGGATGTCGTACACACAATTGAACCTTAAGCGTGTAAGCAGAGAATAGCTGTGGTATAATGGTATTACCAACAGCCCAGGAGATAAACAATGTCAAGGTATGGACTCCCCTCTCGTCGAATGCTAACATTCCTCAATGATAATCCGGGTGCGACGTCCGGGGAAATCAACGAGTACCTATTCGATGGAAGAACAGTTGATCAAGCCCTTGTCCAGTATCGATACTCAAGCAACCTACCGGGATATGGGCTAAGGACAAACTGGCAAGCTAAGCGATATGTACTCGATTCCATGATGAACTCTGAGTGGTATCAAGACGTCGAGATTCTTGATGAACGAGTCATACTGGTGAGCAAGATTTGTCGAGGGAAGTTCGCTTACCTGACTTCACCGTATCACAGCAGGACACTCTCGGCTGATCATGAGGGATCACGACCACATCCTGGTGTGGCAAATAGAGACGGTCAGAGGATGTGGTTCTACAGATCCCGTGGTCCTGATGGTCGGTTTCTATACTTTCTAACTCTTAAGGGAATGGCTGCTCTTGAGGAGCACGGAGAATAATATGACTTCAAACCAACGATACAGGAAATTTGTAAGAGACCAGAGAAGTGAAGTCTATAAGGACAACCTTGGAAAGCAGTGGCGTGTCCAGCTTGAGACTCGCAACGTCGAGGTTCGTCTCGTTTCTGGTGGCGTGTACAGATGCACTGATGAAATCACTGAAGCAGATTACGATCACGTGAAGATCAACAAGCTTGTTGAAACTCTATCAGAATCGAATGTTCACGAGAGATCTGCTGAGGAGATGGATAAAGACCCGCTGTTTGAGAAGAGTGACAATACGATCTGGGTAGACTGCAACCATTCCGGACAGTGGGGAGGCGGTAAGTGGAGCTACAGAGCGATTGCCTCGAGTGTTGATGATCTTAGAGAGTGGGGAAAAAGTCTTCTTGGGAATTATCATCCATCGGGATATGGAACATCAATTTCAGAGCCTCGAAAGATCGAGGAGGGACTTTGGATAATGAGTGCTTCTCGCTGGGGAAGCTGTGATTAAGAATAGGAGTGAGTGAATATGGCGACTTTTGAAGAGGCTATCAAGGTGTGGACAGAGACCATTAATGACTGGTATGATCTGCACGCAACAGAAGAAGAAACACAGAAAGCATTTGAGGGGACTTATCAAGATCGAGAGGCATACGATGGAACAAGTTATGTCGATATGTTTTTCAAACGAAGCGACGGTAGTTGGACTCAGTGGCTAGACACTTCAGATCGTGAGGGTCTCGCAGATGAGATCGAGAGGCTCAGGGGAAATCCACCTCTCCCAACGTATGGAGATATTGGATCGAACATTCTTCTGCTGAATAAGGTGAGTCGACGATCGACTCAGTGTGTAGATCCATTTGGAATGCCGGAGGATGAAGCATGAGAAAGGGTGACCTCGTTAAAGTTAGATCACAGGTCATTGATAGATGCGGATCTCTAGGTGATAGAGATGCAAGACGTTACCGAGCATCTCGACCCATCACAGATGAAGAGCAATCAGAGTGGTATAAGAGTGATGCTAGTAAGGGCATGAATGATGCCGGGGAGTCTAAGCTTCCTCCCACATGTGTGAGCATATATCTTTATGAGGATAGAGTCTACACAGTTCTTCGTGCCAGAGCACGACCTCGACTTGGATGGGGAAATCCAACTCCTGGAATGACAGAGATTCTATGCTCTGTTACAGGATCAAGAGCCTTCATTAAGAGAGGCTACCTCGAGGTCATTACTCTTGATGCGTGCAAGGTGATTTAGCCTATGGTATAATAGTACCAAGGAGAAATATGGAAGCCGGTGATCTAGTATTGATAAGTCCGACCGGACCCGATATTGGCGTGTACTTGGGTCCGGCTGATAGCTACTGGGATCCTGGCACCATCGAGAACTCTATGGTTCATCCGCTTCACAGATCAAGTGTAATGTTTGATAATGACATCTATTCTATTCCTACGTTTCAACTGGAGGTGATCAGTGAAGGTGGGTGACCTGGTAAATGTCCACTGGGGTAATTGCAACTGGGAAGGCGAAGAAGACATTGATTGGGGCTATGTGCACGGAGTTGTCGTTGAAGAAATTCGATACTGGAACATGGATGCAGAGGCCAACAGATCACCGGTATGTGGAGACGTGAACGTGCTTGTTCAAGGTGAGATTACTTCATACAATATAGGTCGATTGAAGATGCCTGGAGAAAAAAGTGAAAGTCGGTGATTTGGTAAAGATGAGGAGAGGCTACTCTTCTCATGGAATTGTGCTGGCGATTGTAATGCCATCCGCGGATGGCTGGAGTGACTGTGATAACAATCAACCGAGGTGGGTTCGTATACTATGGTCGGATTATGGCCCAGGAGTCGAAAAGTTTAGAGATCTAGAGGTTGTCAATTGAGAGCATACGAGCTGATCAAACAGTGGAGAGACGATCTTATCATGATCACAGCCGCGTGTGCTGTTCTCGCTATCTTGAGTTATGGTGACTTTCTTGAGAAACGAAGGAAGAGGAGCGGAAGACTATGACTTGGAAGCCAGGTGATGTTGTAAGACTTATGAATCTTCATAAATCTTGGGGAACTTTTGCACTCATCACCAGGGTGGTTCATACACAACAAGGAACAGGACAGATCTATCTGATCGCCAATGGAATGTCATCAGCGATACCCGTTCTTAAAGCTGATGACCATATTAGCGGCGTGATAACAGAGAGGAACAATGACTAGAGTGCTACCATTTATTCTACTGTTTGGGTGCAGCCATCATCGAATGATCAATGGTCCGATGTCTGAAAGTCCATGTGTGGATGGAACAGTTGTGAACATGGAGCAGTCTAAGTGTGAGGGTCTCTATGTGGGAACGGTATCTGATGGGAAGATTCTCAAGATAAGGTGCACGTATTCAGAGACTAATAGCTTCTGGACGAGGATGTGGTTTTATGCAGTCCCTCATGGTAACCAACAGGTACACTCAAACTGGGGACTTTACTGCGAGGACAGATACGTGAAGATGTATGCAGTTCCTTCAGGAATAAAGATTAAGATTGAAGATGAGAGGGATTGACATACCATGGTGGTAGGAGATCTGGTTAGAGTTCACAGCAGCTACGACGTTGATGAACTGAGAAGAAATGCATCTGGCTTGCATAGGCGAAGTGGTCTTTTTGGAGTCATCTTGAGAGATCACTCTCCGATGCGACCACCAGATGTGGGCCGTGTCTTTGACGTGATGTGGAATAATGGAGAAATCGAGGATATGTACTCGGACGATCTGGAGATTGTACAGTGAAGAGCGTTTGTCCTAAACCAGGACATCTTGTTAGAATGCGTGATGGATATCCTCACTCTAGCTTGAGTGGAAATACTGGATTGATCGTGAACGCGATCGGAATCCGAGTTCAAATTATGACGGGAGACGAGCTCTTATTCTGGATTAGGAGAGATCAGCTGGAGGTTATCGGTGGATCCGAACAAAGTAAAGCTAGGTGATCTGATTCAGGTCAGAGAAGAAATACCGTTTGGACCTCCTGTTGGATCCGTGGGTATCATTAACCTCGTTAGGATGGATAATGTTTGTTCCAAGGGTGGAATCGTAGGACTTCCTCCAGAGGAAGGCGGACCAGAGTATAAAATGGAGAAGGCAATCTGTGCGATATTCAGTGATAGGATGCATAGACTCTGCTTCTATGATCGAATGGATGTCTTGGAGGCGATATGAAACCTGGCGACATGATTAGAATTGAGACCGACGGACATCATTGGCGAGACTGGATGGTCGGCTTGCTGATTAGAGTCAGGTCGGGTTACGGAAACCAAAGAGTCGCGACTGTGCTGACGAATCGCGGTATCGAAGCCTGGCCACTAGATAGCTTTTATCAGTTTGAGGTGGTCAATGAAAGTCGGTGATCTAGTTTACAAGAAAATATCAGAGCAGTTTGGCGTTATTGTAGCAATATCCCAGCGAGACAGCCAACTTATGCGCGTTTTTTGGACTACCCATGAAGCGAGATGGTGTGGGGAATGGCATCTGGAGGTGATCAGTGAAGGTGGGTGACCTGGTGAGACATAAACGTTCAGAGCGTGGAATGACAGGAATCATTGTGAGGATCCATGTAAATAAAACTCCCATCGTCATGTGGGATGATGGTCGATATGGCAAATGTATCCCAGCTTATCTTGAGGTGATTCGTGAAGGTGGGTGACCTCGTGAGGTACATAGATTATAGTCATGTACACGATGAGCAGATAGGAATAATTCTTGATGGACCGCGTCGAGGAGCAAGAGTGGCTGCACCCACCGCTTATAAGGTTTACTGGGTCGTTGAGAAAAAAATTGGTTGGTGGGACCACTTCCGGCTCGAGAAGATTGCCTGTTACAGGAGCATGCCAGATGACATTAGTGGGAATGAGATATGAAAGCAGGAGACGTCGTACGGATTAGGGATGATGCTTTCTCTGTTGAGTCGGCAGCACCAGAGTATATCGGTGCCATCGGAGTTATCGTGAAGGAGGCGAGACGACTATACATACCCGCGGCCAAGGTGATGGTGGGCGGAGAGATCTTGGAGTTTGATCTAGAAGAGCTTGACCTAGTGAGCCGGTTGAATCGACGCCTCTAGTGCTGATACATATTGGAGATATCGTTAGGAAGAGCGGCGGTCACTCCGATCGCGGACAGATAGGAATAGTTCTAAATGTATCCCAGCAATCCACACATGCAGTGATTGTTAATGTCATGACAGAAAATGGAGAGAGAAACTGGTACGGAGAGTATGTTGAGGTGGTGATCGCAGAGATAGGCTATGTGGCATGCAAAACGTGCTAGCCTGTGGTATAATATGGTATGATGATAGTACCAAGGAGGCATAATGCTAGAGCTAGTAGATATCGTCGATACCGACACCGGAGAGATCTATGAAGAGGATATGCTCGTCGCATGCGCGTATATCTGGGCAGCGAAAAAGGGCTGGAAGGTCGTCAAGGATGAGATCGATACGCTCGAGCTTGTGTATGAGGATGGTGAAGAGTGGGGACCTAAGACGGTCCGGTGGATTTACGTCAAGGATCCAAGGCATCTCCTTCAACGTCAGGTGAGCTCGTTGAATAGACGTGACACGTCTATGTCCCCGACCGTCACGCTAACGCAGAAGCCTCATCACAGGTTGAAAAAGAGCGCGGTGTGAAATAGATATTACAGAGAGGGATATCAAATGAGGATCACACGTAGACAGTTCAGAAAGCTCATCAGGGAGTCTATAGAGCAAACAAGGTCTCGAGAGGCAATATCACATTCAGAATCTCAAAGAGATGATAGGCTATCATTCGTAGATTTCACAGGTCTCATCGTAGACAAGCTAAACCTCTATGACGAGTGGCTTTCCAATAAGTCTGTTGATGAGGTCGTGGAAGAGTTAAGCTGTGCCGGAAAGATTTCTGCCACCTTTGCTAGGAAAAAATATGCTCCAATGGAAGGCGACGATACTATTTATTCAAGACAAGCTGCTCTTGATCCCCGCCGCACAGACTCGGAAGGAGACTTTTAAATAATGAAAATCACGCGCAGACAGTTAAGAAAGCTCATCAAAGAGACAGTTGGTGAGATGAGATCTGAAGAAGCAGGAGACTCTCCATCGAAAGAACAGCAGTACTGGAAAGGTCAAGATCCCAACCGTCCAACGACACCGCCAAAGGAGGTCATAGACCAGGTCAAAGATCGGCTTGGTAATAGGCGTGACTTTCATGGCAACATGCTTAAAGGGTCGGGAGTAATCGTCGCCAAAATTGAGGCATCGAAAGACAGGTCTATTGCGCCTCGCGGCTGGAAGGTAGATATCACTCTTGATACCCTCAAAGATGAATCCCTCGCCAAACAGATTCCGAACATTATTTCTCACTACCTGTCCGTTCCTCCAGGGTTCCAATACGGTGGTTTGTACGAAGAGCCCGCTGAAGGCTACTTTTCTGGAAGCTGGAAGTTTATATTCAGAGACGGACTGATTAAAGAGCAGATGAACGTACTCAATGACGGAGAGCGTCCAAGAAGGTGGAGCCGAGGGCCGGAGACTACGCTCCCTCAGGCCATTGATGACCTCGGTGATGAGCTCGCAGGTGTCAACCTCATGGGATTAGATGCGAGAGGGCATGACAGTCTGGTGAAATGGCTCGCAAGCAAGCTGGGATTGGAAAATTACTGGACGTTCATGCAACAGGTGGGGCTTGATGTAGATGAGTGGGTCGCTGAGGAGCTTGCTCCACAGGTGATTAAGAAGTTTATAGATAACCAGATGAGTGGTTCAGATTATCTGAAGATCAATGCGGCGGTGGTGTCGATGAGCAGCACTGGTCAGTTCAAGGGGATCTGGGATCGTATAATATCTGAGCTTAAAGAAGACGGGCACTCTGAGGATTCCCCCTTCCTTCAGGTTCTCAGGGCGACTGGAGCTACCGGCAGGCTCGCATCAGAGATCGCCGAAGCGATCGCCACTAGAGTGAGGTACATGTAGTAGGCTGTTGAGTCATGCTCATTCTTCTCGCATGCATGTCCAGCCAGCCAGACTGTCTAATGATAGACGACATCACCGAGAGGTGGTGGGAGATAACGAGTCCAGAGGGGATAAGCGACAGCTGCTACCTCTTCACCGATGATGGACTGCTCATAGAGGAGAGGCCTGATGGAACAAAGGTGTTCCTCACCACGTGGACGACAGAGGATGAGGAGTGCCTTCGCCTTATATCATCTCCTGACGGGGACCTCGAGGTAACAGGAGCTGAGCAGGGTGGTTGTGTGTTGGTCTCTCACGAGGGTGTCGACCTCACTCTGTGTGAGTGTTGATGCGTATCATCTAGCACCCGAGCGAGCGCCCGTGACACGTGTCTCATCCAGCACCCGCGTCGTCTAGCACCCGTCATCACGCCTCATCTAGTGCCCGTGTGTCATGTCATCGAGCGCCCGTGACGTAACGTTTATCTAGCTCCCGGCTATGTGTCATCTAGCGCCCGGGTATATCGCATCTAGCACCCACGACACGTGGCTAATCCTCATCGAGAACCCACGTCTGGCACCCGGGTCACATCGTGCCCTCGAACACGGGATTATCCGCGTCTACCGTTCTACACCACGAGGTCGGGTAATCTGAAGAGTACGTACCTCTTAGCCCCCACACAAACACGAGTAACTTTTGTGTGTAAAACGAGCACCGGTGTGGTATTATAGTAGCATAAGGGAGGCCGTTGAAGACAGTGCCGAGGTCGAAGATCAACAGGGGTAGAGAGCGCCGCGGCGAGTTACGCAAGCGAGCGGAGGAGATGGCGAGTGAGAGGGCGAAGAGATCTCCAGAGGATCAGATCTCCCTACTCGACGCTCGGCTAGGAGAGGGAGCGGGTGCCGCGAAGGAGCGAGCGCGGCTGGCATCCGAGATCGACGGGAGAGATGAGCGCGCTCGACGCGGGAGCAAGACCAAGAAGGTCGACAAGAAGGTTGTCGAGGGCGGACCTGAGCGTCGAAAGGCGAAGGAGCGAAGGCGAGCATCGAGGTCGAAGTCGAGAAAAGGAGGTCGTGATCGACGCGAGGTCGACTAGAGGTCGACAAGCCCTCGTAATGGGGGACTGATCTTTGACAGATATAATCACACGCATACGCACGCGGGGGGTGGTCGCTTGGAGTGTAAACCCGACCTGGCTGTGGTATAATGGTAACACGGACGCCGCTGCTGGTGTCCCTCGGAGGTGTGACATTGGAGAAACAAAAAGGTTCTGGACCAGGATGGATCGTTGTTCTATTCATCGGCATGGCGCTAGGGTGGCTCGTGGCGAGGAGGAAACCGGAGGGTGAGATCAGCCCAACGAAAGAGAAGCCTGAGACAGAGGATCTCGATGAGAGTGGAGACCACCCTCTTCATGATTATCGTGATTCCGGGACTCTTGGTCGCAATTATGAGGAGGAGCCTGAGAGACCGACGGGAGAATCAGGAACAGGACCTCCCACGCTAGTGCTCGTCGAGGGCGATGATGAGGATGAGCTAGAGGAGGACATGCTCGCCAGCTTTCCTCCCGTGGCAAGCGTTCCAGTCCACGAGCAGGTGGCGAGGGAGGTTGGGCTCACGAACATGGAGTACATCACGTTCAAGATGCAGGAGTGCCCAGGAGAGTCGCAGCGATTCTATAGGGGGAACCTGTACCGTTATCACAACGGAGTGTTCCAGTCGGATAACTACGGACAGTACTTCAGGCGAGGGTCCTCGTATAGAAATAGCCTGTGGGTTGACCGCGCCACTAGAGACGTCGTCGACAAGATGCCGTCGAGCGGGCTGACCACGAAACCGAAGAGGGGTGAGCTACACCTGACGCAGACTGGATGGGAGTTCGCCAACAAGGCGAGGGTGAAGCTGGGCATGGAGGAGCTACCGTGGTCGATCAACCTCGAGTGATCGGGCGCGTGTAACCTGGCCTGCGCTGTGGTATAATATTTTTACAAGGAGGCATAATGCTCTGGCAAAAGTTAATGGAAAACACCGGTGATCATCGAGTCCTCAGGTACGCGTTCCGCATGCTCGATGATGACCACGGTCTTACAGAGAAACAGTACTTCGCTCTTCAGGAATACGTCTATGACGAGCTCGGACCGACGGCGGAGATGCAAGATCTCTTTGATCGAGTGAGCACCCGAGCAGAAGGCAGCAGGTACTACATCAAGAAGGCAGACACTGTCTAGCGCTGTGCAAATCGAGCGCCACTGTGGTATAATATACATACCAACCAAGGAGAGACATGGAAAACTTCAAGATTCACATCACATTCAGCGGCGGCAGCACCCACGTTGAGGACCACACAGAAGAGACACTTGTCTCTGCTATCCAGCGGTTAGTCCGCGGTCCGGCAGCTGTTAGCGGCATCATCACCGAGGTGAAGGTCGTCGACTCAATGGACTGCACGAATTTCCTCGCACGCGACGGTAAGATAATCTTCCCCACACGACAGGATGTCGCAGCCCACGCTCTACGTTCGACGTGAAGATGGGCAGCGTGCAAATCGAGCGCCACTGTGGTATAATGTACCTACCAATAAACAAGGAGAGAAAATGACAGCTAGTGAAATCAGAGGAAACCTACACCTGCTCAACGAGTCAGAGCTCAGCGAGTTGAATCGAGCGGTGTGCCGCCAACTCAAATCCGTTCGTGATCGAGAGTGCAGGCAGAAGCGACACATGTTCAGCTCAGGAGACGTGGTCTCCTTCGACGGCCGACAGGGATACACTGAGGGAACCGTCGTCCGGGTCAAGCGGAAGAAGGCCATCGTTCGCGTTAACGCAGGAAGTATGCGGATGGTCAACTGGGACGTCCCCCTCAACATGCTTTCGCTCGTGGGGGAATGATGGGAATCAGAGAGAACGTGAAGCTCGCGGACATCGTGGTCAAACACGGAATCACCCTTGATCAGATCAGGGAGCTCAATGCTGCGATGCAGTCCACGTGGTCATCGATCGCATACGACATCGCTGAGTGTTTCGGGGGCGGAGATGGTGGGGGCTGGGGTGAGCTCTACGGTACCTACAAGGATGAGGCTGAGATGATCGCTGAGAACACACTCGACGCAGATCGCGTGGTCACGTTCAATAGCGACCTGGACCTGGAGTGGGTCTACGTAAATGGTGACGGGAGCCACCGCTTGAACGTCATCGAGATGGGTGAGGAGATCTTGCGGGCGCACACGAGCCGCTGGTAATAGGAGGGAACGAATGACATTTGATGAACTGTACAAGGCAATCCTAGAGGTGTGCCCCCGTGCTCAGCTAGGCGAGGACAATGAAGGACAGATCGTGGTCTACACAGACCTGATGATTGACGCCTACGAGGGCACTGACAACGTCGTGCCTTACGTTGACGTAGATGCTGAGTAGGCGCGGCGTGTAAGTCGAGTTAAGCTGTGGTATAATGTACCTACCAACTACCAAGGAGTCACACAGTGGCAGAAAATATGATGGTCAACGGAGGGGGATATCCCTTCAAACCCAACCAGAACAAGTGTGAGTGCTGCGGTGAGCAGAACTTGCCAGAACCCATCGTGTTCGCACAGCGCTCGCGACTGGATAACACCTACGTCTGCGGACAGTGCTACGCTGACCATAGCTACACGATTATGCTCGAGAAGAACACAGAGCTGTTTGACTCGCTGAGAGGTGACGCATGAGCCTGGATCGAGAAGTCAACTCAGAGAATGCAGAAAGCCCATACGTCCACGGACCCTATGTGGTTCTCAGCGACGCCTCCACCTTCGACGGTGCTGACGGGTGTTGTATCGTGTATGTTACAGCTGAGGGGAATGAGGAGCTCGAGGCCTGCTCGGACTTCAAGGCTGTTGAGGATAATCAGATGGAAGTCATCACACTTTCAGATCTGATGGACGCCTACGAGAAGGTTCACGGCGTCAAGCTGTAGGAGTAATCATGAAGACAATCAGACGTGACACGATTAGGAAGGTTTATCGAGAGGGGATGCTTCAGATCTTCGGCTGCGGCGATAAGGATCTCGATAAGGATCTCATCCACTCGATGAAGAAGGACATGCACATCGCCGGCCAAGCACCCGGCTCGTGGGTCGGTGACGGAGCGGTCCTTGAGATATACTGTGAGAGCGGGATCCCGAATGCGACTGACATCAACGACTTCAGCTGTTATGCCGCTGAAACAGGATGTGACCCTTCAGAGCTGGTGAGCTACAATTCCGACAAGTGGTACCAGCTGGACGAGTACGTGAACCTCTACCTGAAATCGGTCGGGCGCCCAGAGCGAGTGCACCACGAGCCGTACAATGCAGCGGTCATCGGGATTTACTGGAGCTAGCACCCGTGCAATGTGCGCGGTGGCATGGTATAATAACAAAGCCAACCAACAAAAAACCAAGGAGTTGAAAATGGCGGATAGAAAGATTGTGATCAGTGACCTCATCGTGGACGGTGAGGATAAGAAGGGGAACCCCGTCTTCGAGGCGAGTGGGACTCTCAACGAGAACGCCTTCGTGGCTCGGACCATCCAGTATCAGGATGAGCCGATCTTCAAGCTTCAAGAGGGCGGCGAGCACCTGAAGATGGCGGAGAGCCAGTACACGCGCGGTGATCGGATCGCGGTGGCTCGGGCATGTAAGGCCATGCGACTGGAGCTCTTCGGCTCCGGTCAGAAGGCCCTCGTGGATTCCGAGCTGGAAGCCGGTGAAACGGTGGAGCTCGTGGCCGACCTCGAGGAAGAGGGGACTCAGGACGAGCTCTCCGATTCGGAGGTCGAGGAACAGGGATAGAGGCAGCTTGACCGAAGGGGTTCGATTCCCCGACTGAGTAGGACAAGGTCGAGCAGCGGTGTATTCGGGACGATCCCCCAGGATCTCTACGAGCATTGGAAGGGAGCGGCTGGGGCTGCTCCCTCCTCTTGTTTTCGGACGCGTGTAGGTTTCAGGTAGCCGTGGTATAATGGTGGTACAAGGAGGCACTCGTGGCCAAGAAAAACGGAAGTAGAGCGGCTGATCGTCGTCAACGTAAAATCATCGAGCACGTCAAGGCACAACGCGGTCTTGATCGAGAGCAGTTCTTCGACGAGGGTGGCGAGCTCTGTCGCTGGCGCGGGATGAAGACCGTCGAGGTCGACCGCAAGAAGAAGGCGAACAAAAATGCATGCCGTAAGTTTAACCGGCGTAACGTGCAAGGTTGAGCTAAACCTGGTATAATATAAACACCAACAACGGACAAACCAAGGAGAAAACTAAAATGGCCCGTTTCAAAACCGTCGTAAGCGACGTAACTCAAAATGATGACGGCAGCTTTACCGCTACCGGCACCATCCGCGACCTGGTCGGTAAGACCAAGACCAAGGTCTTCACCGCAACCACCATCGATTGGCAAGGTGCTCCCATCTTCAAGGTCGAAGGTGCTGGCAATCTCGCTGACCGTCGCTTCAAGCGTGGTGAGCGTATCTCAATCGCTCGGAAGTGCAAGGCTGCTCGCCTTGAGCTTGAGGCCGCCGCACTGGAGGCCGCTAAGGCCGCCGCTGTGGATGCTGCGTAGCGAGCTGTAGGTTGACCCTGGTTGCTTTGCAACCAGGTCGCCTATGGGGTAAGGCAGGCGTCGACGCCGTGCAAACCAGAGCTGAATCTGGCGTGCATGGTAGACCCGTCTGTGGTATAATAGGGGTACCAAGGAGGTAAGCGTGGCAAATCTTAGAGACGACGGATATCATGTGGAAGTGGATGAGGAGGGCATCGAAAAGGCCTTTCGAATCTTTGAAGGGTTGGGTAAGCTGACAAGCTACCGGTCGACTGACAGGACGTTCTGGTCCGGCATCGAACAGCTGGGTGCATTCGACCTGTGGGGCAACCTGGTCATCTACCACAACCAGCTGTAATCCGTGCAATACGACCGCAGCTGTGGTATAATGTACCTACCAACCAAGGAGATAACATGGAATTGACCCCTCTAGAGATTGAACAGATCCGCGCTTCGAACGTCGCGGTGGGCCTACAGGTGCACGGTGAGGTGTGGCAGCTGGTCGTGCGCGGAAACGAGTGCTCGATCGGAGTCTCGGATGAGACGCTCCCGCGGGAGGTCCGCCTACAGGCATTGCAGGAGATGCGTGAGATCAACGCCAGCCTCGGTGCGCTGGGCGAACTGCTGGGAGAGGCTGGGATCAGCGCATGATGTCACTCTACGTAGTGCGCTGGAAGGTGAAGGGTGTGACTGGAACCTCGCCCATGCTGCGCTGGGATCTCGCATGGTCCTGGCGGAACCAGATGAACAAGCATCACGGAGAGGGCACCCACTGGATCGAGCGCCACGTGTGCAAAGGCGACCCGGGTGTGGTACAATAGGATTGTAAGGAGGAAAGGATGAACCTTTCAGATAGAGACATCGCGCTACTCATGGTGGCATGTAATAATACGAGTGCTGGACTTCGCGAGGCCGTTCGACGAGGTGCAGCGGACCGATGCCAAGATGAAGCGGAGGGACTCGATGACCTGTACAACCGGCTCAACAACGAGCGCGTCGCCCGTGAGGAGGAACTTCGATATGCTGCTGGCAGGCCATGGGAGCATAACTAAAATGATCTACTATCAAGGAGGAAGCCACATGGCTGACAAACTCACCTGCATTGACTGCGGGAAAACGGGAGCAGATGTTCAACCCACAACCACCCCAGACCGTCGGGACTTCAAGACGTTCGATAGGTGTCCGCAGTGCTTCGACAAGCGACTCAAGAGTGCTCGACAGACGATGAATCGGTACCCTGAGTCGTTCATGGGTCGCTGCCCCCTCGACTATCCGGAGTGGTAGTGGAGGCCACGGTACTTCTCATATGCCTCGTGTTGATCTGCATCCTCGCGGGGGTGAGCTGTCTCTGGTGATCAACCCGTGCATTGCGCTGCGCGCTGTGGTATAATGTAGGCACCAAGGAGGTAAGGTGTTACCAGTAGAAAGATATGTCCTCGTCCAGAGGTATGAGAGAGATTCATCGTGTGTTTATGACATGACACACGAACAGCTTCAGGTTCTTCTCGGCGAGGTGGGAGAGATGGAGCCCATCATCGACGCGATCAACGTGCTGAATGGCGCAAGTGTCGAGCAGCGGGCTCGGGATATTGGGTGTGACCCGGAGGACTTCGCATACGAAGTTCAGGGATTCTGATCGTGCAAAGGGATGGGTGCTGTGGTATAATGGAGACATAAGGAGGCTGGCTGCGACGGTAGCCAGAGCCGGTGGGAATCGGCAGTCAACGTAGATAAGGCCTCGATCTGGTTAAGCTAACTCAGAACCCAGATCTCGCCGAGAACATCATCTGTAGTTAGTGATGATTGATGTTCGTACCGTAGCAGACGGATTCCCACCTCCTCCTTCTCTTTTCAAACTTGTGGGGGACACAGGCCAGAGAGATTTGGATAGATCACCGGGCACTTCGGTGGCTTGCCGGTTGAAGCCAAACTCGTGGTTGCGTAAGCGTGGTCGAAGTACTGACCTTACAGGCTGTGTCTAGATAGGGAAGTCGGGAACCCTATCACCATTTACAACAAAGGAAACATCATGAGCATTCAAGACATTTACGAGGCAGCAGGCCTCACCCAACCTGAGATCGACGCCATCGACCGGTGCCTTGACAGCGACTGTCAGGACAGCGAAGTCGAGCAGTCAGGCTTTTCCAAGCTCCAGCATCACTTCTGTGAGACTGAGGAGATGCCATATGCTATCGCAACCCAGTCCAGCTGGCACCCGGAGAATACTGACACTCCTGATGAGTGGATTGTTGAGCACCTCCAGATGTGTAATATGACCCCGGCTGTGGTATAATGTAGGTACAAGGCAGGGACACTGCTCGCGTTGCCTCCCCATAGGGAACAAGGTGACCGTCTGGAGCCTACGGGCTAGGTCCCTCCTACGCTTTCCAAGGAGGAATCGTGAGATTCAAAATAAGAGACAGGGTAGTGCACAAGGATTACCCTAGCATCAAGGGAACTGTAGTCGATAGGCGTCCCAGCCTGGGCTTTCTTCTCGTCGCGTGGGACAGCCGTCCCGACCCACGAGGTGGACCGCCTCTCTATCTGCCGCCTAGCCGGCACATCGACTCAGCACTCATGCCGGCGGAGTGACTGTGAGAGAGCAGATATACAATCATGTCCTGCGCTATGACTTTCGCGGTGGATGGTACGTCGAGTTCCGGTGGAGGTGGTGATGTCATATGTTCTCTCATTCCTGACAGGATTCGTCATAGTGTGGGTGGTCCTGTGGATCTCAGACCCGCGTGCCAATCGGCGCTAGGCATGGTATAATGGATACATCAAGGAGAAACCACATGATTAAGGTAGCACTTGGAGCGCTCTGCTCCTTTCTTATCCCGGGACTGGGACAATTCTTTTACGGTAAGTGGGCCTGGGCTGCGCTCTGGCTTGTTCTTGCCATCTGTGCGGGACCGGTGATCAACATCGCGGCAGCCGCCCACGTCGTCTTCATCGGCGTAGACTAGGAGTACACATGATCTTCGCACACCCGCCCATCGTGGTGCACAACGGTTCCTCTGTCTGCGTCTGCTTTCGGAAGGGAAAGAAGACGGTAAGCCTCGCTCTGGACGACAGCTGCGGAAGCCGGGAGGTCCTGAGCCGCGGAACGATTGACCTGTTTGTCGAGGGGGAACGTGACCCAGTTACGCCTGTGGTGTTCTCTGACCTGGCTCACGAGGAGGACACGGAGTGTAAGTTCCTCGTCGTTCCTGCAACCGTTGAGAACTTCATGAGGGCGATGAGGTGGGCGCACTATGACTTCGACGGCTGGGCAAAGGACGCGGAGCGATACCTCGGAATAGAGCGTGCAAACAGACCACAGTAGTGGTATAATGTAGGCACCAATCAAGGAGGCCCACAGTGGCAGAACTCAAAATCTACACAGCCCGGAATCAACCCAGTATGCAGAGGTGGCGTGAGTCACAGGAGGCCGGCCTGAAGCTGGTCGAATACCTCGTCCCAGTTGAGTGGTGGGCGTATGCCGATGACCGCCTGGACGGACGCGGTGACGCCGTGAAGAATGAGGCCTTCGTGGCCGTGAAGGCATACGATGCCCTGGAGGCCAGGGGACTGGTGTGGCGTGAGTGGGGAGATATCAGCGGCTGCCGAGTCGGGGACGCGAAGATCAGGGAGGTGAAGTGATGAAGCTATTCAGAGTCAGCAGGCCCGAGGGCGATAAGATCGATTACGACGAGTTTGACAGCTTCGTCTGCGCAGCACCGGAGAGCGCAGCGGCACGTCGACTACATCCCCGCGGACGTTACGTGTGGAATGAAGACACCCGCGGGTGGCACTGGGTGAACAGAGACACCGACGTGCCGGAGGAGTCGAGGTGTGAGGACCACAGCTGGACGTGTGACATCGATAGCCTGGAAGTCGAACTCATCGGTACGTCGCCTCGCCCGGGATACCACGGAGCTGTGGTCATCCTGGCATCTTTCAATGCTGGGTAGCGTGCATAGCGCAGCAATACGTGGTATAATGTAAACACGGAAGGAATAAATCCTTCCACTGGACAAAAACCAAGGAGTCCATCATGGCAGTTGCCAACAGTAGTTACGAATTCGAAATCACCTCCACTGAGGCGCGCGACGGCGCCCACCCGAAGTCCGGTCTCCTGACCGCGGTCGTGCAGGGAACGTGCACGGACAAGGACGGCAACGTCTTCGACTTCATCGCCACCAACAACCTCGACCAGCGGTACCCCGACCGCTTCAAGGTGAACTGGAACGGCTCGAAGGCTCGGATGCCTGAGGTCGTCGGCTTCGGCATCGCCGAGGACGTTCGCGAGGGGACCAAGGTCTCCGACGAACTCTACTTCACCCGCGGCGCGCGAATCGCAATTGCACGTAAGTGCAAGGCGCTCTTTCCGCTGGCTCGGTTGACCCCCGCCGCCGACGCCAGCTAGGCGACTCGGCACAACATCGGCGGTCCGGGTAACCCGGACCGCCACCGCCCTTACACACGAGGACACAATATGCGTTACGACATCTACGTCGGAAAGACACTGTATCACTCCACCTACTCTCTGTCCGAGGCATTCGCCATGTTCCGTCGGTGGATCGGTGGTGGTCTCAACGTCAATATGAGGTTCAACCGGGTGAATCTGCCGCGGTAATAAATAAAAACACAAGAGGGGTATACAGCCACATAGGAGACTGTAGTATTCCTGTCTTTACGCAACTCAATCAGGAGAGGAGAACCATGTCAGTTATCGGAGCATCAGCTTTCGCTGGCCTGTGGTGTATGGCGTTGGTAGCTATGGCCAACGAAACATTCAGGGACTAGCACGAGTCAGACATCCTTGGGGCCGGGGGCCCTTTCTGTGGGGCTAGGAATGGGCTGCAGAGGGGGCCTCTACGCTCGTGCAAAGGGGCTGGAGGGGGCCCCTCTCTAGAGACCCAAAATGCCCTGGGGGGCACGCCCGGGGCGCGCCCTGGCCCCCTTAGGGGCTGCAAGCTCAGCCCTGCCGGGGGCCCTTGGGAGCGGGGTTTAGTCTACTTACCAATTTCCGGAGTTTTGAAAACCTTTGACTCAGCTCTATGTGTGTCTGCAGGGAGGGCAACAAGGGTACTACCTCTCCTGGTCCAGGACACGTGGTAAACAAAATTCCGAAACCACACAGAAAAGAAAAAAGGCTAATTTTACCCAAAAAATTCCGGAGAAAATTTTGCTACGATTCAAGATAGTTATAGAGGTATAGGGGACATAGTATCCATGAAAATCACAAAGAGGCAGCTTAGACAGCTTATTGTCAGTGAGGCCTCATCTTATCAAATGGCAAAGTATGATGAACAGTCGAATAACATCATGATGTTGACTGGTATCATTATGACAGGCATGCAGATGCAAACGGGTAGCGAGCTAGATGAGGACGACGAGTATGAGTACGGTCAGGAAGTTAGATATCAGCTTGAAAAGTATCCAGCACTTACAGATTTTCTAGCCGGAGTATTTACGGAGATTAAATCAGGTGGTCGATTTCCTGTAACATCTGGTGTAGAAGATGTCGAAGCTGAAGATGAGACTCGTATGGATCTAGGCTATAAGGGAGACTATTCATGAAAATCACAAAGAGACATCTAAGAAGAATCATTAAAGAGGAGCTATCATTACTTGTAGAGCAGATCGATCAAAAGACCGGTCGTGAACTATACTATCCGCCAGGTGAGCCAGGGAGTGGTGTGGGTGATCGGAGGCTTACATATATTCGTGATCAATTTAAGTCGTTGGGCTTTGACGTAGAGGATAGAGCTACGAGAGAGACATCAGGATCCCCGATAATATATGTTTTTGGTCCACCAGCAGGATGGGAGTGGTACTTCATGGGGCCTGATCAGGGTGTTCCCAACTATCAAGTCACAATCGGTAAGTCTTCTGAACCCTGTGAAGGCTACGACAGCAAATCACCCAACTGGGGTAAAGTCCGAAAAGAGTGCTTTGAACCCAGGGCACGTGCATTTGTTGATAAAATTGCAGAAATCATGTCTCGCCTGGAATTCAAGGCTAAGTCATTTGATAGAGACACAAGAGTAGACGAGGCACCGCACTATGCCATATTCTACGGAGCGAGCATAGAGGGATCATCGAAACCTAACAGCAGTAACATCTTAATGACGATATTTGCAGCCGGCGGGAACATGGCGACGAACGCTAGAATTTCATTTGAATTAGTAGGGGAGCCATCAGCCTTGAGGCCGGAGGACTGATGGCAACGTATAACTGGACAACTACATGAAGATAACACGGCGCCAGCTAAAGAATATCATAAGAGAGGAGACAAGACAGTCACTCTTAGAGTCACACGATGACTATCACTTTGGCTTCGGTCCTGAGGAGAGGTACGAGGTGACAGGTGAGGAATCTCCAGACGTAGACCTATCAGATCGTGTTAGAGAGTTATACGATGCCTGGACCCCTCAGACCCCGGAGGGAGTAAGGTATAAGGTGCAGTTAGGTGAGCTCATAGGCATACATCCTGAAGAGGAGGAGGATGTATCTGAGGAGGAGCTAGAGGATATAGAGCCTATCCGGCTCTCCGCGCCCAAGTCCCAGGCAGAAATAGATCGTCTCGCCTATGGAGTGAGAACTGGTCGCTGGAGGAGATAACACATGAAAATGAGGAGACATCAGCTAAGTGAGATCATAAGGCGGATCATCCTTGAGCAGGATGCGCAGCATACAGTTCCTGCCACACACCTCATACTTGTCGGTACTCCTTGTGATGCCATCTCTGGATTACCAAACATGTGGGTGCTTGAGGCTCGTGTGACTACAGTAGAGGGTGGCACCATTGTTGACACACAAAGCGTAAGAGGTGCAACTAGCGCGGAAGATGCCATTGCAAAGATACAGCCATGGGTAGAGCAGATGAAGACGAAATATCCCCAGGCTAAGCTAGCAGATCCAGAAGCACCTTGATGAGGAGATAGTTAGTGAAGATATCAAAGAGCCAGTTAAGACATCTCATACTTGAGGAGATCCACATGCTGACAGAAACAGCAACTAGCGTACCGGGTGCTGTTGAGATACCTCTGTCAAAGGTTCCTGGTATGGACTGGGATGACATGGAGATACTACCTGCCGGTGTCGTTGGGAGATATCTATTAGATTTTGACCAGCGCATACGAAATATTGAAAATCACATAACTTCTGACCAGATGCAGATGGCCAGGCCTGCCAATCTCCCGGAGGCAACCCACATAGTGCGAGAGACGATCCGTGAGCTTCCGGACGGGAGGTATAGGTTAGTATCTAAGGCGGGTAAGAACCTTGGAACGTATGACACTAGAGAGGATGCAGAGAAACGTGAGAAACAGGTGAATTACTTTAAGAGTAAAGACGACTAGCTAGCTCTACGTTTTACTGTAAAAATTTTTCAAGGGCCAAAAATTTTCGAATCCACGCGGCGTAAATAAAATATAAAAACTATGATCTTTTTATTATAAACCGCCCCCTATCTTGATATAATTGTTTCAATTGGTAACGACTGCCAATATTGCTAGATTAATAACACAACAAGATAGGAGAAAATATAGCATGTCATATAATAAGTCAAAGTCTACCAGGCGTTTTACGTACGGTATCAACAGTAACCCCACCGCCAAGAAGGCAGGGTCTAACATAGTAACGATCAGCACAAACAGTGATACTGATCGCTACAGCGTAGGAACGTCCTCACTCACGATGACCTTCAAGGAAGCGCGAGCACTACAGGGATTCCTTAACACGAATTTCTCTACTGAGTAGACTTATCTTATACCGCAGGGAGGCACGGGTTCATAGTGAGATAGGTGCCTCACACTCATAACACACACACACACGAAGGAGAATAAAAATGGGTGAAAAAAATAAAAGCGGGTACGAGCTCCGCACTGATTTGCTCGGGATGGCGATTGGCATCGTTTGTGATAAGGTTAACCGACAGTTTGAGAATGAACATCTCAAGCCAGAAGGTCAGCGTCAAGCTGTTGCGCCTTACACGACTGAAGATATCATCGTAGAGGCAGAAAAGCTTTATACTTTTGTACAAAGCAAGTAGAAGGTGTATACTTCTATAGTTCTTTGAAAACTTATGTGACCCATGTTCTCGGGTCCAAAAATCCAGGTGGAGTTACTGGCTCCTGGACCTAAAGCCTTCGGGTGACGGGATAGAGAAAACTCCGATGGAGAAGGTGGCGTTCTTACGTCATGCCGCTTCACTAAGAGGAGGAACGAGTCAAGGGAGGTGGAACTTCCGAAGTCGTTCAGCGACCTGATGCATGAGTTCTCATTCCGCTGAGGAAGTGCTGCTGAAGGTATCCACGGACTTGTAGATTCATCGTGGAAACGGGACAAGGGCAAACCAAGAAGCCGAAAGGCTATAATGTCTTGGGAAGAAGGGTTAACTCTCTTCAGAATCTAACTGTCGGTGACAGAAGTCTCTCTGGTGGAATTGGCAACAAGACCACCGTCCCGAAAGGGGTCCTGTGGACATGCTCCCAAGGTCTTGGAAGCAGGGCGTGCGACCGCGAGGTGAAGTGTACAGCTCACTCAAGGGAACACAGAATGTCATGGCGATAGTAGGGCGTGCTGTTCCGTAGGTATTACAGCCTAAGAACAGGGAGAAAGCTCGTGAACGGCTTTACAGGTCGGTGTGTGCACCTCTAACCAAAAGGGACAGCTTCGAATTCAAGCGGAGTTGAGGGTCACGAGAATGAAAAGCGAGGTATGCTGCGCTTTTCCCCATTTAAGGCCGGTCGAAAGACCGGCCTTTTTTTTTTACCCTAGCGAAATAGTTATAAAATAAAAGGTGAAATATTGTTTAAACATTTAAAAACTCTCTATTCATTTGATGCTTTACAGTAAACAGCCATTAATATAAAATAATTACAGTATGTGGTTGTGACTTAGCATTGGGAGTTTGATTTGTCCATAAAGATAATATACACAAAGTTAAAAGGATTAATTCAAGAGACTGGTTCTGGTGTAGAGATAAATGGAAATACTTCTATGGTGGGAACCACTAAGATAGTAGGACCTCAGCCTCGCACAGGAACAAATCCGCAGACGGAGCCTTTAGCGCTAACTGTTTCAGGCTCTATGGGTGTCGAGGTTTCCAACAACTCTTCGTTTATTGTTCAGGTCCCTAGACAGTCTAAGCCAGCTATTCACGTACGTGCAGACATTTCACATGTTCGAGTCGGCATAGGGTGTGAGCCCGCCACGAGCGTGCTGCACGTTTCATCATCTGCTGATTCCGGCGGAATGATGTTTGATGGTAATCCTGGAGATGCGACGTATCTCACATTCAGAAAGCAGGCAGCTACCTCCCCTGGAGGGCAGTGGTCATTTGTGCACAGGGGTGATTCCACTCCCGTGTTTTGGTTTTGGGGCTATGATGGCTCTACATATAAAAATGCTTGGAAGTTTGACTATGATGCAGGCGAGATGTCATTTTCTTCTAATGCAGATTATGGTGTGATCATAGGCGACACAGGAGTAGATGATACCGCCCAGCTAGAAGTAACATCAACGACTAAAGGATTTCTACCTCCCAGACTGACAACTACACAGAGAGATAATATATCTTCTCCTGCGCCGGGCCTAATGATTTACAACACTACTTCAGATAAGTTAAATTTCTATAATGGTACAGATTGGGAAGAGGTTACTTCTTCAACATAGAAAACTATTTGGTAATATCTTTGTCAATATTTAAAAGAGAAGAAAAAATAAATAAACTTTTTTAATAAAAAATTGAATGAAAGGCAGCCCTAAAGCTTTTAATATATGTAAGCATCATATATAGGAGTTTAACATGAAGTTTATGCTATTGGCTGCCCTGAGTTTTTTTGGAACTAGCTGTGCAGCACACGCTCACACACCTGCTAGAACCGGAGTTTCGGTCAGCATTCAATCTGGGTGGATTTGGGTTCCTGGTTACTGGTCATATCTAAAGTACGGTGTAGGAAAAAATACTATCGTTAGAAAATATAGATGGAATGGAGGATACTGGAATCATAAAGCTCTTGGTAAGTCATATAGAACACACAAGCAGGGTCCCCCAGTCAATAGACATCATCATGGGCAAAGGCATCGGCATCACCGTCACTTACGATAATAAATTGAATACTGACTCATTACTAGCAACTGTTCTTGGTGCACTACTTTTTATCGCATGGTAGGGACCCTATTCAGTTGTATAATGGTGTAATGGGCATGTTGACGTCATATTATTTCATGGCGAAGTAAATAGTTATATCTGAATTACTATTTGGAGATAGCTGTGAGGATTACACAAAATGAACTTAGAAGAATTATTCTAGAGGCATTTGAAGAAATAGAGAGTGAAGAAGTCACAGATGAGACTGAAAGCTCTAATCTATTTGATGCTCCAGAGCCTGCAGCTCTTCAAGCTATGCAAAGACGTGAAGAAGAAATGAGATCTAAAGAGCGATGGGGATCTCTATCTGATGAGGCTTTTGATGTGTCTATTAATCTTATTCAATCTAGGACTCGTGGTTCAATTGATCCAATAGCACGGCTATATATGAAGGTTAGAGATATTGTTCACTCATCTGACACGGGTGAAGAAGCATGGCCTAGAGAAATAGAGATACAAGAAGGGTTTGATGCAGCCCTAAGCAGTATTATCCATAGAACTGTACTGGCGTATGATGAGGGAGAAATATAATGAAAGTCTCTCAGAAAATGCTTAAGAGGCTTATTAAAGAAGTCTATGAGGATTCAGAGAGAGAATATGAAATTCTTCAAGCATCTGAGAATCTGGCTTCAACATTATCATCTGAGTGGAGTAAAGAAGAGGCATATAAGATTATAGTTTATGCTGCAGATATACTTAATCCTGGATCATATAGTCCTAGTGAAGAAGAAAAAGAAGAATTTATGACAGAACCTTTTCCAGGATCAAGAAAAATTCCTGTCGGATCATTAAGCTGGAGAGATCGTGAGAGTAACTAAAAAATATCTTAGAGAGATTATATTAAACGAGATTAACAACATCGTCACAGAGATGTGCGGTCCTTGTGCTGCTGGAGCTGAAGGTGATGGACATGGTGATGTTAATCTTATGTCTAGAGTTTCACCTGACGTACTTCCTGATGATGGACCTGGTTCTCCACTTACAAAACAAGAAGCACTTAAGGCTGTTATGGCTATAGCAAATGATACATCATGCCCTGTGACTAGATCTGCACTTGAAGATATTGTTAATAATCTTTCCAGTGAGCAGGAATATGAAGATCATGACTATGATACGGGAATGGAAGTTCTCCACAGTGATCATGGCGGACAATCATGTGGTGAAGCACATCCCAGTGAATCTCATGATAGCTGGGTATCTGGGGGACAGGCGAGAGTTCCTAATTTAGGAAGCCTAGATCCTCATTCAGCATTTGGCCCGGGACATGGTGTGGGTTCAGGTGAAATAAATGACTACACTATCTCAGGAGAATAATATATATCTAGATTTTATGAGGTGATATTAGTGTTAACCACTCTGATGAAACGCTATACTCTATGTCTCCTGCATAAAGAATTGTATAGGTTTCCTCTGGTTCAATTCTTTCTTTAAGATCTATAGGAAATCCAAGCCCTCCGCTTATAATTAAAGCTGAGGAATTATCAATTATTTTACCACTTGTGCTAACAATTGCAACAAGATCTCCTGATTTGAACTTCATTTTTGATATCCTTCACTATAATTATAAGAAGTAGAGGCAATAAGAGAAGATGAAAGTATCTGATAAAAATCTTTATCTTATTATTGAGAGCTCTATTATAAGAGGCAGAAAGTTAGAAAAATACTCTACACTTCTGTCAAGAAAAATAGTTCAACTATTAAAAGATCAAGAGATAAGAGATACCTTATCATCTATTTCACCTGACAAAGAAATTCAACTCAAAAATCCTTTGGAAATAGATTCAATAATTTCTGATCTTGATAATATTAGAGATTTTTATATTGTTCTCTCAACAAACGATGAAAACTATGCTGACATAGCAGGAAACTATGTTTTTAATACGACTAATAGAGAAAATTCAGACTTTTATATGGTTATTGATCTTCCAAGAGATTATGAATTTTCTCTATTTTCTATTTTAATACCTGAGCTTAAAGAAACAATTAGGCATGAGCTAGAGCATAGCTCTGATGACACAGAGACACTAAGCATTCCACCAGATGATAAGTGGAGCAGTTTAGAAAATCTATTAGATCACTTTATTAGTGAGGCTGAAACAAAAGCATATGTGACTGGACTTTATAAAAAAGCAAAGATGACAAAAAGCTCAGCACTAGATGTGATTGATCAATATCTTTTAAATGTATACAATATTGCAATCAGCCTTGGTTATTCTAGAAATGATCTGGACCCGATTATGAAAAAAATCAGAGATAGGTGGGTAGATTATTTGATAAAAAGATATCCAAAAGCTAGACTAAATGAATTAGTCTTGCTAGAAGAAGATAAAAAATCTCCCGGTGCGGGAATTGTTGTTGTAAGAAAAATTGACAATGAATGGAAGGTATTGGGATTAAAAATATATGGAAGATATGATATTCCTAAGGGAAAAATTGAATCAGGTGAATCAAGCCTTGATGCAGCTGTTAGAGAGACAATTGAAGAGGCTGGAATATCGGATTTAAATTTTAGATGGGGACTTTCAAGCATAAAGGCAAATCATGTAACACTCTATATAGCACAGACATCACAAGAAGGTGAAATAAAGCCAAATCCAGAGACAGGAATATATGAGCATCACGGAATTAAGTGGATGTCTTGGGAAGATCTTCAATATAATATTCACCCATATCTTGCACACGCTATATCATGGGCAAAAGATATAGTAGAATCTCAGCTAACCATAAATGAAAGAAAAAAGAAAAAGAAAAAAGAAAAACTTAAAAAATCTGGATCTCATCCAGAAGAAGCGTACGAATTGGGAACTAAAAAAAATCTATATCTTGACAGACCAACATCGCATGGAGGTTGGCCCGAAGGTCCTAGTAAGAGCTTTACAAGCAACAAACCTGTGAATATTCAAATCTCTAGCTGGCTCAAAAATATGGGAATGATGGAAAAAAATGTTTTAGAGAAAATTATATCAAGAATATTAACAGAAAATATATCATATTTTGGAGGTGGGTTTGCTAACTTTAAATCTCTTATTGATTCTGGTATTCATCCTATTGAGGCTGCAGAAGAATCAGGGTTCAAGAGAGTACAGGGTGGATATAGCAGGTTTGTATATGAACATCCCACTGCCGGAGAATTTGTTCTAAAGATAGCACATGGAATGGGAAATTCATGGAGAAATGCTAATACATGGGCAGATGAAACAGCAGATGAGAATGCCGGAAATATAGATCTCGCTAGAAGAACAAATGTAGCAGAAGCTCAGAGTGGCAAGAATAGCTTATTTGACATATTTCCAAAAGTTTATCCAGGAGATCCCGAGGGTAATTGGATACTTTCAGAGAAAGTTAATACACTCAATAGCGCAAAAGAGATGTCAGAGTTCTTTCCGGAAATAAGTTTTCCGGCGGGCCAGATGATGTGGATACTTCTTTTAGATATGGGTTCTAAATACGCAAAAGAAATGAAGGAGCTTCATGATGTCGGTGACTGGGATGCAGAGCCGGATAAATTTAATAAGAGTGTTGAACAATTAAGCACCAATCCCATGGGACAGAAAGTTGTACAAAAATTTACAGAGCTATGGAAAAATCCCACGTTTAGAGAAGTTTCTAAAGCTATGTCTTACTTTGGAATAGCTCCACATGAAATGAGATATGATAATGTTGGATATGTTATGAGAGACAAAAAGAAGCAGTTTGTGATTCTTGATGTCAGTGTTGGTCTTGGAGGAGGCTCAAGTGAAAATACAACAGAGTTTTAATTAACTAGTTCTATATTTTGTTTAAAAACTTGCATAACATTTCCCCTTATAAGCACACTATACACATCATAGTAAAACCAGTCTGGATCTAGCTTAACATTGTGCGGTCTTCCAATATAGTCTATTAAAATTGCAAGATCACCATGAGAAACCTTTTCAGATCTTCCAATAAAGTCATTAGAAGAAGGGTATGTAGAGAGTCGTATGGTTTCAAAGATAGTGAATCCACCACAGCCGTCATTTCCCCCAGCAGCAAAGCCATCTTTTGTATACATCAATCCTTTTGTAACTAACTTTATTAATTGCCCAGGTTTTAATTTCACATCTATGTTCCTTCTCAGAGATGATAAGAAATAAAAAGTTACTTCCTACAGCTATTGAATACATATTATATGAACTGGAGATATTGAGATATGAGATTTATTGCCACGGCTATAATGATTTTAGTAGGTTGCGCACCACAGCTTGAAACTGGTGTAGAAGAAGAAACAGTAAGTGAAGAGGATGTCATTGTCGAAGAATCCTCAGAAGACACTGAAGATACAGTTGAAGAAGAGGAGCCAGTCGAGCCGGAAGGGTCTGATATACATGGAGGATCTCCTACAAATGTCACATGGAGTGAGTGTAATCAACAGGTGGGAAGTCATCCTTGTGATTTTTCACTAGTCGATCAATTTGGAGATACTTTTACACTTTATGATAATTTCGCAACAGTTATGGTAATAGATTTTTCCACGATGTGGTGCAGTGTATGTAAAAATATTGCTCCAGATGTTCAAGATTTTCAAGATGAATATGGACCTAATGGATTTTTATGGGTGACTGTATTAATAGATAATGCAACAGGCGGAGATCCAACTTTAGAGGATATTGAAAATTGGGCAAATACTTATGGTATAGAGACATCCCCGGTTCTAGTAGGAAGCAGAGACATGGTCGATCTTACAGCTCAAGATGGTTATCCAATTACCTCATGGCCCACACTTGTTGTAATAGATAGGGATATGAATCTTGCTTATGGAATAAATGGATGGAATGAGTCAGTTATTAGAGGGTGGGTAGAAGATACACTATGAAAATCACCAAAAGGAAGGCTCTAAAGTAGGGACTATTTCATGAAGATCACACGTAGACAATTAAGACAGGTAATCAAGGAAGAACTAAGCATTGTGATTAATGAGGGCAATGATGAAACTACCTATAAACTTGTCACAGAAAAAATAATTGAAAAATTAGGCGAGCTAGCTGGTGAACAAGTACAAAAAGGTGCCTTTACATACGAAATATATAAAGGACAGAAGGGTAGCTACTATCAATTCAATATAGTTAATAAGCAATTTCATATGAAAGCACAACAGTCCGCACTTAAACAAAGCACAGATATCCAAAGAGAAGCTAGCAAAATTGTTAGAGAGCATTTAGATCTAGATGAATCCGATAAGCCTGTTTACTATGGAACCAATGACTATCACTCTTGGAAGCTAAAATGAAAATAACACGTAGACAATTAAGACGACTCATCAAGGAAGAGATATCCCACCTTACCGAGACCGAGCACGATGAAGGAGATGAGCCTTACAAGCCAGGCTCGTACAAGGCAAAGGGACACTGGGAAGAGCGCTCGCCAGGGACGCGGACATATGTCTCGCCTCCCCGCCCTGATCCTTCAAAACCTGAGCCCATCCCTATAGAGGAACTCACGTGGCAACCTGATAAGGACGGTAACATGAAGGTATCTGACGCCGGGGGCGGAGACTGGTGGAGTACACTCGACTCAGAGGATGACCTCCCACTGTGGAAAGAGCAGGTGGCCTCTCACGGCCCTGGCTCAACGGTGGTCTTTACCGGGCGACCAGAGCT
>Ga0098039_1000181_pt1 | contig 29199 bp, 40 predicted proteins | sample 6_EtaG_FD_75047 | JGI IMG/M metagenome (GOLD analysis project Ga0098039, IMG submission 75047) | Marine viral communities from the Subarctic Pacific Ocean - 6_ETSP_OMZ_AT15160 metaG | ecosystem: Environmental > Aquatic > Marine > Oceanic | place: Pacific Ocean | collected 2015-01-08 | reverse complement strand
TTCTGCGTACATCGTGGACAGCTCAGAGTATCGGTCGTCCGGGTCGAGCAGTGTGCTGTAATCCCGGAACAGGATCTCAAACGTCCTAGCGAACAGAACCGCCCTGGTGGCCGAGGCTGTACGCCAACGCCAGAAGGCTACCCCATCTGAATACATCCGGTTCAGGATGTCGTGCCACGCCTGAAAGATGTACTGCTGGAGCCCGGTTGTAATGCCGGACTTGAGCAGGTTGGCGCACTCGCTGTGCCTCTCCACTAAGTCAGTCTGACCGATGGGCGGGCGCAGTTGAGCCAGGACCAAGGCGCCGTCCGTGTAGAACGTCTCCGTGGCCCCACCTATGACGATGTCAAACTGGACCAGCCACCTATCCCCCAGACTCTCATCGGCGGTCGTGGCGGCCAGGATGGTCGCTGACGTGAACTTGCCAGCCCCCACCGAGCCCGCCACCGCGTCCACCAGCTTATCCCCAGATGGCCGATAGACCGTCAGGGTGCCAGAGGTGAGCGTGGCCGCCGCCCCATCCTTCTCGATATCCAGCGTCAAGACGTTGTCTTTGTTCTGTTCGATCAGGATAGGGCCAGCGATCCGGGCTTGGTAGAGGGTGGCGCTCACGGTCTACCTCAGATGGTGATTGTGAACATGGCAAACAATGACCAACCCGTCCCAGCGGCGGCAGCATCATCGACCGCGAAGACCAGGGCGGCCTTGTTCTGAGCGATTGTGCAAACAGTCGTCGATGCGTCCGGTTGCAGTACAGTCAAGGCATGGGCTGTTGCGGTCTTGTTGGAGATCCAGAAGAACGCACCCGCCTTTGCGCCTGCCACGGGTAGCGTGATCTCTCGACCGGCGCCATCAGCGTTGAGCACCTGAAATTGCGAGTCCCGATAGGTCAACGTTTTGTGACCCGCCAGAGTCTCTTCGTTGAACCCACCCGGCGTGCGGATGGGGCGGGGGATTTTGAAGGGGTTTTTCCCGGTGTACTGGTCAGCCATTTCAACCTCTTGTTGTTTTGGGGGTTAGCGTTTCTTGGATTCCTCTCTGCGGTCTTTGCGAATGGCACACTGTCGCGCGCGCTTCGATGCTTGCTCCTGGCTCATGCCATTGGACACAAGCTGGCCTGTCATGCGCTCGATCCCCTCTCGCCTTCCCTGCCTCTCTCCAGAGGGCTCAGGGCGGTTCCAGGTTTCAAGCTCGCGCTGATGGTCGCTCACTTGGCGGCCTTCTTGGGCGCGGCCTTCTTCTTGGCTGGTGCCTTCTTGGCGGCTGCCTTGTGGCCCAGCACTGAGGCAGCCTCGGCGGCAATCTCGGCGGCTACCTTCTTGGCTTCTTTCGATGCCTGCTTGGTGTCGCCGGGTTGCTGCTCCAAGAGCTGCGCCTGCCGAAGCATGGCAAGGGCTCGCTTGAGTATGGGCATAGCGTCTACCATCTTCTGATCGCGGGCCATCAGTCCTCCATCACAAAGCTATCAACATTCCCGGTCGGGATGTCTTGGGCCATCTGGTTGGTAATCTTCTCAAACTCCTGATCCATCGCGTCAAGCCGGGCCTCTGCTGCCTGGGCCTTCTTCAGGAGATGCGGGTTGCGGTCTGCGCGTCCGTGGAGGGAGTTGGCGCGGCGTTCTGCCTTGACCTTCAGCGCCACATATACCTCTTCGTGCATGGGCTCGATGATGCCGGAGTCACGGATAGCAGCTCTGAACCTGCGGAAGGCTTTGGCTGATTCGTTCTTGTTCCACAGCACCTTGCCATTGGGCAGCACCGTGGCCTCATCGCTGAAGTCACAGTAGTGCTTTTGGCCTGATTCTGTCTCATAGAAACGGACGTAGTCTTGGTAGGAGCCCAGCCGGGTATCCTTGGGGTCAATGAATGTGCCGCCCTGCTCACTGACCCAGGCAATCGCCCGGTTGAGCTTGCGGTCTGCGCCGACGCCATTGACGCCGGGCTTTGCCATCACCTTGTTGAGGCGTGGTACGAACCCATGCACATCGTCATACTCCCAGTTTGTGGGGTAGTGCGTGTAGACAAAGCGCTCCGCGCAGACGAAGCGCCCATTGGACGGTAGACCGCGACGGGCTGTGACCACCTCCTCTTCTACCTGGGGCGTGCTGAGTCTGATGGTCTTCTGGGTTCCTGACATGTGGTGCTCTCCTGCTGGGGAAGTGAAGGGTGGGACCGGACAGACCACCTCTGCCCGGCCCCGAGTGACCCCGAAGGGTCAGCGTACGCTAAGCGTCAGTGATGATCTCGCATCCACGCGCGTTCTCTGCGATGGCTACTGCGGGATAGTAGTGAGCCAGGGCAGCCGTCTCACCGAGCGATGCCGCGCGGATAAGCTCCACAAGCAGCTCACCAGCATTGAGCAACACGCGGTCTGCGGGGATGTGTCCCTGCAACAGCGATACAGGCGCTTCGGAATAGGCAAAGCAGCCATCTGCAAACATGCAGCCGAGACGGTTTCCGCCCGAGGTTGCCACCTGATCCGATTGCCAGAAATTAATTCCGTTCCAGCTTCCCTGAAATCCTGGGCCGCGTGTTGCAAGTTGCTCCACCGAAGCGGGATTGAAGCTTTGGGCGCCGGACTCCCCTCTTAACGACGACCTGAAATCGTTCATCTGGACGGGCGCGAGCACGCAACTGTACGGTCCCTGGGCGGCATTGTCGTTGAGTGCAAACTGCGCGTCATACAAGTCATCCACGGAAAGGTCGACACCAGTGGTCCCGGCGCTATCAGAGATGCTGGTGAACAGTGCTGCAATCAGGTTGCTGATGGTGATGGACATGCCGTTCACCAAGTTGCCAGCGAGCACCTCCAAGTCGACAACCGAACCAGCCATTGGGACGAGATCGGTGATTTCGTACTGCCTCGCATAACGCGCACAAGTGAGCGTAAATTCTGAAGTTGTGTAGGCGCTGTTGGCTGCCGCGCTCGTCTCGGTGACGGCGGTATATGCAGCGGGCGCGGGCAGTGATGTCACGGCCATCGTTGTCGAACCACCAGCAGTCCAGGGGATGCGGGTGCAGACAGCACGGAGGTCTGTGGGGTCGTAGATTTGCTCATGTACGAGAGCTGCGAGGATTTCGGCAACCAGTCCACCAGAACTCGCAAGTGCGGAGGTTGTTACTTCATTAGCCATTTGGGCTCCTTGCCTGCACGCAAGGCAGGCGGATCACGTTTCGTTAATTGAGATCCACCTACGACTCTATCGGGGCCGGTCCCGTGGCAGATGTTCTATCTGTACCGCGTTGGGTCACGCGCTGTCAAGACTACTTGATCACACCCTGTGCTCTGAGCGCTGCCATGATGTTGTCTTTCTGGTCGCCCAGGGAACCGCCGTTCTTGGCTCGCACCTTGCGAATCTCCTCTGCCCCGTATTCCTTGGAGTGATGGACGGGAGGCGTGCCCGTGCCCCGCTCAGGGTTGCCGTTGAGCGTTTCACGCACAGCCGCCAGGAGGGCCTCTGTTGGGTCTTGGGTCTGCTCAGGCGCGGTAGGGGTCTCGACGGGCGCACCCTGGCTTAGACGGTCAAAGTGCGGGGAGTAAAGGGGATCCTCACGGTTGGACTCCAGCCAGTCCGCAAAGTTAGCAGCGTTCTCGCCTGCCTCACTGGCCGCGCTGGCGTACTCGCGCCGCAGGAAGCGCCGGATGGATGGAGCCTTGAAACCCATCTCCACCAAGTGGAGCTCTTGGGTATGCGTGCTCTGGAGGTTGGATAGCTCAGAGGTCACGGCTTCAAGCTGTCCCTTCATCTTCTCCATGGCCTTCTGGGCTGCTGCTGCCTGGGATAGGGCGTCATCACGCCGGGCACGCTCCTCGGTCAGTCGGTGGCTGGGGACTTGCGCCTCCATCTTGGTGTTGCCCATGGGTGCGCTTGCTCCGTTGGTGGTGTGCGGGGTGGCGGTTGTCTGCTGGTCGTCCATTTGTATCCTTTATTCGGTTTCGTCTTGCTGGAAGAAAGAGCGCCCCACTGAACCGAGGATAGCCTCGGCCACTGGTCTGGGCAGATTGAAGAAGGAGGACAGCATAGCTAGCGCTGAGTCTCTCGGTAGATCACGAGAGGCGACCGCCTGAACGATCCCCTGGGCGCTTGTGACTTGAGCACCGTTCAAGGCTGTTAGTTGCACGTTCTCCGGTTCCGGCCCCATGCCCACCGCCATCATATCGGCTGCGCCCTCATCGGCACCCTCTGCCGGGATCTGAGCCTGGATGGCATCCGCCCGCAGCAGACGCTCAAGCGCATCCTCGTCCGACTCGATGGCCGGGTTGAGCATGCGGATAGCATCGAGCCTGCTGATAAGTCCCATCTCAAGCTCTGCCTTGATGGCCTCGGTCATCTCTTTACGCTCTGAGGCCATGGGCTCCAGGGAGCGATAGGCGATCCGGTATTCGCGTGGGTCTTCTGGCAGGTTGTGCCCACCGTATGCGTTGGCGAGCTTGGCGCCCGTCGCCAGTAGCTCCTGGTCAGCTACTCGCAGCGATGGCTCAAGAAGCTTCTGCGCCCTGCGCTGGCCTGCCCGGCTGACTACGATGGCATAGCCGGACTGTGCGCCTGTTACCTGGAGGTCTGACGGGTTCAGCCCCGAGTACACCGCCAAGCCATGCTCATACATCCTGAGAGCTTCAGCCGCCCGTAGTGGGTCCATCGCTGGATTGAACTGGCCAAGGCTGCCGCCGGTTGGGCCTTTGCTGCCGAACTTGAGAATGCTCTTGCGGTCAGTCGGTACCACGTCCACCTGGACGCCGCCGATCTGCCGGGTCACGCCTGCCTGTGACTCCACGTCTAAGGCCCAGCGCTGAGGGTGCGAGGCAGACACGAACGCATCAGACCACTGCGACCACAGAGCAGCGAGGCGCAAGGCACCCCGGCTGATCTCCACGCCCTCGTGCCAGTTCCACATGTTTGGTGTGACTCGTGCGTGATACAGGATGTAGGGCAGGATGGGCGCTCCATCCCGTGAGCGATACGGGTAATTGCCGACGAACTCAGGCGCCCACTTAGCCGTGGCGTCATGAGACACACCCTTGCTGTCCACCTCCAGAATCTGGAAGACGGGCGCCGCCGGATCGCGCACATCCCAGACTTCCCAGGTCCACGTCCCGTCTCGATACCTGACCTCCTCCACCCTGCCCGGTATGTTGGGCTCATTGGGCATCGGCAGAATCACCACCACATCAGGCGAGATGGGGCGGTAGCTGCACTCGGTGGCGTCCATCCAGTGCTTCCAGTCCAGCCGTACCAGGGATTCTTGGATTGCGAGGGTATACAGCGCGGTCTGTTGCTGCTGTGCCCATAGCAGTGGGGTCACAATGGGGCTCAGGTCTTCCTCGCCTTCAGCGTGAACGTCGGGCGGTTCCAGGTATGCCACGTTGAGCTGCTGGTATATGAGCCTGAGAGCGTTGCGGGAGAGGTCAGGATTGATGGTGATGTCTGCCGCTATCTCCTGGCTGAACATCCCCTCAATCTCATCACGCACATCTGACAGTTGCTTGCCTGTGAGGAGCCGATAGCGCAGGCTCTGCTCCTTCCATCGGGCGCGGTCGCCTGCGTCTTGGGGCTGGATGGAGCTTGGAATGTAGAGCATTATTTCCGCCGAATCCAACCCAGGTCATACATCGCAGACGTGGAGATATGGGCCACTGCATAGCGGTCGCCGCCCTCGGTCTTCTCCTCGCCTTGGAGATGCCAGACGTGGACACCATCTTTGGCGGGTGCCTTCTTGACTTTGCCAATCAGCACGAGGACATCACCGCGTTCGGCTTTGTCCATCTCGCCCTTATCGGCTGGCTTCTTTCGGGTTCGCTTCTTGGGCGCGGATTCTTCAGACATGGATCACCCCAGTGCAGAATAAGGATGTGGGAAGTGTTGGTCAACCTATGATCATCCGGCCAGGAGTCTCTATCCCCTCCTGCAACCAGCACTCTGAGATATAGGATACAGCATCGTAGCAGTGCTTGAGGTCGTTATTCTCACCGCGCCAATGCCTCAAGCTCTTGACGAGGTTGGGGCAGCGCTCAGCGTGAACCATAAACCGGCCATCGACACAGGCAGCCGAGAGCATCCGGGCACGGGTACGCACTGAGCCGCGCCCCTTGTACGGCGTGGCTATCTCAAACGGTGGGCGGGCTGACCCAACCATGTGCGAAAAGGCTCGCTCAAGCAGCTCGTTGACCCTCAAGCCCAGACCCAACCGGCCCGCGCTGTTGCTGTCACCTACTGCCTTGTCGACCATCTTGGGCGAGACTCCCCAGCCCTTCATCATGTCCATGATCTCACGCGCCTCGATGGCTGGCGTATTGCGCTCCTGGCTGACGTACTCGTCGAGCACCCACAGCCGCGCCCCATCCCAAGCCACCAGATAGCACACGCTATTGCCTGGGCGCTCTCCATGGTCCCAGCCCAGCCCTATGGCCTCGACCTTCTCAGGCGGATCGGTGAAGGTGTTGTCCTCGCTGAAGGCGATCCACCTGTCAACGCTCACACCCTCCCAGGCACCCTCCACGCGCTGTGCGTATTCCCAGGGTCCATAGCCAGCTATCTGGCGGTCAATGCTTTCTTGGCTCCGGTGCGGGCAGTTCTCCGCACTGAGTGAGATCCGCTGGATGTCCCACTCCTCAACCGGTGGCTTGCCTGTGTCGGGGCTGCCCTCCACGTGGTGCCTGAGCCAGTCGCATGGGCGGCCTATGGGCGTAAAGCTCATCACGACTGGGCCATTGTTCACAGCCACGCGGGTCAGGGCTTCTGCGAAGTGCGCCTGCTTGGGTAGCTCGTCAATCATGAGATAGTCGATGGTGGCGCCAGTCAGGGCCATCACCTCCTGGGTTCCTGACTTGCCCACAATGAGCGAGCCGTTGGTCAGCCTCAGCATCTTGACAGAGCGGTGCGTGTAGCCTCTGGAGCTGTCGTAGGTCACCGAAGGATGCAGCACGCCGGGCGGTTCTATCTCGCGCAGCTTGGCCGAGAAGTTGACCCAACCACCCTTGAGGTCAGCGCACATGATCCACCCTATCGAGTGCTCTCCAGGTGATGGCCGATAGGGGTGCATGCCCAGTGCCATCCACCACGTCTCGGCGGCGAGGGCTCGCGTCTTGCCCACCTGATTACCTGCTATCAGGAGACGGCGCGGGTGCTGTGACTGGTGGACGAGTCGCTGTCCTGGTGACATGCCACCGAAGCCGGGCGGCTCTTGTTCGTATTGGGCCAGCAGGTCGGCCTCGTATCGATCCGCGAATGCGGCGAGCTTGCCAATGTCAATCACTTGCCCACGTCGGTCTGCTTGCGGTTCAGTGCTGCCAGGATCATGTCCTCGGGTAGCCGGGCCACCTCGCCAATGATGCTCTCGCGTCCGTCCTCGCTATCCATCTCGACCATGTGCTGCTGGGTTTCCGCGTCATTGATGATGGCCTCTACCACTGGGGCTGAGTCTCTGCGATAGCAGTGCCTGCGCTCAAGCAACCACGCGCTGGCCTGCCAGCTACCCTCCTTGCCTGCCTTGTTGATGACTGCCAGCGAAATCCCCGCCCCTTCTGCCTCGGCGCCTTTTACGGCTTCCTTAAACTCCTTTTGCCTGTCGTGTCCCTGCTCCGCTTCTTGGAGCCATCGGTAGAACGTGCTCTCCCTGATCCCCACGTACCCGCACGCTAGCCGGTACGTCATGCCGAGCCTAATGCCCTGGCAGAACTTGGCCTGTAGCTCAGGCGTTAGCTTGGTCTTGCGTCCTGTGGTCATGCGTCCTCCAGTCCAGCGTATCGAGCGCGGATGATGTCACAGTAGCCGGGCTCTCGTTCAATGCCGATACACCGCACGTTCTCCGAGTGCGCCGCCAGTAGCGTGGTGCCTGACCCACAGAAGGGCTCCAGCACCGTGGCGCCTGGAGGCGTGACCAGCCGCACCAGCCAGCGCATGAGCTGCACAGGCTTGACGGTTGGGTGATGGTTGGTGCGGTCTGTTGTTCTAAGGTTGGGTACGTGGTGATCCGTCTTCCTGCCGTCTGTTCTCCGCACCTGCGGCATCTCTTCACACCCTGCTTCCCGCTCCCCCCTGGATGCCTTCGGGCACGCGTACAGGTTCGCGGGCCATCTGCCACCCGGATCTACCGTGGAGATGGGGTTCACCAACGAGCCACCCACATAGGAATCCTGCCAGCCGCCCACCGACCTTGGGCCGACCTCATCATTCGGCCCAGGCCAAGCCGGATCGCCATAGGCATAGCGGCACCCGTCAATGTTGATCCCGCCCACTCCATGGGCCAGCACGTTCTCCGCCACCGTGCCCTCCAGTGGCTTGCGTGCCAGGACGCAGGGCTCATAGGCTGGCTTCAGTGCCGTGCCCCATCCCTCCCACTTCTGGGCGTCCTCGGTGGAGGGTGCGGTGGCGGGAGTATGAACGGTCCTCCCGCTCTGGCTTCGCTCGTCTCCATACTTTTCGCCGCAATCACAGACGCCGCGCCGCGCTATCCCTGGGCATGTCGATCCGCCCTGCCCCACCACCTCACGCTCTGCCCCATGGTGCTGGTCGAGTGCCTTGGAGACATCGTGGGACTTCGGGAACCCTTGCCACTGGACCCAGGCGATCTGGTCGCGTATCTCCAGCCCGGCATCCTCAAGCGCCACGGTCAAGCGGTGGACGGTGCGAGTAGCGGCAAACGCTATCAGGTGTCCTCCAGGCTTGAGCACCCGTAGAGCCTCGGCTGCGAAGTCATCACCCGGCACGGCACAGTCCCAGCCCTTGCCCATGAAGCCGATACCATAGGGCGGGTCAGTGACCACGGCATCAACCGAGGCGTCAGGCAGTGAGCGCATCACCTCCAGGCAATCCCCACAGTGGAGGGTGTGCCTGCCTAGGGTGACCACCTCTCCAGGCTTGGTGATGGCGGGTATCTCGTCCGGTATGGCGTCCAGGTCTGCGCCTGACTCCTCCGGCCCATCCATCGGCAGCGGGTCACTCTTGGCCATGATCTCGGCAAGCTCATCATCTGACCAGCCTATGCCGGTAAGGTCTGCGCCCTTCGTCTCCATCTCCAGCAGGACATCAGCCAGGAGGTCATCGTTCCAATCGGCAATCTCACCGACCCGGTTATCTGCGAGCGCCATGAGATGCGCCTCTGCCGGGTCCAGGTCCATGAAGCGTACGGGTACCTCTGGCATGCGTAGTTCAAGAGCTGCCTTCAGTCTGGTATGCCCAGCTATGATCTCCCCATTGGGCCGTGCCACGATGGGCGAACCAAACCCGAAGCGCTTCATAGACGAGACGACATCAGGCACAGCCTTGTCATTGTCGCGCGGGTTGTCAGTCCAGACGGCCAGCGCCGCAGTGGGCACCCATAGCGCCGCTGCCTGGGTGTACTTCAGTCTGAGGTCGGCTGGCTCAATCGTTGAGGAGAACTCACCGTTTGCCTGCTCCTCAAGGACCGTGGTGCCCTTTGGCGTTGGCTTGACCTTGTGCTCAACCTTGACCCTGATGGTGTCCTTCATACGTGCCCTCTGGGGCAACCATAACACCCAAAGTGAGCCACGCGGAAACAACACAGGCGGGCACCTGTCCGTTGCCTATCGCTCTGAGGCGCTTGGGGCGGTTCGTCTTGTCGGTGGTGATGCGGGGCACAGGCTCCTCGTTCCACCACGTCTCATCGAACCACGAGCCCAGCTCAGTCATGGGCTCCAGGCTCGTCCAGCCAATCGGCCAGCCCATGAGCCACTCCACCCAATCGGGCGACAGTCGCCCCATTTCATCTCCGCTGTAGTGTTTACCATGTGCGGCCAGATACTGATCGTGCTCTCCATGCCTCCATAATTCTAAGCCTTTGTGATGAATTGCTCCTCTTGTAATGACCAGCGCCTCCTCATAGGCCATCGTCCCATCATCCACGCGCCTCCTGATTGGCGACACATCGCCACTATTCGCGATTCCACCATCTCCCCATCCCGCGCTTGGTGTCGGCCATGATGCCATAGCTGGGATGACGCCCTGAGCCTCAAACGGGCTCTTGCCGCCTAACATCGCCCGAGCCTCTGCCTCGGTCATGTCTCCCGCCAGCACCTTCTGGCGCAGCATACGCACATTGCCCTCACACGGGCGATCCGGTACGGTGTTGGGCGTTGGCCACAATCCAGAGCCTGTCTCGCTTGTGGGGCGCACCGACCGACTCAGCCGATATGCAGCTCCATCGACAATCAAACCCGCTTTCGGCCAAGTCTCCGAGAATGGTGTGCATATACCCGTGGGAAGCAGCAAGGAGGCCTGGGACGTTCTCCAGCAGTACCCATCTGGGTCGAACTTCGCGAACGATCCTAATGGTTTGGGGCCACATGTTTCGCTCATCGTCTGCGGCTTGCTGTTGACCGGCAACGGAGAAGGGCTGACATGGGAAGCCCGCAGAGATGATATCCACGCATCCACGCCAGGGTCGCCCGTCGAAGGTCTGCACATCGTCCCAGATGGGGAAGTGCTCAAGGAGTCCGTCCCGCTGTCGCTGCTGGAGGGATTCGATGCAGTAGGGCTCGCGCTCGACGGCGCAGACTGTGCGCCATCCGAGGAGTCTGGAGCCAAGGAGGCCTCCGCCAGCTCCGGTAAATAGTGATAACTCATTCATTCTGTCCTCTGGGTGTGACACCGTGCGCCGGGTTGATGAGAGCCCGGCACGACTTCCTACCTCACCCAAGTATGGCGCACGGCGTCAGATGGTGGTGGTCACACTTCAGCTATTCCTCACCCCCTTCGTTTTTCCAGAGGCAGTAACTGTCATAAACAGTAAAGCTGATCACATCCCGCGCGTGAGTTTGCGCTTCCTTCATGTTGCGAAATGGGCCTTCAGTAGCATTCACAAGCCTCGTACCATCCACATCCAAAGTCCACATTACAAACCAGCCTTTCAATTCGGTGGGCGTCATTCCGCGCCCCTTTCTGTGTTGGTGGTGGGTGTGTGGTGGGTGGTAGACTCGCAGTCATAGCAGAGCGGTGTGTGTCCGTTTGGCAGTTTGCACCATAGGCGCACAGTAGTTTTGCAGTGGGAGCACTGGTAGCAAAAGCAGCCCAGAATGGTAGTGGGATTCATGGTTCTATTCCTTGTGTGTGGTGGTGGGTGCCTCCGTGGATACAGCCGGAGGCGGGCTGGGCGGGCTTGGCTCCCGCTCTCCCCTGTTGGTGGTTAGGCAAGATTCACAATAGCAGGCACGTTTTGACTGCGGCAGATGACGATCTGATCGGTGGCTTCGGGCACTTCTCTTTCCATGGAATCACGCCATTGATAAGGAAACAAAGGCGCGGTGATGTGTACGGTGGTTTCTTTGATGTTCACCATTGACCACTTGCTCGCACCTGTAAGGCCTGCACTATGCGGGGAGTACTCGTTCAAGATGCCGAGTTTGCCGGGCACCTTGTAAACGAACAGCACGCGGTTATCGTCGGTCACCATGATGTCAGTGTGAAATCCCTGGCGGTCGTCGCGCTCAAGGTCGCGCTTTGCAAGTTGCTCGTTGTAGCTGAGGTCAATGCCAGCGGCCTCTACGGCTTCTGTCATGGTGTCAAAGCGAGCGGTAATGTTGAAAGTCAAGGTGTTCATGGTGGCTCCTGTTGTTTGGTTACTCTCCATTCTTACCTTATGGGTAAGACCATGGCAAGCACTTATTTGCATTTAGCCAAACTTTTCTCAATCCTTCAGCATCAGCCTGGGCGAGAACTCAAGCAACTTGGCCACCTCCTCCCGGCTTGTGGTGAGCTTCTTGCGCTCCTTGTTGGCGCGATATGCAGCTCTGAAGCTGGCACGGTTCGCGGTGTTGGAGCTTACGTCTGACCGGCACAGCACCGACCAGCCACCGCAGGCACTGAGGCCCGCCATCATCGCGGCGCTCGTGGCTGGGTCTTGGTCAAGCTGCCAGCATCCCTCCTTGCCCGGCGGGTCCATGTAGCCATGGCGCCCAACGCTCTGGATCAAAGTGCCCCATTTTTCGTCTGAGTCGTCTACCTGACTCAGGCTCACCTGGGGCGCGTGGGCTTTCAGCTCTCCTGGTGTAGGCCAGAAGCGCTTGTCTGCACTTAGGAAGCTCACAGCCGCAGACATGGCGTCCGCATTTGTCATCTCCCGAAACACCATCTGGTAGATAAGGATGGCGCTCTCCATGCGCCCAGGCTCGCTCCAGTTGCCTGGAGGCTTGAGCCCGGCTGTCTCCATAAGGTGGATAATTGTTATGACGGTGTCTTCATTTATTGCCATTGGTGGTCTCTCGGCTTGGGTGGAATGGGAAGGTTACGACGTTCAGACCGTCGCGTTCTCGGTTTCGTCTGGCAAGCATCTCGGTGATGCCCTCCCGCTTGGGTGGTGCTGGCGTGAAGGTTTGGTTTCCTTCGTTCGTTGCGTGCCGCAGGTAGCGGTCAAAGTTTGCTGGCCTGATCAGCGTGTCGAGGTCATTGCCCTGCTCTCGGTTCCAAGCTGCGTTGGGATGGTTCGACACAAAGTGCCACTCAGTGACCAGCAGCAGATCCTCAACGGTGTGCTCTTTGAGCCTCGCTTTGAGCATGCGGCGCCGGGAGGCTGTCAAGCCGATGCCCCGTGTCTTGGGTCGGTGCTTGGACCGAACCTCAAGCATCCTGGACCAAGCGGTAGCGACCGCGTCTTTGGGTTTATCTAGAGAAGAACTGTGTTCTTGTGTAGTTGTGTTCTTGTGTAGATCCGCGCGTGGGGACCCTGGTGGTACCCGGCTGGTACCCGAGTGGTCCCTCGGGCTCTGTGATTCTAATGGTTTAGCATCGCTATCTGGTACCTCAGTGGTACCCGGCTGGTACCCGAGTGGTACCTTTTGATTTGAGCCAGCTTGATGGGGGTTTCCCCAGACCGCCTCATCCTTCATAGCGTTGCGTGTTCGCTTGTCTGACCATCCCCACCGCTTGGAGAGCATGACCCGACCTGGGCGCTTCTTGCGGCCCATGCGCTCTTGGTCAGCCCACCAGCGCAGATCCATCAGCACCGCCGAACGTGGCCAAGGTTTGGGTAGCTCTATGGCGATGTTTGGCCACCAAGCCGCATCAATGGGTAGCCATGGTGCAACCGCGTCTTTCTTCTCTTTCACTTCCTCTCCCACGTATCAAAGTCTTTCCGGTTGCTGCCTCCCTGGAGCTACCAGGGAGGTGGTCAAAGACCGCGCAATCGTGAAAGAACCGGTTACCCCGGCGACAATATCATAACTCGTTTGAGCAACTCATAACCTCAATCTCTGTCTTGCCCTTCTCGCCCCGATCCCCATAGAAGTCTCGGGCCTCGATTAGGACGATTTGGTTGTCATCCACAATCACGCCAGCCCGCACAATGATGTCATTCGCCATCTTCGTCAGGTTGTCCAGGTCGGGCTTACTCGCCTTGAAGATGCGCCCTGCCGGGTCGCGCTTCCTAAGCAGTCTCAAGGGGCGCGGGTGTACGAAGATGAGGTACACAGCCACCGGTCCCGCGTAGGGCTCCTCCTTCCATTGTGAGCGAAGGACGGCAGTACAGGTGTCGAGATACTCCTTCGTCTTCTTCGGCAGATAGGCATGGGCTTGGCGCCCTCTAACGGTCACCCTGGGCCGACCCATAGCAACGGGCGTGAAGTGGAGCACGGCTTCAAACATCATGGTCATATCGCCTTGAATAGATCGCCCTGAGATCTGAAGTGATCCCAACATCTTCCGACGATGCCGGTGCCAGGAAACAGATCAACAAGATCGTCGCCCGCCTCCGCACCAAGAACCTCAAAGAGCCAATAGCAAAACCTCTCTGGCTTTGCCCCGGTCAGCCCTTTCTTTAGGGTTATGTTGGCGCTGACAAAGTCCGAGACAGTCGGTATCTCTCGCCCACGTTTTCTCCCCCCCCTCACAATGACTGGTTCCCAGGCATAGGCGGGGTTGACGTTTGGTTTGAAACTCGCGAAGGGTTTGACCCATGCCATCACCCGCACATCTGGAGGACACATTGGCAAGATGGTCTGAAGAGTCGTAGAGGTGAGGCTATAGGCCCAGCCATCGGGGTAGTCTTCAGATAGGGACTCGATGAGATCGCGGTGCGTCTCCGGGTCATCCCAGATCATGGCTTCGTCATGGTGGTCAATGTACAACCGGCCACATCCCAGATATGGCGGGTCAGCGTAGGCAAATCTCATCGTCTGAGCAGCTCGATCCAGATGTGGCGCTGAGAGTCTGTCACCTGAAGCGCCTCAAACAGGTCAGACATGATTCGGACGTGTGGCGGGTTCCTGCCTTGCTCCCACAGACACACGGTCTTGCCCGTGACCTTGAGTAGCTCGCCAAGCTCTTCCTGTGACATCCCTGCCTGTGCTCGTGCCCGCTTGAGCTTGTCTCCGAACTGGCTGGTCGGGTTGGTTTGTTCTGCTGTCATGTTCCCTCCTGGGTAGTGGTCCTCTTATCCACTCATCGCACGTTTGCGGGGTCTGGTCAAATAATCTGCATTATTCCCTTGCGGGTAACTTACCCCCGATGTATAAGAGAGTGTACCCAACGAACAGGAGCCACCATGACCACCACCGAAGCCACCATCAAGACCGCCGCCGACACAGCCACTTATAGAAATGCGGGACCAGCAACAGCATGTGAACGATGCGGAGACGCGCCCATTTATGGGTTCGCTTGCACCGGAATATCCATTGAACTCCAAACGGAGAACTTCTCGGCAACCGAGGCAATCCTGTGCGCCACGTGCGCGGCAGAGGCGCCAATCGGTCCTGACGCAGCATTCCTTATTGCCTCCAACTAACCACCACGGGCTGGGCATCCCTTCTGCCCAAGGAGACACCATGACCCCTTCCACCTTCCTCGATGCCACAGCGCTCGCTATGGCTGACATGCAACAGCGCTGGCCCGGCATGACCATCGAGCCTGATGGCGTGACGGTGGTAGCGCTGGACCGGCGAGCCCTCAACAGGCTCCACGTCGTCATCACGATTGATGGCGAGATGTTTGGCGAGATGTTCAAAGGCGCGGAGGTTGAGACGATGCAAACAAGTCGCGCCACCACTCACACGAGTATCCACGAGATCGGAGATCACACCGTGAAATACAAAACTCAGATCTTCCGCAAAGACGAACCAATCACCATCACCACAACCACCCTCTGAGGAGAACCCATGAGAACCGCGAACCGAATCACCACGCGCCAAATGAAGCGCCGCCAGTTGCTGGCCCTTCGATCACGACGGCGCCGCAAGCAACTCATCAAGACCCGCTGTCATAAGACCAAGACCGTGGTTGCCCTTCGCCCGCTCAAGCAGAAGAGCGCCGAGGAGCCAGCCCCTGTCAATCGTATCGACCTCCCTATCACGAACCCAACCACCCTCTGAGGAGACCCCATGACCACCAACGAAGACAAACTAAACGCATGGTGGGCTGCACAAGTGCAAGCCGCCAAACAAGAAAACGACAGCGTGACATTCGGGGGCGATACGCCCGCCCTGTTTGCAGCTCTTGCGAAGGCTCAGGGTGACATGCCCGGCGTCGTCAAGGATGCTGCGAATGACTACTTCGGATCGAACTACGCCACGCTCGGCGAAGTGCTCCGCTGCATCACGCCAGCCCTCAACAAGCACGGTTTGTTCTACATGCAAAATCCCAACAAGATCACCGTCGTTGACGGGCTGATGAGAATGGAGACGCTGATCACGCATGCTTCGGGCGGGTGGATGCAGATGGTTTCGTATAGCCCGATGCCATCAGGCAAAGGAAACGCAACTCACGCCCACGGGAGTACAATTAGCTACACTCGGCGCTATGTGACTAAGAGCATTTTCGCGGTCCCTGAGATGGACGATGACGGGAATGCGGCTGGAGGCATGGGCAAAGCTCCAGCGCCAACCAGAAGGCCAGCACCACCCACCAATGGGCCAGGATGCCCTGAGTGCGGCGGCGCCATGTGGGACAACCGGGCATCAAAGGCAAAGCCATCATTTCCAGACTTCCGATGCAAAGACAAAGCGTGCGCCAGTGACAAAGGCGTCATCTGGCCACCAGATCCACCAAAGACCGAGGGCATGGGTACATGGTCTGAGCCTGAACGTAAGGGCTTCTGGAAAATCATGGGCGAACTCAAGATCGAAAAGTGGATGCTTGATGAGTTCATCGCGCACACCAATAACCGACGCCAGCCTGCTAACTTCATGACGCACCCGAAGAACATGACCGAGCCCGAGCGGGTCGAGTTGCTCACTTGGTTTAGCAGCGCTGCGGGTGTCCAGGTTCTCAACGAGATCCGTGATGATCTGAACGCTGACTTCAACAAAGAAGAAGGACCATTCTAATGCACACTTTCAAAATTACTAAAACAGACGATACGGGCTTTGCCATTCAATGCGAGGTTGGCCACTATGCCCCAGATGGGACGTGGGTAGTGAACAAGACCACCGATGGCATGCGCGATGCTACCAACCTTGTGCGTGAGTTGAACGGTGGCTTTCCAGAACGGGAGTTTGCCCAGGTATGGGAATTTCAGAGACGCCTCGCTGACTTCGTAAATGGGGAGAGCAAGTGGCTATGAATACCTACGAACTGTTGACCGCTGCCGGGCACATACTCGGAGACATCGAGGACGAGAACGGGGAGATCACCGAAGCCACCCTGGCCGGGATGGATGAATGGATTGATGCCGCAGAAGACAAGCTGGGCAGAATCCGCGCTGTCATCACCCGCACCAAGAACGAGCAGGCTCTGCTTCGCGAGGAGGAGAAGCGATTGGCTGACCGGCGCAAGCGCCTGAACGACGTACTTGACCGGGTGACCGACCTTGCCACCTCACTGCTCCAGGCTCAGGAGGCCCTGGGCCATGACAACAAGGTCAAGACGGACACCTACAGTGTCTGGCTTCATACCACCAAGCGGGCAGAGCTTGCCGATGGCTTTACCATTTATGACGTGCCGGAGGAGTTGAGGAATTACGGCAAGCCGGCGCTGAACAGGACCGCCGTAAAGGAGGCCGAATCAAAAGGAGATCTGCCGCCTGGGACAGTAATCCAAGACCATCAAATCTTGAGGTGGAAGTGATGCAGATGCCCGACGGATACGACGACTGGAAGCTGGCCAGCCCAGAGGATGACGCGCCCCACCTCATCGAGTGCGAGACGTGTGATGCCATGGTGCCAGAGGAGGAGGCCATCCAGATCAACGATGGGGATTGGCACCCTCTGGTTTGCCGGGAGTGTGCAGGATGAAAACTCAACTCCGCCCCACCATCTGGCTCGACCGAGATGGGTCACCACTGGACGAGCTACGCGCTGGCGTTGAGCGCATGGTCAACCTGCACTGTGAGACACCACAGAAGCAGGTGGCCTTGTGCCGGGTCTTTGTCTGTCGCCAGTTGCAGCGCATCCACAAGCACCCGATCCGCTTTCAGTTTCGGCGCGTGTTCCGAGAGAACACCCTCACCCAACTTGGCCTATGGCAGGCAGCCCACGTGCAGCTCACAGGGCGAATATACGAGCCCGATGATGAGGCTATCGAGGAGCTTGCGGCGCTGTGCAACCAATCAATCAAGGAGTCCTCATGACCCAGCTCATAGACAGCGCCATAGCCGTCGCCTTCATCGCTGCCTGCCTCGTCTTCATGATGGGGCTGGAGAGCCTGACGATGTGGCTAGTGCGATAAAGGAATAGGGCGCCGGTTGGGGTAAGGACAAACCCCACGGCTCAGCAGGAAACCTGACCGGCGCCCAAACCCTACCTGCTCTTGTTGATCACCAAGTCCACAACCACGTCAACAAGTAGCGCAAGCATGCGCTCCTCCATCCCCTCAACAATGCCGGGGATGTTGATCTTGTCGTTGAGAAACTCAACTACCCACTTGCGCTTCTTGGCTCCCGCGCCGGGCTCGGGGAATAGCTCTTCTGCCATCTCCACAGCACGAGCCGCCAACCTGCCAATCTTGCGGCGTCTCATTCGCTCGCGTCCGTGGCCGGTTCTTCCGCCTTGCTGGGCTCAGGTGCCTCCTCAGCGTCTGCCTCAGCATCAGTCTTAGCAGGTGCGGCCTCCACTGCGGGCGATTCTGCGGCCTCCTCCGCGCTCGGTAGCTCTGGCTTGAACTGGCAGGTTCCAAAGATGGACGACACCACCACGGCACCCCCAACGAAACCGACCTTTAGTTTATGTGCTTCTGCAAGCTCTTTGATTTTGCTCATGACATCTCCTCTTCGTGAATCAATGTGTACGTAAACAGCTCTGCGCCACTGGCCTCGCAGATGTCCATAGCCTCGGCCCAGTCTGACTTCCTGGCGAACACCTGACAGCCCGCAGACCAGCGGCCTACGGCTTTATTCTCGGCGTCCAGGTCGGAGATCGGATGGGTGCCAGAGCCACCGCTGTGATGGACGTTGATCCCATACCAACCCTCCGTAATTTTTTTTGGGTCCATATCCAGAATGGCGTCACCGTCTCCATCTCTGAAGCACTGCACGGTGCCTGCTCTCTGGCAGAGCGTGCGATACCCCACGCGCCCCTGGTGGTTGTCGAACTTATAGACCGGCCAGGAGCCAGGACACAGGATCGCAGTCCCACCAGTGGGGCCATCCTCAAGCCAGGGTATGCCTGGGTCAGTCGTCGCCGGGTAGGTGCGATGCGACCACAGCCCGTCCTTCACCCAGGCGAGGTGTATGTGGTCATCAAACTTCCCTGCCTCTCGGCTGGAGCTCCTCACGCCTATCAGATTGATTTGCCCGTCCATGTGCATCGGGTGACCGAGGCGCTCACATGCCAGGACCACAGCCGGATATTTGGCCGAGGGCTTGTCATCGCTCATGGCCTCACGCCTGCCCAGGGCGGCGAGGGTGCGCGGGCCTACCACGCCATCGACGGTGAGCTTCTCCACGCCTTGGAACAGGCGCACGGCCGTCTGCGTAGCCGGGCCAAAGATACCGTCTGCCACGAGCGAGCCATAGCCCGCAGCGTTCAGCCGCTTCTGCAAGTCACGTACACCCGGACCACGGGCGCCGATGCGGATAATCATGCGTCAACCTTCTCTGCGATGTGGTCAAGCTTGCCGGAGATGTCGACCAGTAGCCCGTCAATGCGGGCGTCGTATTTCGCTATCACCTCGTCATACCTATCGCGGATCTTGTCGAACCCTTCTTCCCGCTCCTTCTCGATGGTGGCGAGCGTTTCAAGCAACCGATCCACATAGGCGTCGAGCCTCTTCTGTGTTTCACGATGCTGCCAAACCAGAAACAGAATGAACGCACCAGCCATCCCGGCATCGCTCATCACTGATGTCCACGAGGTGAGATCGTCCATCAGTCACACCGTGCGCCAGTTGCCTGACAGATGGCCGCGATGCTGCGCCCCTGGGCAGTGACATCATCACGAAGCGCACGCTGCTCAGTCATCACCGTCTCGATGCGCTCAAGCCCAACCGGGTGCCCGGCCTCGTCCTCGTGAATCTCGATCTTGGCGTGAGCATCTGAGGCGATGTCATGGGCTCCGAGCATCTGCGCGGCGATGCCACCAGCACCGAACAAAACAGCCGATGCCCACAGCCCAATCTTAACCAGCGTGTCTGCGTTCATGATTGCCCCCATGGCTTGCTTAGAAAGACCGGCGCCCGGCGATAGCCTGCACCAACACGGACACCTTCTCAATCACCACATGCACTCGCTCCGGGTCGGTGTAGCCGCTGTTCCCGCGCTGGTCCACCATGATCCACGGGTGAGCATACGAGCCGAGGTGGCGCATCTGCTCCGTGTGCTGAATGTTGTAGTCGATCAAAGGCCCGGTAGCGAGTGCTGGCAGGCTGTCGAGGTCGTCATTCGCTGAGTTTGCCAGCCACATCCTGACCGAACCCTCATTAATTGAGGCAGCACTGACGCCCGCGTTGGCGTCTGACACAGTGGGGAAGCCACCAATCTGCATGAACATCTGGTCGAAGTCGGTGGTATCTGACGTTCCCTCACGAAGTGACACGCTGCCAGCATTGCCAAAGTTGAGATCAGTGTTCACGCCACTGTGAACGGTGTTGTCTCTCAGTGAAGGTGACGCACCATCACCGGGCGCGATGGTCAAGAACTCAAGCTGGCTGTGCCCGTCTGCTTGGTTGTCTTGTTTGTCCGTACGAAAGATCTGCGCGTAGTTGTTCAGGCTGTCACACTTTGGCGGCGCTGTCGGGTTGCCACTTTGATCCGTGGAATAGAAGGCCCAACCAACGCCGCATCGTGTAGCGCTTCCCTTGGCGCCACCACCCCAGGGATCGGTGTCGTCTGCTGTGTTTCCTCCGATGCCGTAACCGCACCCAGAGCTAGCGGTGCCCACCTGCCCGAACTGCATCCGTACAGTGATGATTGCGTACTCCGAATAGAAGGTTTCAGCGGTGACACCCGTGGGTGTTCCGGCAGGTGTGCAGTCCATGTGATCTTTGTAGATCAGTGCAAACCCTGGAACGACGGGATCACCTTCGGTCGGGTTGTATTCAACCTTGTTCCCGGCAGCCTTCACATCCTCGATCCCTGCCGTGATGATGAGCTTGTCTCCGCTGTTGGTTGCCGCCCATGCGTTTACGTACGTTTCCCCGGCCCCATTGTTGCCGACCACTGACCACTTCGCGGTATCCAGATCCAGGTCTACCCACTCAGAATATGGCGCACTGGCACCACCACCTCCACCGGGATTAGGGCGTTGCTTCCATCCGTGTGATTTTGGTGTTGAGTATCCCATCGTCTACCACCCATTCGCTGCGGTAGAACCGCTGATGTAGTAGAGCGTGGTGACGCTGTTGTCTGAGGCACTCGCGCACACAGAGCGATGGTAAAGGATGCATGTGCTTGAGACGTAGGGCACGGCGGGATCGCTGACGTTGTCGATAGTGGCGGCGGCCGTGTCATTTTCCACCACGACTGAAGCATTGGCCGCGCTTGGGTTTGTAGCGTTGCCCAGGATCGGGTCAATGGTTGCTGCACTGCCAGCAGTTTTTGTAGCCTGTTGTCGTAGGATTCTGCCACGTTTTGGAATGCCCGTGATGGTCGCCTCCGTGGCTGCGCCTGCTTCTGTTTCACTGATTTGTACGAGGTAATCATTGCCTTTGCGGCTGACGGTTACGGTTGCGGAATAGGCCATACTGGCTCCTATGGTGTTGAGTTGGTGTCTCTGATGGGGTCTTCGATAATCATTAGCTCAATCACTGGCGTGATGTCCGACCACTCAATGGTTCGGACAAGGGCGACTGAATCAACGGAGATCGATGGGTCTTTGATTGTCACGACATCCCCCGCTGTCAGCCACGCCAGTTTCTTGTCTATGGCGTATTGTATCACCCTCGGCGGGGTACACTTGGCCCGACTCATCCACTGCGCGATGAACGATGCAGTGGCGGTGTCGTAGATGAACGGAGCCTCGACGGTCATGGCTCGCGTCCCGTGGCGCAGATACGACATCCGGGCGTAGGCGTTGGGCCATCCTGTGGCCGCTGCGTTCTTGAAGCCAGCCAGCCCGCTCTTGGCCGAGTTGGGATTCATCACCTTCCAGCCTGGAAAGGTGGCCTGCTTGATTGGTTGCTCTGGGTTTCCGTCAAGCGTGGTGGTTGCAGCGTAGTCATCGTTGACAGTGTCCCAGGCATACCGCACCACAATCTCATTCCCTATCTGGATATCTTCATACTGCACACTGGAGACGCGCTCGCAGTTACCACCGCTGGCGCTCATCTCCACTAAGTCTTCCACAGCGTCAGCCCTTGTCGCGTCCATGTCCCACAGGATCGGGTAGACACCCTCGGACCCTGACACCGCCATCGAGATAGGCAGTAGCGGCGCGATGTTGTCGAGGATCCACTGATACGGTGAGACGCGCTCCGTGATGGTGCCGCTTGTTCTCATGAATCGTATGCGATCCGAGATGGCCATGATGCGGCCCGTGTCGCTGGTCACAGTTGAGGCCTTGAACAGGTAGCTCATCAACTCGCCCAAATCGTTGAGCGGCTTGCCGTTGCGGTCTGGGCGTTGGCTCTCAATGCCGCCCTCTGTTGTCGCCGGTGCGGCGTACCAGGATATCTGCCAGTCTCCATCCGGCCACCCGCCCAACAGCTCGATAACTGTGACTACCCGCCCGAGTCCGTCAGTGGCCTGGATTAGATCAACCACGCCGATAGTTACGGGATCTGCTGACTTGTTCCACAATGTCACCTTATCAGCCATGACCGCGTGGCCTGCCACAAGCAAGAGCGTGTTTGATACTTGATATACCGGAGTGCCCGCGAGGCTCTGATTGGAAACGATGCCACCAGCGGCGCCGGTAGATACTTGATCCGGCAGCCTGCCCGGAGTACCCCAGATAAACGGGTATGACTTACCCGCCACCTTGGTAGAAGCCATCGGCCAAGTCTCGGCATTGATGACCGCAGACGGGTCAGGGAACAATGTCTCATCCTCAAGCGTCTTTGACTTGATGGTGCCTACTACCGGCTCGCCGGTATCGCCATAGCTCGCACCCATGAACGAACCTTTAATCAGGACATACCTATCATCACGGGTTGAGCCACGAACCCACAGCGATAGCTCACCGGTAGCGGCTGACAAGCTGGCGCCATTGGCCACAAGCCTCGCGACACTACCGGGAAACAAGAACTCCACCGTGGCGGTCGGCAGTGCTGCCGAGTCTGCGAACAACGCGAACGTCGTATCGATGGACGGAGGCACCAGCGAGGGGTTGTATTGATAGGGAGTGCCAGCAGCGTCAGACACAACGACCGACTCAGACGCGAATAGATAGTCAGCGCCCTGTAGGGTCAGCGTCAGAAGCCAAACGAGATCGCCCGTCTGGAGCGCTTCACGATCCAAGAGTGATCCGATATCGCCGCGCACTCCACCCATCAGATCTCCTCCTCAATGGTGAGGGCTCCAATGGTCATCAGCTCGCCCGCGTCCGGGTCGTCTTCCTCACCCAGCACCGTATCAAGCTCTACGTTTCCGAGGACGCGACCATACAGAAACCGGTCCCGGCTGGTTGTCTGGTAGACACCATTGGCAATGTCCGAGCCTGGGCCGTATCCAGGCGCATCATCTGCGAAGGTCACGTTGGTCGCTGTGAGGTTCTTGGGGTTTGACCCGGAGTCCGTCAGCGTTGGCAGCGTGTCACCGTCGCCCATCTTCCAATGATGCAGCGGGATATTGCCGTTGAGGTTGGCGCTTGCGCTGCCTGGGGTTCCGTGGTTGAACACGCGCCGAACCTCGGACACATCGAGCGCTTTGCCCCAGATGGTCATATCATCCAGGTTCGCCAAGAGGCCACCCGACGAACCACCGACACGGAACACAGTACCGCTCTGAATGGTGGAGGCTATCGTGGTGCCGTTCTGGGTGTGAGACTGCGCGATGCCGTCGACGTAGATGGCCAGACCATTGACCGAGGAGAGCCCGTCATACGAGCAGACAACATGATGCCAAGCGTCATCGTCGAAGGTGTCGATGTTTGTATTGATGCGGATCTCGTTGGTCGAGTCATCCTCGATGGCCCATGACACCTCTGCCGGGTCTGCCCCATAGAAGGAGAGCCGGTAGCCCGTGGCGGTGGTCGATACCTGCTTGTCGATGATGCGGTGCCAGATGGTGCTTACCGTCGTGCGCCGAAACCAGAACGAGATCGAGAACGCATCAGTGCGGTCAAAGTTTGCACAGGTCGCATCTGCTGATACGGCATAGGCCGAGCCATTCAAGACGGCGCTTTTCAATGATGTTGAGCTGGGCTCAAACCTTGGGACGTTGGCGAGATACACCACCGGCACCGCTGAGCCGTCAACGCCCTCGACGATGCCGCGCATCGTGGCGGGCGTGTTGCCCTTAGAGGCGACGACAGCCGCGCCGGTATCACCTGACACCTTGTAGTAGTCTGGGAAGGGATACAGCCCCGATATGGGCGACACGTCCACTGGCTCAGACCAACCGAATGCCACGCTCCTGCGAGGCGGGCCAAGCACCCGCGCCCCCCTGGTGCCGTCTCGCGTTGTGGTGAGTTGCGTGTTGGTGGTGGTCGCGAGGTTCCGCGCCCAGGAGTAGTCATGCGCCAAGAGGTGTGCATGCCCAATCACAACAGAGCCAATCGTAAAGTACCCGTCTGGCGTGGACTGGGCGTCAATGACCAGCTTGAGCTTGGTGTACTTGTTCGCCACGCCAGAAGCGACACCCAGCAAGCGCGGTGCCCAGATGTTGCACAGCCCATTAGCAGGCTCTGTGCCGTCTGCTCCACCGATACGCAGAGACGGAAGTTGGACCGTGTCTTGGGTGCGCCAGATGCCTGCCGCGTTGTCTGTGATGGTGCGAAACTTGGAGGAGCCCAGGTCAACCACGCCATCGCGCATCTCGTTCTCGTGGATGTACCGCGTACCGCTGGCAGCCTCTCCGTCTGTCTTGACGGTGATGGTGTCGTCTACCCGGCTGTAGGGAAGCTCCAAGAACTCAGCCGCAGCATCGAGGCTCATCAATGTTGCCCAGGTAGAGCCTGACTCGTTCCAGCCTGACAGCGTAGCGGTACGCCAGTTGATGCCCTCCAGCAGAATGCCCAGAGTGTCATACGCAATCAAAGACTCCAGATCCCATTCCAACGTCTCAGAGGTCACACCCGTCGAGCGCCACTCTGTGCGCGGGCTTGGGTATGTCCTGGGGTGACACCGTCCCACCTCATAGCTGTAGCGTGTCGCCACCTTCCATGAATCAGCGGGCCACGCCGGGCCATCCACAGCCGCCACGCTCACGCCATCATTCACATAGGTGGGAAGCGCCCCCACTGACTTGGCGTTGAGGTCTGTGGGATTGGTGAAGCCTGCCGCCTTGCTTGCGCCTGCATTTGACAGGTACGCTACACCGTTGACGCCATACCACGTAGAGTCTCGCGCATCGGCACCGACACCAGCGATTCCCCACCGCACAATACTATCAGCGGCCACCGCGCTCACGGTCAGCGTCCTAACAACCGGCACCACTATCCATGCCCGGTCATCGGAGAAGGTGCCATGGGTATAGGTCCGATACCAGATGGAAACCTTAGCCACTGATGGCTCAGTCTCACGCGCTGCAATCAAGAGCTGTATTCCATTTGTTGTATCAAGACTCCCCACCGTGGCGTAGTCGGAAGCGCCGTGTTCATCACGACACACGATCTTAGTGGTCCCCACGTAAACGGAAACCTTGTACTGCCTCGCCGCGCCGCCACTCCCATCACCCAGCAGCACCTGAACATATGGCCCATATTTAGCCGAGCTTGGGTCGGGCGCGGCTGTCACTTTAAAGTCAGCCAATGCCATCACGCCGTTCTCTATTTCACAGTTCCAGCTGGCGGTGTATGACTTGCTCCCACCTCCGGCATTTGACTGAACCCGAAAGGAGCCCGCGCCCAGTGTCATCGTCTGGCCCGAACCTGTAGAGGCGGCAGCCCAGTCGAGTCTCGTGGGCTCCTCCACCGGAATATATGTAGCATCCCATCCAACGCGGCGCGTGGCTCTCGACTCAGCCAGAACGCCCGGCATGGTAACGTTTGAATACCCGCCCAGGTAGCCACAGAACAAGCTGCCCTTATAGGTGGTTGTCCCTCCTGGCTTGCCCATGTTGTGAATGAATACCGTGCGCCCGTGTTGGGCTGTGGCAGTCCACTCATCCAAGAACTCATCGGCTGCGCTGCCGGTGACGCCGGTCACGATGGTAGTGCCTTGGTTGTCTTGGGCTCCTGCGTTGTAGCCCATCACCGACCAGTTGCCGCCGTAGTCATAGGAGACAGCCTCGTAGACTTCTCCGTAGGTCGTGCTGGAGCCTTGATACCAGCCCTGAGCGATAACGAAAATAGCCCCGGTTCCATCAGTCCAGATAGCCGTATCACCCTGGACAAAGGTATCAGGAGTTGTGGCGGCGTTGAGGTATCCGTTGGTGTTGTTGCCAGCTACTGCCTCATCGGCTGCGTCCGTAAATACCGCCGCGGCGGTGTCGGCTCTGAAGGGCTGGAAGGCGTTGGCTGTGCGCTTGCTCCGCGCATAGATTCGGTAGTTGTTCGTGGAGTATTCCCGCAGCCCCAGGTAGACCATGATGAACATGTTGCCCGCGAACACGAGGTCAGGCTTGGCGCCGTAGGTGTCCGGGTATGCGGTGGGGCTCCAGCTATCGGTGATGGGCCAGAGGTCTACCTTGGCGAACGAGTTGCCGAAGTCATCGCTGGCATATTGGAGGATAGCGTCGGCGTAGTCGCTGCTCGATGATGCGTTAGCAACGTGGAACACCATGCAGAGCTGACCGTTGCCGTATGCGACCCGCATCTTGTGGATCGTTTGCACGCTCATCGCTATCGATTCCATCAGGATATCTTCCGCGCCCTTCGTCCAGGTCGCGCCTTGATCGTCTGAAAACCAGAGGTCAACCTGGGCGGCTGTGCTTAGAGCTTCTTTGTAGTAGCAGCCGAACAACAGCACACGCCCAGACGGAAGCTCTACAAGCGAGGGCTTCATGCTTGACGCGGCAACACCCGCTCCGATGGTCGGGCGGCCATAGACCACAACCGGCGTACCCCACTGATTGGTAGTTTCGCTGAGAGCGACTACCTCAAACCGATTGTCAGTCGCTGTGCCCGCCGCATATTCTGCGTTGTAGGCCACCAGAACGCGCCCTGAATCGAGGGTGATGGCGTGCGGGTGCTCGCAGTCGTTCGGGGCGCTAAAGTCGGACGTGCCGCTATCTGCGGAGACGGCAACCTGCCAGCCGTTCAGTTGGTTGTATTCATCGAAGCCACGATAGGCGGTCGATGCGTCGGCTTCGTTCTTCCATGCGATACCAGCCTGACCCAGCGTAGGGAACCCGCCACGCTTGGCAATGATGCGGAGGTCTTTGGATGCGCTTTGGCTACCCGAACTCTTGAGGACCATGTCAGTGTTCGTCAGTGGCTCAGGTACACCCGGCGTAGGCCCAGCCTGGGAGGGCACTGTTGTCATTGCCTCCGGCGTGACGCGTGAGTCAGGGACAAGCAAACCACGAAAGCTTGATTTGATGATCTCGGCCATTAGCTGTTTCGTCCTCGTGTGCGCCCGGCTGTCTTGGCGGCGCTTGAGATGTAGTCTCTAAGCGGTGACTTCGGGCGCTTGATGTTGTCGATAATGAACCGGTCAAAGACTCGGTGGTTGTAGGTCATCTCCACCACCACCGGCTGGGAATGAATCGCGCCAACCACCTGTTCGGTCGCGCCGATTAGTTGCGACAGTTGCCCGCTAATGTCTCCACTGTTGAGCGCATCAATCCCAGACTTGCCACCAAGCCCAGCGGTAGTGCTCGCAGTCAGCACACCCTCGCCACCGTGAGCCGTGATGGGCACAGCGCCGGAGCCGGGCACCATTCCACCAACCTCAAACGAGGGTAGCGGGGTGGCAGTGATGGCGGCCACCTGGACGCCCGTGGCAGCGATAGCGGCAGCAGCCAGCGGCACACCAGCAGGAAAGCCATAGGTGGCCATGGTCTTAGCCGCGGAGGCGTACCCATCAATCATGGCCTGGGCTACCGATGCAGCCTGCATGATTCCGAACTGGATAACAGCTCGCTTCTTTTGGCCCTCGGTCATGTCGTCTTCATTTGCCATCAGCGCATCCATGCGGGCCGATGAAATGTCGATAAGGGCGGTGCTCATCTCTGAGCCGTAGGAGATGGCCTTGTCCCTCTCATCAATGCGCTCAGCCTTCATCTTCGCCTGGGTATCGAGAAAGTCTGCAAGGTCAGCCTGTCTTGCTGCTATGCGGGCGGCCACCATCTCATCATGTGCCGCCGTCTCTTGCGCTTGGAAGGCTGCGCGAATGTCGAACATCTCCGAATACATCCGGTCCTCTGCTTCGACATAGGCGGCCTCTCTCTCAGCATTGGCGAGCCCCAGATTTGAGATCGCCTCCATCTCATCGTTGTAGGCATCTTCACGCGCCGCAATCATCGCATCGCGGTCGGCCTGCACCTTCTCAAGCGCGGTGCCTTCAGCCTCGATAGACGCCATCAGGGCGGCTGATGCTTCCTGAGCTATGAGCATCGAGGCGGCCCAATCCTTGGTGGCTGCTGCTGCCTCTTTGGCGGTCTTTGCGCTACCCTTTTGAACGGGGGGGATTTTTGCTAAAGCCTCCTCCGCACGTATCAGGGCGCCGGTTTTCTTGTCATATCCAGCTATCTCCGCTTCAAGGCTGGCCACCTCTTGCTGTGCATTCGCGAGCCGCTCCGCTCCCGCTTTCTTCTGTTGTTGTTGAATGGCAATAGCCACAGGGAGAAATGGGACGGCTGCCGCCTGTGCTGCCGTCTCCGCTATCGTGTATTCTTCCGCCGTTCTTACGGCTTCTCTGGCAAGCTCAAGCTTCTCTTCGGCCGCTGCCTTCTCTGGGGCGAACAAGTCTAAGGCGCTCTTTCTGAGAAGCTGTGACGCCATCTCCTCCTTCGTCATGGCGCCTTGAGCAACCGCCAGCTTCATCGTGGCGATTTTCAGCGTGTGATACTTGGGCAGCAGCGCGGCCATTCTGGCCTCTTGCTCTTCGATCTTCTCGTTGGCTGCCTTGATCTCCTTGGTGAGCAGGTAGTAGGCGCCACCCATCGCGGCCACAGTGGCGGTCACAGCCAGCACTGCCGGGTTCAGCACTGCCGACAACGCTCCGCCCTGGAGCTTGGTCATCCTGACGGCACCCTCGGCAGCGCCAGCCATGTCGCCCAGTCCACGCGCCGCCGTACCCAGGCGCGGATCTATGAAGTCAAGCGCGGCACCCAGCGCGGCAGCACTGGAAGACATCTCGCCGAACTCATCCTTCGTGTTTTCAGTCGCGTCTGACAGCTTGCCCATGCGGCGCGAGTTGCTGACCATCTTGGTGCCAGCCTTGTCGACACCCTTCCCAGCCTTGGCCGCGCTGCCGCCTACATCTCCCAGGGCTTTGGCGGCGCGGGCTGATGCGTTCTCAAGATCGGAGGAGTCACCCGCAATCTTGATCTTGATTTCGCCGCCGTCTCTTGCCATATCAGTACCTGTGTTTCTTTAGGTAGGATTCTCGCCGTCTGTCCATCTCTCGCGTCTTGGCTTTCTTCGCTTCCCGCTTCGTCTGTTCGGGTGTCTCCAATGTCAGATACAGGTCAGCGAGGAGTTTGGCTTGTGTTTCCTTTGGTTGGGTCGCAAACCATCCAGGCTCACGCCCCCACCTCCGTTCCACATCCATGATGTTCCGATCTATCCACCCGCGCCGACTTCGATAAAATCCTTCTCTGCCTCGACCTCCTCACCAGA